>OGQO01002675.1_pt1 | contig 13442 bp, 9 predicted proteins | sample 1553241 | NCBI WGS metagenome assembly OGQO01 (sample SAMEA2579933, study PRJEB22360) | human gut metagenome | biome: human gut; feature: human-associated habitat; material: faeces | place: Denmark | collected 2008/2010
TCAATGCGCGGTGGGGGTCCCCCCGTTTTCCCCGCGGGTTTCCCGCCATATCCTTACGGCGGCTGTCGACATCCTTGCCGCGTTCAAGGATAATTGGACGTATGCCGTGCTCAAGCAGACGCAGCGCGGCGAATAGTCCGGCGGGGCCTGCTCCAACGATGATTGCCTGTGATGGAGCTTTCGATACCTCTTTATATGTGACAGGAAATTCGGTCGCTACTTCCGGCAGATGTTCACCCACACCAAGCCTCAGAGTCACGTTAATCATGACTTTGCGCTGACGGGCGTCGATTGAACGCTTGACTATGCGCGATTCGGTGATCTCTCCATCGCTACAGCCAATCTGTCGTGCAGCGATTTTTTCAAGTATTTTCAGATCGGACGCCTCCTTCGGGGTCACTCTCAGTTGCAGGTCGGTTATCATTGTTCGGTCAGGGATTTTGGTTGATAGGTGTGGCATCGGCAAATCTCTTGTTCAGCTTACGCAGCATTATGAGCAGTGTCACTACCGCCACGATAAATGCGATAAGGTCGGAGCCGGTCATGCTTGCCCAAACGCCGTCAGTGCCGTAAATCCTCGGGAGAATGATAAGGAACGGGATAAGAAACAGCAACTGACGCGTGAGCGACAGGAATATCGATATCTGAGGTTTGCCGATTGACTGGAAAAAATTTTGTATTACAATCTGGCATCCTACTACCGGATAGCAGATGAAATAGATGCGGAAACCGTTACGCGCTATCTCTATGAGGGTCGGGTCAGTGGTAAATAGCGAGCTTATCGTGTCAGGGAACGATTCGGTGAGAATAAAACCAAGCGTCGTTATCGACACCCCGGCAATGATGCCGATTCTAAGTGTACGTTTGACGCGTTCCCATTTGTTAGCACCGTAATTGAAGCCAAGTATAGGCTGCATGCCCTGGGTTACACCGAACACCACCATTATGAAAAACATCGTGGTACGGTTGACGATACCATAGGCACCTACCGCCAGATTGCCGTCACTGCCGGCATAGTCAAGCAAAGCTTTGTTTATGAATACCACTACCACGCAGGCACATACATTCATGAGAAACGGTGATAGTCCGATCGAGTATATGCGTTTGATTATCGAGGGCGTAAACCATCGGTTGTCACGCTTGAAATGTATGAAGCTGCTCTTTGACATAAAGTGGATGAGTACCCAGATGAAAGCCGCAAACTGACCGCATATCGTGGCGAGAGCCGCTCCGGCGATGCCCCATTTGAAGGTAAAGATGAATATAGGGGCGAGCACTACATTGACAGCCACTGACAACAATGCCGAAATCATTGCTTTTTTCGGGTATCCGGTTGCGCGCATCAGGTTATTTAGCCCGATGAATACATAGGATATCGGGGTGCCGTAGAGGATTATGACCATGAATTCCCGCGCATACTTTATGGTCTCGGAAGTCGCGCCGAAAAAGTAAAGTATGTCATCAAGAAAGAGTAGGGTCAGCCCTCCGAATATCACCGAATGAATCAGGCATAGCACCATTACATTGTTTACCACGTCGGTCGCCCGCGATTCATTTTTCTGCCCGATAAATATTGAGCTGATGGTTGCGCCGCCTACTGCAATCAGCGTACAGAAGGCAACGACCAGATTCATCAGCGGGAAGGTGATGGCAAGTCCCGATATAGCCATAGGTCCCACGCCTCTGCCTATGAAAATACTGTCGACAATATTATATAGCGAAGTGGCAACGCTTGCAATGATTGCAGGCACTGAATATTGAACCAGTAATTTGCTTACCGACTTCGTTCCAAGCGTGAGTGGACTGTCTGTTTTTGCCATATTAAGATTATGTTTTACAAAATTAACAGCTAATTATGCAATGTTGAGACTCAAACGATGTAAATTTGCATAAATTTTAACTTTTTTAATATGGCTAAGACCGGAGTTTTATTTGATCTTGACGGTGTCCTGATTGACAGTGAGCGCCTTTATAGCGGTTTTTACGATAATCTGGGAGAATTATATAATATTGAAGAAGAAAACTTCTCAATGGCAATAAAGGGTTCGACAATAGAGCAGATTTTAAGCAAGTATTTCCCCTCGCCTGAGGCGAGTGCCGATGTGCTGCGACGCATAAATGAATTTGAGGCGAATATGGAATATCCGATATGCGAGGGGGTGATTGAGTTTCTTTCGGAACTGAAATCGCGTGATATTCCTGCTGCTATTGTAACCAGCTCAAGCGACAATAAGATGGTGAAGCTATGGAACCAGCATCCCGGGCTTAAGGCATACTTCGACACCATAGTGACCGGAGGCGATATCACACGCTCAAAACCGGATCCGGAAGGATATCTGCTCGCCGCGAAGCGCGTCGGGTGTAATCCTGAGGATTGTTATGTGTTTGAGGACTCTATTTCCGGGCTTGCTGCCGGAATGGCGGCAGGATGCACCGTCATAGGACTTGCCACAACTCTTCCCGCAGAAAGACTAAAAGGAAAAGCCCACATACTCATTGACGGGTTTGCAGGCTTTTCTGTTGATGATATGATTGCCGTGAAGCGTCATTGACATGCCTTGAAGCTCATGTCAAGCCCTTTGACAGAGTGGGTGAGTGCACCGACGGATATAAAGTCCACCCCACATTCGGCGTAATCGCGCAGGGTGTCGTAAGTGATGCCTCCCGATGATTCGATTTCACATCTTCCGGCAATCAGCTTGACAGCCTCGCGTGTGCGCTCAGGGGTAAAGTTATCGAGCATTATCCTGTCTACTCCGGCTTCCAATGCAAGATTTATCTCGTCGGTATTTCGTACCTCTACTTCTATCTTGAGGTCGCGGCCGGTCTCTTTGAGATATTTCTTTGCGGCAGCCACGGCTTCCTTGATGCCCCCGGCAAAATCCACATGATTGTCTTTGATGAGTATCATGTCGAAGAGTCCGATACGGTGGTTGTGACCACCTCCGATTTTTACCGCCTCTTTTTCAAGCATACGCATACCGGGAGTGGTCTTGCGGGTGTCAAGCACCTTGGTCTTCAATCCTTTCAGCTTGTCCTGATAACGTGCCGTGGTAGTGGCTATGCCGCTCATTCGCTGCATGATGTTCAACATTACACGTTCGGTCTGGAGAAGTGAGCGCACAGGTCCTTCCACTACAAATGCTATGTCGCCCGGCTTAACATGCGCCCCGTCATTGATAAACGTGGTCATTTTCAGTGACGGGTCAAATTTTTCAAATACCTTGCGGGCTATTTCCACGCCGGCAAGTATGCCTTCTTCTTTTACTATAAGCTGCTGCTTACCCATCTCTTCCGCAGGTATGGTGCTGAGGGTGGTGTGGTCACCGTCGCCTACATCTTCCGCAAAGGCGAGATCGAGCAGTCTGTCAATCAATTCATCTCTCGTATCCATAATTAAATAGCTTTGTGGTGCAAATTTACGGAATTTTAGATACAAAATGAGTAATTTTGCCGTTTAAAATAAGTAATCCGTATTTTTAAATGAAGATAGAATTGATGGTGATCGGGCGTACGTCGGCCCGGTATCTTCAGGATGGTATCGACGGTTATGTGAAACGTCTTGCTCACTATATCCCGTTTGAACTCCGGTATCTGCCTGATATAAAGACTACGAAATCGCTTACCTCCGAACGGCAGAAAGAGCTTGAAGGAGAACAATTTCTGGCTCAGCTGCAGCCGGGCGATTTCCTCGTATTGCTTGATGAACGTGGAAAAGAGATGACATCGCGCGATTTCGCCACATATATTGACCGGAAGATGCAGTGTGTCCCGAAGCGGATGATTTTTGTCATAGGAGGTCCTTACGGATTTTCTCAGGCGGTATCTCAACGTGCCGATGACAAGATTTCACTTTCCAAAATGACTTTTTCTCATGAGATGGTCAGGCTTTTTTTCACCGAACAGCTTTACCGGGCGATGACCATACTCCGAGGCGAACCCTATCATCACGACTGACATCATGGCTGCGATATCTACCCGCAAAGGACTCTTGGCAGTCTCTCCGATTCTGGTGTTTCTTATCTTTTATGTAGCTGTATCGGTCATTGTCAATGATTTTTACAAGATGCCGCTTGCCGTGGCGCTGCTTATCGCCTCGGCGTGGGGAGTGGTGATTCTACGCGGAACACCCTTGTCGTCACGTGTCGAGATTTTCAGCAGGGAAGCAGGTTCGCCGGGTGTCATGTATATGATATGGATATTTTTGCTTGCGGGGGCGTTTGCCGCTCTTGCAAAAGAAATAGGCTCGGTGGAAGCTACGGTGAATCTTGCGTTGCACTGGCTTCCGGAAGAGATGCTCATACCCGGATTGTTTCTCGCGTCATGCTTCATCTCGCTTGCAATCGGTACATCAGTAGGCACGGTTGTTGCCCTCACACCGCTGGCGGTGCAGCTCGCGCAGTCAGAGTCGGGGTCGGTGCCGTTTTTCGTTGCGGTGGTGCTTGGCGGTGCTTTCTTTGGTGATAATCTCTCGTTTATCTCCGATACAACCATCGCGGCAACACGCACACAGGGATGTAAGATGAACGACAAATTCAAGGCTAATCTCTGGATTGTGCTGCCTGCCGCTGTAGCCTCCCTTGTGTTGTATATCATATTGGGCGCTGATGTCCCGGAAGCCGAAATCGGCGAAGTCAGCAATCCTTGGCTTGTGTTGCCTTACCTTATTATAATAGCCACTGCAATCGCGGGGATAAATGTTACCGTCGTGTTGTCGGTGGGCATTTTGTCAGCTATTGTCATCGCCATGTTTTCCGGTTATGACCTGTTGCAGTTGTTCGGTTTCATGGGCTCAGGAATAGATTCGGTGGGCAATCTTGTCATAGTGACCTTGCTTGCAGCCGGGATGCTCGGACTCATCAAGGCTGCCGGAGGTATAAAATACATCTTGCAGGTGCTGACCACGCGTATAAACGGTTCGCGCGGTGCCATGGCGAGCATCGCCCTTCTTGTGAGCATCGTGAATCTGTGTACCGCCAACAATACGGTGGCTATTCTCACCGTGGGCTCACTCTCCAAGGAGATATCGACCCGTTTCAGGATTGACCCGCGTAAGGCGGCTTCAGTGCTTGACACATGCTCGTGTATCGTGCAGAGTCTTATCCCATACGGTGCCCAGACGCTTCTTGCAACGGGTCTTGCCGGAATATCGCCTGTGGCTCCCTGGGGATATATGTATTATTCTTGGTCACTCATTGTCGCGGTGGCGTTGTCAATAATTTTCCGCTATCCTCGCCGTCTTCAGGTCCGTTAAATAAAACAACGGGGCGTATCTTACGATACACCCCGTATTTTTTATGAAAGAATGTCTTTATCAGAGGATACCCTGTGCCATCATCGCACGTGCCACTTTCATGAAACCGGCAACATTGGCACCCTTTACATAATTGATGTAATCGCCTTCCTTGCCATATTTCTCACATTGGGCGTGGATGTTTGCCATGATATTCTTGAGTTTCTGGTCAACTTCCTCTGCGCTCCATGAGAGTTTCTGAGAGTTCTGTGCCATTTCAAGACCTGATACTGACACACCGCCTGCATTGGCAGCCTTTCCGGGTGCGTAAAGTATCTTGGCATTGAGAAATTCCTTGATTGCCTCGGGAGTAGAGGGCATGTTGGCACCTTCGCTGACAGCGAAACAGCCGTTGGCAAGAAGTGTGCGGGCATCATCACCGTCAAGCTCGTTCTGTGTAGCTGACGGCATTGCGATATCACACTTGTAGCCCCAGGGACGACCACCTTCAACATACTCGCAGCCATATTCCTCTGCAAATTCGCGGATTCTGCCACGGTATTCGTTCTTGAGCTTGAAGATATAGTCAAGCTGCTCGGGAGTGATGCCTTCCGGCACATAGATGCAGCCGTCGGAGTCACTCATTGTGATTACCTTCGCGCCAAGTTCAAGAAGTTTCTTAGCTGTGTAGGTGGCTACATTTCCGGAACCTGAAATTGCGACTACCTTGTCCTTGATGTCGATGCCCTTGGTCTTGAGCATATTGAGAAGGAAATATACGTTACCGTAGCCGGTAGCTTCGGGACGGATAAGCGAACCGCCGAACTCAAGACCTTTGCCGGTGAATGTTCCGGTAAATTCACGTGCCATCTTCTTATACATACCGTACATGTAGCCTACTTCGCGACCGCCTACGCCTATGTCGCCTGCGGGCACGTCAGTGTCAGGACCGATATGACGCCACAGCTCCGCGATGAAAGCCTGGCAGAAACGCATCACTTCCGTGTCGCTCTTGCCGCGCGGAGAGAAGTCGCTGCCGCCCTTGCCGCCGCCCATGGGGAGGGTGGTCAGAGAGTTCTTGAATGTCTGCTCAAATGCAAGGAACTTAAGGATTGACTGGTTTACCGAAGAGTGGAAACGGATACCTCCCTTGTACGGACCGATGGCGTTGTTGTGCTGAATACGGTAGCCCATGTTGTTCTGGACCTTTCCCTTGTCATCAACCCAAGACACGCGGAACGAGAAAATACGGTCGGGTATGCAGAGGCGCTCGATGAGGTTGTAACGCTCAAATTCAGGATGTTTGTTGTATTCATCCTCGATAGTAGTGATTACCTCTTCCACTGCCTGAAGATATTCCGGCTCATTGGGAAAGCGACGTTTCAAGTCGTCTAATACTTCGGTTGCTTTCATTCTTTATTGATTGAAATTAATATGATTTGATGATTTTGCGACAAAGTTACAATGTTTTTCGCAAAATACATAACATTTTTCAATCTTTTTGCGTGTTTTGGTCGCATTTAGCTATTTTGCCGCACGATAGACGGCATCCATTATCGCCGGGCGTATGTTAAGACGGCTAAAGGCACTGTTGTCGCGGGTAGGGTTGACCCGGTTACTTAAAAAGATGTATATTAGCTCGTTTTTAGGGTCTACCCAGATGCATGTTCCCGTAAATCCAATATGCCCGAAGGTGGATGGGTCGGCGTCTTTAGCTGTCGGTGTCTTGTCGGGATTGTCGGTGTCCGGTCCGTCAAATCCAAGTTTTCTGCGCGATTTGTCGCTTTTTGTTCCTGTAAAAGTGTTGACCGTGGCGGGTGACATAATCTGACGACCGGCATAGCTGCCACCGTTGAGCCACATCTGGCAGAGTTTTGCGAGGTCGCCCGCGGTGGAAAAGAGTCCGGCATTTCCCTGCACACCTCCGGAGAAAGCGGCGAGTTCGTCATGAACGTAACCTTTCAGTGCCTGTTTTCTCATGAATTTGTCATGTTCCGTGGATGCGATATTCGCGGCACTGAAGCGTGATAAAGGACGATACAGGGTGTGTGTTGCACCAAGCGGGCGAAAGATGCCGTTTTCTACAAACATGTCATGCGGCTGTCCGCTTACATTTTGCTCCATATCCATGAGTAAAGCGAAGTTAAGGTCGGAATAGAGGTAATTTTTGCTGTCGCGTGTATCGACGGCATATATCTGTTCCATGATAGAGTCGACTGTCGCGTCGCTCACATATAGCCCGTCGGCTACCTGCTTGTCGAAATCCTCCGTGCGGGTCTTGGAGGTGATGTCGCGGCGCAAGCGGGCGTTGCGGTTGGCATAGACTCCTTTCGCGATTTTTATCGTGTTGTCGCCGCGCATACGGTATGCTATCAGTTTGCCGGTATAGGAGGTGGTGTCCATCATGAATTTTGACAGGTTGATTGCTGCCGGAAGCCCGCTTTCATGCAGGAGCAACTGCCGGGGGGTTATGTCATCCTTGCCACGTTGCTGTAATCCCGGAATGTATTTGTATGCCGGGTCGTCGAGTTTATACAGCCCTTCATCGTAGGCGAGCATCAGCCCCGGAAGAGTACCGGCGATTTTGCTCACGGAAGCGAGGTCATAGAGTGTCGAGTCGTTCACTTTATGGGTTTTAGTGTTGTCGGTATAGCCGTATTGCTTGTCAAGGATAATATCGCCTGACTTGGCTATGAGTACCTGACATCCGGGGAAAGCACCGGTCTGCAACCCTGTCTTAACTAATGAATCTACCCGATAGTCAAGCGTCGGGTCCAATCCTTTGACGGCAGGACTGCTGTAGCCGAGGCGGGTTTTCATCAGCCCGACACATCTGCCGAGCGGGGCGATTCCTTTCACATTGACCGGTAGCGAGCCGTTGACACGGATGCCGCCAAACACGCCTTGCGCCGCATATTCCTGTGCGAGAGCCGTGTTTTCGCCCGTCAGCAGCACCGCCCCAGATTTCAACGGCGCAAATTTTGACAGCTTATAGGGATTCAGGAAAAATACCGTTACGAGATTGCGGCAACCTTCAAGTTGGCGAAGTGCTTCAATGGAAGCGGCTTTATCATTATAAATTCCGGCAATCACTATGTCACACGACTTTATCGCCTTGAGTTGTGTGGCTGTCAGCGCGGTTGAAGCTGAATAGCGTTTTATGTCGGCATATTTCGAGCAATAATGTGAGAAGGTGTTGTCGGCTCCCTCTCCGATATTTACCACGGCTATATGCTTGTCGTATGTGTCGCCTATGGGGAGCAATGCTTCCTTGTTTTCCAGACAGGTAATCATCGCCGCTGTAAGGCGGCGGTTGACCGCATCGGCTTCCGGCGAGTCAAGCTGTTTTTTGAGTGACGCATCACTTACGGGCTTATATCCGTCGGCGAGTCCGAGCGCATATTTATAGGCAAGCACTTTCTTGCACCGGTTTTCTATGACAGAGGCGGGGATGACGCCGTTTTCGACGGCGGTCACCACTGCAGCAATGTCGGTGCGCGGTGCCGCTGACTCAAGCAGGATGTCGACACCGGCATTAAGCGCCGACACGCAGTTGTTTTCCGTGCCTGCCGATGCACCTTTCATGGCAAGTCCGTCAGTCCATATAAGTCCGTCAAATCCCATCTCTTCTTTCAGCAAACCTGTTGTGGCTTTGTGAGAAAGGGAAGTGGGTGTGCCTGACCGGTCTATCGCCGGTACATTTAGATGTCCTACCATGATGCCTGACATGCCCGCATCGATGAAACGGCGAAATGGCAACAGGTCTATGTCGTGAAGCTGCTGACGGCTATGGCTGACCACCGGAAGTTCTTTGTGGGAATCTTTGTTGGTGTCGCCGTGACCGGGGAAATGCTTGCCTACAGCCATGATGCCGCCTGCCTCAAGTCCGCGCGAATAGGCTGTGCCGAGCCGGGCGACGCGCTCAGGGTCTTCGCCGAATGAGCGGTAGCCGATAACCGGATTTGCGGGATTGGAGTTTACATCGAGCACAGGGGCGAAGTTGACGTTGATGCCGAGTAGCTTACATTCACGCGCCACTTCTTTGCCGTATTCATAGAGCAATCTTTCGTCGTCGATAGCCCCGAGGCTCATGTTGTAGGGAAAACGCGTCGTGCCGGTGACACGCATTGCCGGTCCCCATTCCCCGTCGAGTGTCATGACAAGCGGGATGGCGGCTATCGACTGTGCGTAATCAGTTAATTGGGCATACTGGTCGATTGTGCCTTTGCTGAATAGCAGTCCGCCTACGCCGAGGGTCTTGACATAAGTATGTATAGTCTGTTTCGCTGCCGCGACATTGGCGGGATTCACTTTGGGGACAAATAGCTGTGCGACCCGTTGCCTCATTGTCATCCCTGAATATACCGAGTCGACCCACCGGTTGCACTGAGGTGTCGCGGTAAGCTGCTTTATTGATGGCTCGGCTTTTGCCGAGATGAGCATGGCACCGAGATACAGTGCCATGAATATGAGTGAAAATGTTTTTTTCATCGCGGATTATGTGTTTTAGGTTATGAATGAGGTTACATGCGCGGTGCGCTGTCGGTGTATCTGATAGGTTTGTTATGTTGGCGTTCAATATAATCTATCATTGTCTCGTCGAGGCGCGCCTTGCTGCGTGTCACGACTTTGCCGCGAGTGAGTGGCTCCATGTAGTCACCTCCGTTGGCGAGGTAGTCAATGGTCACGATGGTGTAGGTCGTGTCGGGGATGATTGCCGACACGTCGAAGCCTGCGCTCAGCCCGTCGCCGCCGCGTCGAGCCATCACATCAAATGCTTCCTTGAGGTCCTTCCCGCTGATTTCCATCACCACGAGTTTGTTGTCAAAGGGGAGCATGGTCATGATGGTCTCCTTGGTGATATGTCCCGCGGGCATGCCACGTCTTATACCTCCCTTGTTTACTATGGCGACATCCACCGGCTCATTGACCAGTTTCTGTCCCATCTCATGCATCACATCGGCTACCCAGTTTAAAATAATCTGGCTGCCGGAGGGAAATTCCTGAGCAAGACGACCGATTTTCTGGCTTTTGAGAGAGTCCACGCCCGCGCGGTATTTGGCAAGCAATGCGGCAGCCTCCGGGTCGATGCGGTTGTCGAGCCTCTTGTCGACGGGGATGAGCGAATATGTTGAGGTAAGGGTGGGGAGGTCTATAGCTATTTTCCCTACATTTACACCTCGGCTTCCGGTCTGAGCCACTATCACGGTGTCGCCGGCGGCATTTGCCACTTTCCAGGCAAGCGCGTCGGGAGCTGACGGGTTGACCGTAGTGTGGGAGTGGCCGCCGATTATGATATCGATATCCTTTGAGTTGCGTGCCACGTCGATGTCGCTCGGTGTCGGCGGATTTTCGGTGTCATAGCCAATATGGGTGAGAGCTACTACCATATCGGTATGTTCTATGTGCTTCAGATACCAGGCGAGGGAATTGGCGGCATCTGTCGCGTCAAGATAGCGCACTCCCTCGGCATTGGTGTCGGCAATCATTCCCTTAGGGTCAAGGTTTATTGCCATGAAGCCGATTTTGCGATTGCCGAAGGTGTGTATGGTATATGGCTTGAAGATGCTGTCGAGAGCAGTCCCGCGTAAGTCGTAATTGGATGTGAGCTTTTCGGCGTTTAGCTGCGACCATTCGCGGGCGAGTTCTTCCATGCCGTTGTCAAACTCGTGATTGCCTAATATCTGGATGTCGTATCCGAGATTGTTCATCATCACGCGCTCCGCCTCGCCTTTATATAATGTATAGTAGAGGGTGCCTTGCACGGCATCGCCGCAGTCGATAAGTAGCATTTCCGGCTCGGCACTCCTTACACTGTCAACGAGTGCCTTGCGGCGGAGTATGCCGCCGAGGTTCTTGTCGGTCGGGTCAAGCTGGCTGTGGGTATCGTTGGTGTGCAGTATTACAAGCTGGTCGGCTATCATCGCTGACGGTATAAGCGTCATTGCCGATGCGGTCAATATATATTTTAAATTCATTGCAAATATTGATGGTTATAGATACTACGAAGATACGATTAAATTGGAAAATATACAAATTGTCTCCGGGCGGTTTGAATCATAATGCCGACAATTACGTTAATCTTTTACCCAAATAACCCCATAACCTTCAACTTTCGCTTGCTAAAGTTGAATTTTTTTATTAAAATCTTGACAAAATGCGTGATTAATATCTGAAATTTGTATATTTGCAGTGCTGAATATATCATCTAATTTTAATTGGCTATTATCAATTTCTTATTAAATACTTACTAATCAAAAAACTAAAAGTAAATTTTGCGTATGAAAAAAGTTTTACTTCTTTCTGCTGTGGTAGCTATGTCAGCTGCTGCAGTAAATGCGATTGAACCGCAAGTCCTCGACGATGTGACAATCAACAAGCTTTCTCCTGATGGAAACTGGGGAACAAGCGACATGTATGGAACTGTCACAATTTTCGATTTTGCCAATGACGAAAAATATGTGTACACGGAAGATTATGAAAATCCGGAGAAAAGTATTTCCTGCACTATAGGAAACGGAAATGCTATTTCTAATAGTGGTGTGATTGTCGGTTGCTTGAATTATGGGATGACACCGGCTTATTGGGAAAATGGCGAGTGGAAAATGTTGCCTGTCGGTGAAATTGATGGTCAATATAGTGCAGATGCTATTTCTGCAGACGGTAGTGTGATTTGCGGTTATGTTTCTAATGCCGGAGAAACTTCCATACTTCCTGCCGTTTGGTGTCGCAATGCCGATGGAACTTATGGCGATTATAAGATTCTTCCTCATCCGACAACGGATCTTACGGGTCGCGCTCCACAGTATATTACAGCCGTATGTATCAGTAATGATGGAAAGACGGTTGCCGGTCAGATTCAGGATTATAGAGGATCTATGCCACAGCCTATAGTTTATCGTCTAAATGACAAGAATGAATGGGAGTATGAACTTATCCATCCTGAATTGATTAATGTCAATAATACAGAATTCCCGGAATGGAAGGAGGAACCGACTTATCCTAAACCCGAGAATTTTATGACACCTGAAAATCTTGCAAAATACGAGGAAGCTTATCGTATATACGAGGAGAACGGTTATAAGGATGAACTGGAGCCTAATCCTGCTGATTATTTGTCAGCTGAAGAATTGGCGGCGTATTATGTGGCAGAGAATGAATATAATGAGTGGGTGACACTTTGTAATGAGGTTAATGAGGCTCTTTTTGGTCTAATGGATGCCGGTGCCGCCATGTTTGTATATAATAATGTTTTCTTGTCTGGCAACGGTAAATATTATGGTGCTACGGCTCAGGTTGAAATTCCGTCGGAAGGATTCTATCCAGAGACAAAGTACATACCTTACATCTTTAATCTTGAAACCGGAGAGTATAAAAAATATGAAGGAGATGTAAGTATTGCTATGACTTTCGTTGCTGATAGTGGAGATGCTTTGGCAAGTACGCCAATAGGTACGCTTATGACCGGCTATGCTCTTAAGAATGGTGCTGACGCATTTGTTCCTCTTGTAGACTATCTTTCATATTCTGCTCCTACTATAGAATGGATGAAAGAAAATATGACTCATGATGGTGTGCGGGTGGGCACTGATGAAAACTATGAACCGATTCTTGAAAATAACGTGATGATTACCGGCATGCCTACGGCAAATGCCGATATGTCAATAATAGCGACATGGACTACTTCTGATTTGTGGGATATAGATAACTGGGAGAAACCGTTTGCATATTCATATCTCCTGACCCCCGGTCTTAATCCTACCGGAATTGCTCTTCCTGTCGGTGGCGCAAATCTTGCAATCGCTATCGTGGATGGCGCTATCATGCTGAACGGCGACGCTGTTTCGGTTGCGGTATATGACCTTAACGGTCGTCTCGTGATGAATGTGGCTAATCCCGGCACAAAGGTAGAGACTACTCTCGCATCAGGATTCTACATTGTCAAGGCTGTTGCCGCCAACGGCGAGGCTGTGACTGTAAAAGCTGCCCTCTAATTGAAATAACCTAACTTTACGAAAGGATGGTGTGTCAAATTGATGCACCATCCTTTTCGTTTTATGAATCAGTATGTAACTGCAATAGGATTTTGAGTTCGTGAGATTGTATCGCGTAGCTGTAGGGGCTGCCGGAAGGCAGCCCGCGTTGCAAGGGTGGAATCTCGCCCTTACATCGGCTTGCAAATCAGCATGCAGTTGCAATGTGATTGTTG
>OGQO01002690.1_pt1 | contig 13380 bp, 8 predicted proteins | sample 1553241 | NCBI WGS metagenome assembly OGQO01 (sample SAMEA2579933, study PRJEB22360) | human gut metagenome | biome: human gut; feature: human-associated habitat; material: faeces | place: Denmark | collected 2008/2010
GAGAGGAAATATTATAGTGGTTCATCAGTATAAGAACAACGGCTATGATATTGTTCTGGATGTAAACAGCGGTGCAATCCACGTAGTTGACGATGTGACATATGATGTCATTGAGATGTATGCTGCACGTGAGAACGTAGCAGATGCCTCTGAGGAAGAGATTGTAACTGCATTATCCGGCAAATATGGAAAAGAAGAAGTAGAAGAAGCGATTGACGAAGTTCAGACATTGATCAAAAATGAGGAACTTTTCACAAAGGACACCTATGAAAACTATATGATGGATTTCAAAAAGCGCCCGACCGTTGTAAAAGCCCTTTGTTTACATATCGCACATGACTGCAATCTTGCCTGTCGTTACTGCTTTGCAGAAGAGGGCGAGTATCATGGAAGAAGGGCATTGATGTCCTTTGAGACCGGTAAAAAAGCATTGGATTTCCTGATCGCAAATTCCGGTAACAGAAGAAACTTAGAGGTGGATTTCTTTGGTGGAGAACCTCTTATGAACTGGCAGGTTGTAAAAGACCTCGTAGCCTACGGAAGAGAGCAGGAGAAGATCCACAACAAGAACTTCCGTTTTACACTTACTACAAACGGCGTTTTATTAAATGATGAGATCATGGAATTTGCCAACAAAGAAATGGGCAATGTGGTTTTAAGCATTGACGGAAGAAAAGAAGTCCATGATCATATGAGACCATTCCGCAAGGGAGCAGGAAGCTATGACCTGATCGTGCCGAAGTTCCAGAAATTTGCAGATAGCCGCAATCAGGACAAGTATTATGTGAGAGGTACTTTCACACACAATAACCTTGATTTCTCCAATGATGTGCTGCATCTGGCAGATCTTGGATTCAAACAGATCTCAGTAGAGCCTGTAGTGGCACAGCCAACCGAGGATTATGCAATCCGTGAGGAAGACCTTCCACAGCTTTATGAGGAATATGACAAGCTGGCTGCTGAGATGGTAAAGAGACATAAAAATGGAAATGATTTCAATTTCTTCCATTTTATGATAGATCTGGAGGGTGGACCGTGCGTGGCAAAACGTCTTTCCGGCTGTGGTTCAGGAACAGAGTATCTGGCAGTGACACCTTGGGGTGACCTTTATCCTTGTCATCAGTTTGTTGGAAATGAGGATTTCCTGCTTGGAAATGTGGACGAGGGTATCAAACGTCAGGATATCTGTGATGAATTTAAGTGCTGCAATGTTTATGCGAAAGAAAAATGCCGTAACTGTTTTGCAAAATTCTATTGCAGTGGCGGATGTGCAGCAAACTCCTACAATTTCCATGGAGATATCCACAATGCATACGACATCGGATGTGCACTTCAGAAAAAGCGTATTGAATGCGCAATCATGATTAAGGCTGCCGAGGCAGACGAAGAATAAAGGAAGGGTAAAACAATGAAAAAGAGTAAAGCAGCAGTCATATTGGCAGTGATCCTTGCAGCGTTTGTGGGACTTGCTTATTATGCATCAATTATTCTTTCATCCACCGGAATCGGCGAAGATATGTCAATTCCTCTGGGACTGGATCTCTCCGGTGGTGTTTCCATTACTTATCAGGTAGTGGACGAGAATCCAAGTGCTGAAGATATGAGTGATACCATTTATAAACTTCAGAAACGTGTAGACAGTTACAGTACAGAAGCTTCCGTATATCAGGTTGGAGACGACAGAATTACGGTTGAGATCCCTGGTGTGCAGGATGCAAACCAGATTTTAGAGGATCTTGGTAATCCGGGTTCCCTGGAGTTCCAGATGCCGGATGGAACGGTATTTATGACCGGTGATATGGTCGCAGACGCACAGGCTGCAACCCAGACAGACACGTATGGCAACAAAGAGTATGTGGTTGCCTTAAAACTGACCGATGAGGGTGCAAAGATTTTCGGAGAAGTAACTTCTGAAAACATTGGTAAAAACCTTCCTATCGTATACGATGGAGAGACCATCAGTTATCCACGTGTACAGACAGCTATCACAGGCGGTGAGGCACAGATCACAGGTATGGCAGACTTCGAAGAGGCTGAGACACTTGCAACGCAGATCCGTATCGGTTCTCTTTCTTTACAGCTTTCCGAGTTAGAGTCCTCTGTCGTAGGAGCACAGTTGGGAAGCCAGGCGATCGCCTCCAGTTTAAAGGCAGGTGCGATCGGTCTTGCAATCGTTATGGTATTTATGATCATTATGTACGCAGTACCGGGTATTGCAGCATCCTTAGCACTTGCAATTTATACAACTTTAGTGATTGCAACCTTATATTTATTCGAGATCACACTGACACTTCCGGGTATCGCAGGTATTATCCTTGGTATCGGTATGGCGGTGGATGCAAACGTTATCGTATTTGCACGTGTCCGTGAGGAAATCGCAACCGGAAAATCGGTTCAGACATCTATGAAGATCGGTTTCCAGAAAGCGATGTCAGCTATCTTAGATGGTAACATTACAACCCTGATCGCATCTGTTGTGCTTATGGCGTTAGGTTCCGGTACCGTAAAAGGCTTTGCCTATACATTAATGATCGGTATCATCCTTTCCCTTTTTACAGCGATGGTTGTGACCAGATACATTCTGTATTCTCTGTATGCATTGGGACTGAAGAGTGAAAAACTTTACGGTCGTGCAAAAGAGAGAAAGAGCATTGATTTTATTGGAAAAAAAGCAGTATTCTTTACAATTTCCGGTATCATTATCGCTGCCGGACTGATCAGTATGGGAGTACATTCCGCAACAGAGGGCAAGGCATTGAACTATGGTCTTGACTTTATGGGTGGAACTTCCACAACGGCTGATTTTGGCAAAGATATGACCATCGAGGATATCGAGAATGACATTGTTCCTTATGTGGAAAAAGTAACCGGGGATTCCGATGTGCAGGCAACAAAAGTAGAAGGAACAACACAGGTTACAATTAAGACACGTACCTTAAGTCTTGATGAGCGTCAGGAATTGGAAGATACACTGGCAGAAAATTGTGACGTGGATGCATCCACCATCACTTCCCAGAGTATCAGTTCTACCATCAGTGGTGAGATGCGTTCCGATGCATTGAAAGCGGTTATCGTGTCCTGTATCTTTATGTTACTTTACATCTGGTTCCGTTTTAAAGATATCAGATTTGCAGCAAGTGCGATCCTTGCATTGGTTCATGACGTTCTTGTTGTGATCACAGTATATGCACTTGTGCGTATTTCTGTAGGAAGTACTTTTATTGCATGTGTTCTTACCATCGTAGGTTACTCTATCAATGATACGATCGTTATCTTTGACCGTATCCGTGAGAATCTTGCATTAAAGACCGGAAAACAGACTGCGGAGGAATTGCGTGAAGTTGCAAATAAGAGTCTGACACAGACATTGTCCAGAAGTATCAATACTTCTATTACAACTTTTATTATGGTCGTAATGCTTTACATTTTAGGTGTGGCAAGTATTCGTGACTTCTCACTTCCACTTATGGCAGGTCTTGTATGTGGTGCTTATTCTTCTATCTGCATCGCAACAGAGTTATGGTATGTCATGAAAGTACATTTTGGAAAAAATAAAGCAACAAAATAGTTGTGAAATAGGAAAACGGCTGCCTTCTGGCGGCCGTTTTTGCATTTCACATTTACAGGAAAAAGAAGGGAGACAGGAGAATGCAAAAAGGACTTTTGATCTATCTGATCGTTATGAATCTCATTGGACTTGCAGTGATGGCAATGGACAAAAGCAAGGCATCATGTATGGCGGATACCGGAGAAAACACTTTTCCTTGTGAGTATTTTAGGCGGCAGTGTCGGAACGTGGGCTGGCATGTATCTGTTTCATCATAAGATAAAGCACTGGTATTTTGTGGTGGGAATGCCGGCGATCCTGATCTTGCAGATATGCATTGCGGTATTGATCTGGAAAACGCATGGGTTTGGGATGTGATCAATGCATGGTTTGCGACAGCGTATACATTTTTTAAATAAATTTATAATTGAATATTTACAGAAAGTCCTTTATAATGAACTTTAAAATCTGGCGGAAGACAAGGAGGATTTTATGTACACATTAGAAGATATTCAGGCAGTAGATATGGAAGTCGCACAGGCAATTACCGATGAACTTGACAGACAGAACAGTCATATTGAGCTGATCGCATCCGAAAACTGGGTAAGCCCGGCGGTTATGTCAGCAATGGGAAGTGTCCTGACGAATAAATATGCGGAAGGTTATCCGGGAAAGAGATATTACGGTGGCTGCGAGTGCGTGGACGTTGTGGAAGAATTGGCAAGAGAGCGCGCAAAAGAATTATTTGGGTGTGAGTATGTCAATGTGCAGCCACATTCCGGTGCGCAGGCAAATATGGCGGTACAGTTTGCAGTTTTAAAACCGGGTGATACGATCATGGGAATGAACTTAGACCATGGTGGACATCTGACACATGGTTCTCCGGTCAATTTTTCCGGAAGTTATTTTCATGTAGTGCCATATGGTGTCAATGACGAGGGATTCATTGATTATGATAAAGTGGAAGAGCTTGCAATGGAATGTAAACCGAAAATGATCATTGCAGGAGCATCCGCTTATGCGAGAACTATTGATTTCAAGAAATTCCGTGAGATCGCAGACGCATGTGGTGCAGTGCTCATGGTTGATATGGCACATATTGCAGGACTTGTGGCAGCAGGACTTCATCCAAGCCCAATTCCATATGCACACGTTGTGACGACCACGACACACAAGACATTGCGCGGACCGAGAGGCGGAATGATTTTGAGCAGTCAGGAAGTTGCGGACAAGTATAACTTTAACAAAGCAATCTTCCCAGGTATTCAGGGCGGACCACTGATGCATGTGATCGCAGCTAAGGCAGTCTGCTTCAAAGAGGCATTGCAGCCGGAATTTAAGGTTTACCAGCAGAATATTATTGACAACGCACAGGCACTCTGCAAGGGACTGATGGATCGTGGAATTAAGATCGTATCCGGTGGAACAGACAATCACCTCATGCTCGTAGATCTGACCAATTATGATCTTACCGGAAAAGCAGTTGAGAAACTTCTGGATTCCGTCAACATTACCTGCAATAAGAATACCATTCCAAACGACCCGAAATCTCCATTTGTGACAAGTGGTGTACGTCTTGGAACTCCGGCGGTAACTTCCCGCGGATTAAACACGGCTGATATGGATCAGATCGCAGAGGCGATCGCAGTGATGATCAAAGAGGGTGAGCCGGCAGCTGACAAGGCAAAGGCGATCGTGAAATCTTTGACAGAGAAATATCCATTGAAATAAAATAAATTTTTTTGTTGAATAAGAAGTGGTTATCTGCTTCATGAGTAAAAAAGCCTCCCGATAAAAATGTGGGAATTGCGATGAAAGGCAATCCGGATCATTTTTGCCGGGAGGCTTTTGTGGTTTAGGAATGCAGCGTTTTGCAAAAAAATAAGAGTTTAGCAGAAATGATCATCTTGCGAGCACATCAATGATCTGACCAACGTACATGGTGTGCATATCGCCGTCTTTGTACCATTTGTCAGCAATCTCGGAATCGAGGAAGGAATCATCCGTGATTCTGGTAGCAGACATTTTTTCACAGACCAAAACAAGATTTCCCTCATCAATGTATGGGATTCCATGCCGGTAGTCCACGGTAAGCCCTGCGTTTGCAATCTTATCCTCGTTCCGGCCGGAATGGGAGCCACAGTAATTCAAGGCATCGCGGTACTGGTCACTTACAAATGTAAGGGAGAAAAAGTCTCCCGCATCGATCAGTTCCTTGGTATATCTGGAATCACGGACAAAAACATAGACAACATTTTTGCCCCATAAAACACCAACACCGCCCCAGCTAATGGTCATTGTATTGGATTCCTGTTTATTTCCGGCTGTGAGCAGTGCCCATTCTTTGCCGATTTTCGTAAATGGATTCATGTCCAGCATATCAACTGGAATTGGCTGAAATGTATGCATAGGGATCACCTCTCATAATTTTTTTAGGTAGTTTTATTATATTACAGGAGAGTGGAAAAGTCACTTGAAAAAGAAAATAAAATCAGGTTATAGAAAATAAAACAGATAATAACTAATAGTTATACATAACATAAGGCTTCGGAATAATCTTGACATGAAAAAAAGAAAGTATCATAATGGTTGTCAAAGTTAATTTCCCAAAAGTGTAATGGGAAAAGGAGGCCAAATCCTCTGCTCCTGTAAGGACAGTCGCATTTGCTTCGCAAACAAGGAGGATATTATGGATATCAGATTTGAAAAAAGACCGGTATTAAAGGAGAAACCAGACCAGAAGAATCTTGGTTTTGGTAAGTATATGACAGATTACATGTTTGTCATGGATTGGACAAAAGAAGACGGATGGAAAGATGCAAGAATCGTTCCGGAAGGACCTATCACAATGGATCCGGCATGTGTGACACTTCACTATGCACAGGAAACATTTGAAGGTATGAAAGCATACCGTACAGCAGAAGGAAAAATCCAGCTGTTCCGTCCAGAGATGAACGCAAAGAGAATGATCAATTCCAACGCAAGACTTTGCATGCCGGAATTCCCAGTTGATATGTTTGTCGAAGCAGTGGAAGCACTTGTAAAAGTAGAAGCTGACTGGGTTCCATCTGAACCAAACACTTCACTTTATATCAGACCATTTATGTTTGCAACAGAAGCAGCACTCGGCGTACATATGGCAAACGCATACAAGTTTATGATTATCTGCTGCCCGGTAGGTGCTTACTATGCAGCAGGTCTTAACCCGGTTAAGATTCTGGTTGAGGATGAACTTGTCCGTGCAGTAAAAGGTGGTACAGGCTTTACAAAATGTGGTGGTAACTACGCAGGTTCTATTTTAGGACAGGTGAAAGCAGAAAAACTTGGTTATGCACAGGTTCTCTGGTTAGATGGTGAGCATCGTAAATATGTAGAGGAAGTTGGAACCATGAACATCATGTTCAAGATTGCCGGTGAAATCTACACAGCACCGATCGAAGGAACCGTTCTTCCGGGTGTTACAAGAGATTCCATGATCCATCTGCTTCGTGACTGGGGTTACAAAGTAAATGAGACAAGACTTTCCGTAGATGATCTGATGAAAGCCGGACATGACGGTACATTGGAAGAGGTATTTGGTACAGGTACAGCAGCCGTTATCTCACCAGTTGGAGAACTTCGTTACAAAGATGATGTTGTGACAGTCAACAACTTTGAGATCGGTGAACTGACACAGAAATTATATGATACCTTAACCGGTATCCAGTGGGGAAGAATCCCGGATAAATATGGCTGGACAGTAGAAGTAAAATAACTTCTGGACATTTTTCACATATCATAGTATAGTAATCATGTTATAGATGCCTTCATAGATGTAGCAGCATTTATGAAGGCATTTACAATATATATAGCACATTGATAATCGAATAAGGTTTATATTTTCAGATATGCGATCCTGTCTGTGACTGATTGCAGACATTTAGGTTTCTCTTCTAGCGCCATGTACCTGTGAGGACGACCATACACAGGTTAACGAGGAAAAGGGTTATCGAAAATTCGGCGGACGCCCTTTCGTACTTCCCAGTGCGAGATATGCCGGCAAATATGCAGGTGACTGCAAAACAAATACGGTATAATGGGACAATTGAATTCGAATATGATTTAAATTTTAAATAGAAAAGAAGAGGAAATTTAATATGTGTGGAATTATAGGTTATACAGGCAGTGAAAACGTAAAAGATGTTTTATTAGATGCGTTGGAATTATTAGAGTATCGTGGATATGACAGTGCGGGTATTGCAGTGAAAGACGAAACTTCCCATGTGACAAATGTTTATAAATGTGCCGGAAGAGTAAGTGATTTAAGAGCAATTTGTGATTCGAAGAAGATTTTGTCTACCTGCGGTATCGGACATACAAGATGGGCAACTCACGGTGGAGTTACGGATCAGAATGCACATCCGCATCAGCAGGGAAAAGTGACTCTGGTTCATAACGGGATCATCGAAAACTATCGTGAGCTGATCGCTGATTACGATTTGCAGGAAATCCTTCATTCTGAAACAGATAGTGAAGTTGCGGCTGCATTATTAAATCATTATTATAAGGGAAATCCCAAGGAAGCAATCAAGAAAGCAGTAAGTAAATTAAAGGGTACCTTTGCGCTTGTGATCCTGTTTGAAGATCAGCCGGATGTGATCTACTCGATCCGGAATGTCAGCCCGATCGTTGCAACCATATGCAAAGAGGGAGCAATGCTTGCATCAGATCTGACTGCACTCTGCCGTTTTACAAATGAATACTTTGTTGTACCGGAATATCACATTTTAGAGTTGCACAAAGATCATGTGGTACTTACGGATTTAAATGACAATGTGGTAGAACCAGAATTTTTGTCCGTTGACTGGGAGTTGAACAGCGCGGGAAAGAATGGTTATCCATTTTATATGGAAAAAGAGATTATGGAGCAGCCGGAAGCAATCAAGAATACGATCAAAGACCGTATCGTGAACGGTCTGCCTGATTTTACTTCGGATGGTGTGCCGGATTCTCTTTTTACAGACTGTGACAGAATTTGTGTGGTAGCATGCGGAACAGCCATGCATGCGGGACTTGTGGCACAGGCTCTTGTAAAATCTATCGTTCATGTGCAGATGGACGTAGAACTTGCATCAGAGTTTATGTATTCCGATCCGGTCATTGATGAGAAAACATTGGTGATCGCAGTATCACAGTCCGGTGAGACAATTGATACCTTGGAAGCATTAAAATATGCGAAGAGACAGGGCGCAAAATGTTTATCCGTTATCAACGTAAAAGGTTCTTCCATTGCAAGAGAAAGTGATTATGTGTTATACACCGCAGCAGGACCTGAAATTGCAGTGGCAAGTACAAAAGCTTACACAACACAGCTTTCCGTATTTTATCTTGTGGTTGCAAAAATGGCATTATTGCGAGGTGTCTACACAGAGGAGCAGACAAAGAGCTTTATCGCAGAATTAGAGCGTGTTCCGGAAGTGATGCAGAAAGTATTGGAGAAAAGACGTGACATCCATGTGATCGCAAAGAAGATTCTGGAAGCAAAGGATCTGTTTATGATCGGACGTGGACTGGATTACTCTATTTTACTGGAAGGATCATTGAAACTGAAAGAGGTTTCTTATATTCACTCTGAGGCTTATGCCTCCGGCGAATTAAAACACGGACCAATTGCACTGATCACGACTAACACACCGGTTGTTGCAACGGTAACACAGGAAAAACTCATGTCAAAAGAGCTTTCCAATATTAAGGAAGTAAAATCCAGAGGTGCAGATATTGTATTATTTATCAAAGAGGCACTTTCCGGTGATCTTGATACCGAATATCAGGTGATCAAGCTTCCGGATATGCAGGATGAATTTATGGTTTTACCTGCATCGGTTGCATTACAGCTTTTAGCATATTACGTGTCATCCGATAAGGGATTTGATGTTGATAAGCCAAGAAATCTGGCGAAGGTAGTTACGGTAGAGTAAGAATTAAGTTTTGGGGGATTTGGATAAAGAACGGAAATAAAAATTGAGAAGTTGGGAAATCGAATGTTTTGCACAGGAAGCAGAACAGGATCGCATGTCTGAGCATATAATATAAGGAAATATAGGAAGAGGTTGTTCATGCCAGATATCAAATATGCCCAGACAGAGGCTGTAGATAAAGGAAGCCTCAAGGTAGAAGTACTTGCGAACCGGACCAGACGACCGATCGAGGGAGCGAAAATCACGATTTCCTATTCGGGCAAGCCGGATTCCACGGTGGAGGAGGTAAGCGCAGATGATTCAGGAATGTCGGAGAAACTTACGCTTGATGCGCCTCCGCTTGAATACTCGATGGAACCCTCCGAAAATCAGCCATTTGCCCAATATACGGTCAAAGTTACCGCACCGGGATATCGTCCCGTCAGTATTTCGGGTGTTCAGGTTTTTTCAGAGCAGCTCGCATTGCAACAGGTGCGAATGGCGGAAGAAAATGAGGAAGAAAATCAAATAGATTCCATTGTGATTCCGGTCAATACGTTGTTTGGCAATTTCCCGGCAAAAATAGCAGAGTCCGAGATCAAGCCTGTCTCCGACTCAGGGGAGATCGTGCTGAGTAAAGTGGTGATCCCGGAATTTGTCGTTGTTCATGACGGACCGCCATCGGATCCCAATGCGGCAAATTATTATGTCCGTTACCGGGATTACATCAAAAATGTGGCATCCAGCGAGATATACAGCACGTGGCCGGACAGCACGCTGCGTGCCAATATCCTTGCGATCATGTCCTTTACGTTAAACAGGGTTTACACGGAATGGTACCGGAACAAAGGCTATAACTTCACCATCACAACATCCACTGCTTATGACCAGAAATTTGTATATGGAAGAAATATTTTCCAGAGTATCTCGGATGTGGTAGAGGAAATGTTCCAGAATTATCTTTCCAGACCGAATGTGAGACAGCCAATCCTGACGCAGTATTGTGACGGACAGCGCGTGACGTGCAGCAACTGGCTGAGCCAGTGGGGAAGCAAATATCTTGGGGATCAGAACTACGAAACGATAGAAATTCTCCGTTATTATTATGGTGATAATATGTTTATCAATACAGCGGAGGAGATTTCCGGTATCCCTGCATCCTGGCCGCGGTATAATCTGGAAGTGGGCGCTGCCGGAGATAAGGTCCGGCAGATCCAGGAACAGTTAGCGAGAATCTCGCAGGCTTATCCGGCAATCCCGACGATCACACCGGATGGGATTTACGGAGAGGCAACGAAGGCAGCAGTAGAAAAATTCCAGTCTATTTTTGGCTTGCCTGTGACGGGAGTGGTAGATTACCGTACCTGGTATAAAATATCGGAGATCTATGTTGCGGTGACAAGGATTGCAGAACTGGTATAAAATGTGGAGTAAATGTGCCGGGGGATTGGTATTTTTCAGTTCCCCGGCACAAAAACGTTTCAGGAACAGATCGCAGACTAGGATTTGAGTAGAAAATGTGTTAAACTAAAAGTTAGTTTAGATTGCAGTAAAGCAGGGATAAAAAGTATGAACAACTATAAAATCACAATCCAGTATGATGGGACAAGATACAAGGGCTGGCAGGGGCAGAACAGCACCGGGCTGACCATTCAGGGAAAAATAGAAGCAGTGCTGGGACAGATGGCAGGACACGCGGTGGAAGTCATCGGTTCGGGGAGAACGGATGCGGGCGTGCATGCCAAAGGCCAGGTGGCAAATTTTCATATTGAGGAGCATTTTACGGAGGGAAAGATCCTGTCCTATCTGAATCATTATCTGCCGGATGACATTGCCGTTATTGCGGTTGAGCAGGTGGACGAGCGTTTTCACAGCCGTTACGCCGCAAAGAAAAAGACCTACCGCTATCACATCCATATGGGAGAGATCTCGGATGTTTTCGAGCGGAAATATGAGTACCAGTATGAGAAAACACTCGATGTGGAACGCATGAAAGAAGCTGCTTCCTATCTGATCGGAACACATGATTTTACTTCATTTTGCGGAAATAAGAAAATGAAAAAAACGGCAGTCCGCACAATTTATGAGATCAATTTTACGAAGAAAGGGAATGATCTCTGGATCGATTACCGGGGGAATGGATTTTTGCAAAATATGGTGCGGATCCTGACGGGTACGCTGATCGAGGTCGGGGATGGCAGGAGAGCGCCGGAGGAGCTGCCGCAGATCTTAGAGAGCAAAAACCGGGAGAACGCAGGCTATACAGCACCGGCATGTGGACTGATGCTGATGGAAGTGCATTATTAAAAGATAAATTCATAAGAAAAAACAGGCAGCAGGTGTTACATGGAAAAATGGTTTGTAATCAACAAAGGGGCTGATTTTGAAAAGCTTGGAAAAGAGTTCGGGATCAGCCCTGTCACAGCGCGTCTTATCCGAAACCGTGAGGTGATCGGGGAGGCGGCATTTGAAAGATATCTCTATGGAAGTTTAAAGGATTTATACGATCCACATTTATTGAAAGATGCAGATCGTTTGACAGATATTTTAAAAGTTAAAATAGAAGAGCAAAAGCCGATCCGTATTATCGGCGACTATGATATAGATGGAGTTATGTCAACCTATATTTTATACCGGGGAATTAAACACTGTGGTGGAAATGTTTCCACGCAGATTCCGGACCGTATGAAGGATGGCTATGGAATCAATGAGAATCTGATCGATCAGGCAAAAAGAGACGGAATGGATACCATTCTTACGTGCGATAACGGAATTGCTGCAATCTCAGAGATTGCGCATGCCAAAGAACTTGGGATGACCGTGTTAGTGACCGATCACCACGAGATTCCCTATACAGAGGAGAACGGGGAAAAGCAGTTCCTTCGCAGCAACGCAGATGCAATCGTGAATCCAAAGCAGCAGGAATGTGCGTATCCTTTTAAAGAGTTATGTGGAGCAGCAGTCGCATGGAAAGTGCTGCAGGTATTGTATGAAAAAATGGGTTTTGCCCTGGAAGAAACCTATGAATTTCTGGAAAATGTCGCATTTGCAACCGTTGGCGATGTCATGGATCTGACAGACGAAAACCGCATTTTGGTGAAAGAGGGATTAAACCGCATTCACCGCACAAAAAATCCGGGGATGCGCGCCCTGATCTTTCAGAATCATTTAGAACCGGAGCAGATCAATGCATATCATTTTGGTTTTGTGTTGGGACCGTGCATCAATGCGAGTGGCAGACTTGATACAGCAAAACTGTCTCTGTCTCTTTTTTTACAGGGAGAGGAAGAGGCAGCAAAAACGGCAAGGGAGCTTGTGGAGTTAAACCAGCAGCGCAAAGATATGACAGCAGATGGCGTCGAGGAGGCAAAACGTGTGGTGGAGGAACATTACATGTCGGATAAAGTGCTTGTCATTTATCTGCCACAGGTGCACGAAAGTCTTGCAGGAATCATTGCAGGGCGTATCCGGGAGGCTTATCATAAGCCGGTATTTGTGCTGACGAAGGCGGAGGAGGGCGTGAAGGGCTCCGGGCGTTCCATTGAGGAGTACTCCATGTATGAGGAACTATGTAAGTGCAGGGAACTTCTGGAAAAATTCGGCGGACATCCGATGGCGGCAGGATTATCTCTTCCGGAAGAAAACGTGGATAAGTTCCGTGAAAAAATCAATGCCTGTGCAAATCTCACGGAGGATGACCTGATTCCGAAGATCAAAATTGATATTCCGATGCCAGCAGCGTATGCGGATGCCGGTCTTATCCGGGAATTTGCAGTGTTAGAGCCTTTTGGAAAAGCCAATATCAAACCACAGTTTGCCGACAAAAACCTGAGTATCACAAAGGCTTTTGTGGTCGGAAAAAATCAGAATGTGTTGCGGCTGAACCTGGTGACAGCC
>OGQO01002706.1_pt1 | contig 13340 bp, 15 predicted proteins | sample 1553241 | NCBI WGS metagenome assembly OGQO01 (sample SAMEA2579933, study PRJEB22360) | human gut metagenome | biome: human gut; feature: human-associated habitat; material: faeces | place: Denmark | collected 2008/2010
ACCATGTGGCAGCGGTCGATGTCCTTTTCTATCACCTTCACATGGTGGCCGCTCTTTGCGAGTCTTTCCGCAAGATCCTGTGCAATGCGGCTGCCGCCGATGAGCATGACATTTTTGGCGCTTTTTTTGACTACACCAAAGCGGCTTAAAAGCTTCGGCATATCGTCGGAGGCTGCAAGCAGACCGATGCGGTCGCCGGCCTTGAGCACGAAGCTGCCGTCGGGGATGTAGGTTTTCCTGTCACGAAGAATGCAGCAGATAAGAAAATCGGCATTGGTCGTATCACGCAAGGCAGCAAGCGAGCTGCCGTCAAGCACGCTGTCGGGCTTTACGCAAAGCTCCGCCATTTCAAACAAATGCCTTGTGAAGCTTTCGACCCTCACGGCGGAGGGGAACTTGAGCGTGTTGAATATCGCCTGAGAGGTCAGGCGGTCGGGGTCTATGATCATCGATATATCAAGGCAGCGCTTTATATAATCGGCATTCGTGTAATGCTCGGCGTCGTTGAGCCGTGCAACGGTGTGCGCAGCGCCGAGACTGCGTGCAAAGCAGCAGCTGAGCATATTTGCGTCATCGTTTGCCGAAGCGGCGATAAAAAGCTCCGCCGAGGATACTTCGGCACGCTTGAGCGCTTCGATATCCGTTCCCGAAGCGTTGACACACATGACATCGTAGTCGTCGCCTATGCTGCGCACGACCTTGGGGTCACGGTCTATGACACAAACCGAATGTCCTTCTTCGGTGAGATTTTTAAGGATGCTTCTTCCTATCTTGCCGCATCCGACTATTACAACTTTCATTGTTTCACCATCTTTCAAGTTAGAGTATACCACTTCCGGCATATAAATGGAATCAGAACATCGAAAAACGACATTAAAATTACATTAAAACGGAGCAAAATACTGCTTTTCGTTTCGCAGCCGATGTGCTAAAATGACGCTGAGAGGGCGAGAACATGGAGGAGATACTCGTTTGCCTGTCCGGCGCACCGTCGAATGTCAGGGTCATAAAGGCCGCAGCAAAAATGGCGGAGGCCTACGGCGGGAATCTGACGGCTTTGTATGTCGAGCCGCCGGATTTTCATGAGCACGATCCCGGGGCAAAGTCCCGGCTCGAGGAAAACTTCCGGCTTGCCCACCGGCTGGGTGCAAAGGTCACGAGACTATACGGCGAGGATGCCGCAACGCAGATAGCCGAGTACGCAAGGGTGAGCGGCTCTACAAAGATCGTTATCGGCAAAAGCCCGACCCACACCTCGGTTTTCAGAAAAAAGACGCTTGTCTACAGGCTCAACGAGCTTGCGCCCGATATCGATATCTTCATAATCCCCGACAAGGCAACGCCGTCCGAGAAGGCGCACCGTCTGAGCTTTTAAAGGCGATACGGGACGACTCCGAATGGCTCATAACCTTGGTCGAAAATCTTTTGTGCATAACCCGCATCGAGGGCAGGGACAAGCTCACCGAGCTTGAGCCGGAGCTTGTCGGCGAGGTCATCGCCGACGCCATGACGCATATAGACCGCAGCAGCGCACAGCATAAGGTCACGAACGTGATAGCCGACGATTACCTAATGGCGTACATGGACGCACGGCTCATAGAGCAGGTGATCATAAATCTCGTGAACAATGCGGTCAAATACACGCCCGCAGGTTCGACGATATGCGTCAGCGCCGAAAGCTCGGGCGGCAGCGTGCTCGTTTCCGTTTCCGCCGCCGAGCCGCACGGTGCGGTATTCACTTTCAGCTTACCGGAGGTAAAAACCGATGAACAAGGCACAGATACTGGTCGTTGAGGACGACAATGCCGTTGCAAAGCTCATGGCTGCGACGATGGAGTCGCAGGATTACCAGTACCGCATAGCGTCCACCGGAGCGAGTGCAATAATGGAAGCTCTGTCGTATAAGCCGGAGGTCATGATACTTGACCTTGGGCTTCCCGACACCGACGGCATCGAGGTCATAAAAAAGATACGGGTGTGGAGCAATATGCCTATAATCGTTGTATCCGCCCGCAGCGAGGACACCGACAAGGTCGCAGCGCTCGACGCCGGGGCGGACGATTATCTGACAAAGCCGTTTTCCGTGGACGAGCTTCTTGCCAGACTCAGGGTCGCACTCCGGCGTGTGCGCCATGACAGGCAGCGGCTGAGCGAGGAGTCGAGCGTGTACGAAAACGGCGGCCTGCGCATCGACTACGCCGCAGGCTGCGTGTATCTTGACGGCAGTGAGATACACCTAACGCCGATAGAGTTCAAGCTGCTGGTGCTGCTTGCAAATAACACGGGCATGGTGCTCACGCACAACTATATTCTGCGTGAGGTGTGGGGAAATCCCGCAGCATCGGATATGCGGTCGCTGCGTGTGTACATGGCGACTCTGCGCAAGAAGCTTGAGAAAAACACCTCCGAGCCGAAATATATACAAACTCACATCGGCGTCGGTTACAGGATGCTGAGAAATCAGTGAAAACCGAAAACGGCCATCAAAAAGCTCCCCGAGGGGGGCTTTTTTATATTTAATATCGTTACCGTTCTTCTCGGAAGTACGGCAGGCCGAGGCTCATGGGGGGCTGATTTTCCTTGCGGCTGCGGATGCTGGTGATGATGAGGACGATGATGGTGACCACATATGGTGCCATCTTGTATATCTCGTTTATCGCAAGGTTCGTGCCGGTGGGGATGTAGACATTGAGGATGTACAGGCCGCCGAAGATTATCGAGGCGAAGATGCTCAGGCTCGGACGCCACACGGTGAAGATGACGAGAGCAATTGCAAGCCAGCCTCTGTCGCCGAAGGCGTTATTGGACCAAACGCCGCAGGCATAGTCCATGACATAGTACAGACCGCCGAGGCCCGCAATTACGGAGCCGACGATGGTTGCAATGTACTTATATTTAATTACATCGATGCCCGCTGCATCGGCGGTCGCCGGACTTTCACCGACGGCACGAAGCTGGAGGCCGGGACGGGTCTTGTTGAGGAAGTACGATGCAAGCACTGCGATGATTATCGCAGCGTAGGCAAGGAAGCTGTAATTTAAGAATATCTTGCCGAACCAGCCGAGATCCTCGGCAAAGGGCAGGGTCTTGCTGAACGCATTGCTGGTCTTGGTGAGTACGACGGAGGGAACATCAATGTTCACAAGCTTAATGAGCGAGCCGCCGAAGAAGTTGCCAACACCGATGCCGAAGGTGGTCATGGCAAGGCCGGTGACATTCTGATTTGCACGCAGGGTGACGGTCAAAAAGCAGTACAGAAGTCCCATGAGTGCGGAGCCGAGGATGCAGCACAAAAGGGGTATCGCAATGGTGAGAAATGTGCTCATCTCCGCACCGGAGTTTTCATACAAAAATGCGCCGATAACGCCGCAGATGCCGCCGACATACATGACGCCGGCAGTACCGAGGTTGAGGTTGCCGCTTTTTTCGGTTATCGTCTCGCCGACGCAGCCGAACATGAGAGGTATGCCCTGCATGACGGCGCGGGGAATGAAAGATACGATATCAAACATTTTCGCCTACCTCCTTGCTCTTTTTGCGAAAGGATATCTTGTACTGAACGAAAAATTCGCTGCCGATGATGAAGAAGATCAGAACGCCGGTGAGGATATCGCCAAAAGACTGGTTAAGGCCGCAGCTTGTTGCCAGCTGATTTGCGCCCGAGCCCATGAAGATGAGCAGTGCGCTCGTGAGTATCATGACGATGGGGTTGAACGCTGCAAGCCACGAGACCATGACCGCCGTGAAGCCCTGTCCGCCGACGAGCGAGGTGGAGACGGTGTGATGGATGCCGCCGACGAGCAGAAGTCCGGCCACGCCGCAGATAGCGCCGCTGAAAAGCATGGTGCGGACGATGACACGGGGCACCTTTATGCCGATGTAGCGTGCCGTGCGCTCGCTTTCGCCGACGACGGCTATCTCGTAGCCGTGCTTTGTGTAGTTAAGATAGAAATATATGAGCACGGTCATTATGACTGCGACCAGGATGACGAGCAGGTACTTGTTGCCTAACTGCGGCAGCCAGCCGGCCTCGTTTTGTGCATTGATAACGCCGATAGTGCAGGAGCCCACGGGGTTTTCCCATTTGACGCAGAAATATGCAACAATTTGCGTTGCAACATAGTTCATCATGAGGGTAAACAGCGTCTCGTTGGTATTGAACTTTGCCTTGAAAAACGCCGGAATGCCTGCCCAAAGTGCGCCGATGACGACGGAAGCTATCACCATGCAGGCGATGAGCGCTCCGTTTGACATCGTGTCGCCCAGCAGCACCATGCAGGCCGCAGCGGCCATTGCGCCGGCAAGCACCTGTCCCTCTGCGCCGAGGTTCCAGCAGTGCATTTTGAATGCGGGCGTGACCGCAAGGGAGATTATGAGCAAAATTGCGGTGTCCTGAAGGAATATCCACAGCTTGCGCTCAGAGCCGAACGAGCCGTTTATAAACGCCGAGAAAACGGCAAGCGGGTCGGTGCCCGTGGTCGCCATCGTGATGATGGCGCACACTATGATGGCAAGCGCTATCGCCGCAAGCCTGATTGCAATGTTTCTTTTGCGGCTGACTGCGCCGCGCTTTGAAATTTGGATCATTCGCTTGCACCTCCTAACTTTGTCATCATCATGCCGATATTGCGCTTTGTTGCGCCCCTGCCGGGGACGATGCCGCTGACCTTGCCGCCGCACAGAACGAGAATGCGGTCTGCAAGCTCCAAAAGAACATCAAGGTCTTCGCCGACATACACAACGGCAACGCCCTTTTGCTTCTGGCGATTTATAAGGTCATAAATGGTGTAAGACGAGTTGATATCAAGGCCGCGCACGGCGTAGGCCGTGAGCAGAACCGTCGGCGCAAAGGATATCTCACGGCCGACAAGCACCTTCTGCACATTGCCGCCGGAGAGTCTGCGCACGGGGGTCGTGATGCCCGGGGTGTTGACCTCAAGCTCCTCGACAACGGTCTCGGCCAGCGCCTTGGGGCTCTTGCGGTCGGTGAATATGGACTTGCCCCGTCTGAACGAGCGGAGCATCATGTTCTGCGAAAGATCCATGTTGCCGACAAGTCCCATGCCGAGCCTGTCCTCGGGCACGAACGAGAGCGCAACGCCCATGTCGGCGATAGCAAGCGGGTCTTTGCCCAAAAGTTCTTCCCTTTCACCGTCGTCATTTATATAGCTGATGCTGCCGGCTTCGGTGGGCTGCAAGCCCGCAATGGCCTCAAGCAGCTCCTTTTGACCGCAGCCGGAAATGCCTGCGATGCCGAGTATCTCGCCTGAGTAGGCGGTAAAGGACACATCGTCTAACTTCAAAATGCCGTCCATGCTGCGGACGGTGAGTCCCTTTACCTCGATGCGGGGCTTGGGGTCAACGGGGTCGGGGCGGTCGATGTTCAGCGTGACCGCATGGCCGACCATCATGTTGGTCATCTCCTGTGCGTCGGTGTCCTTGGTGAGCATATCGCCGACGAAACGGCCGTGGCGCAGAACGGCAACACGGTCGGATATCGCCTCGACCTCGTGCATCTTGTGGGTGATGATGACTATCGCCTTGCCGTCGTTGCGCATGTTGCGCAAAACCGCAAACAGCTTGTCGGTCTCCTGCGGGGTCAGAACGGCGGTAGGCTCATCGAGAATGAGGATATCCGCACCGCGGTAAAGCACCTTGACTATCTCGACCGTCTGCTTCTGTGAAACGGACATGTCGTATATCTTCTGATCGGGGTCGACATCAAAGCCGTACTTATCGCAGATGGCACGAACACGCTCGGCAACCGCCTTAAGGTCGTACTTCTCTTTAAGACCGAGGGTGATATTCTCCGCTGCGGTGAGCACATCGACGAGCTTAAAGTGCTGATGTATCATGCCGATGCCGAGGTCAAAGGCATCCTTCGGCGAACGGATATCGACAAGCTTATCATCGACATATATCTCGCCCTCATCGGGACGGTAAATGCCCGAGAGCATATTCATGAGCGTGGTCTTGCCGCTGCCGTTTTCGCCGAGCAGTGCCAGCACCTCGCCACGGTAGATATCCAGCCATACCTTGTCGTTTGCAAGAACGGAACCAAAGCGCTTGGTTATATCACGCATTTTTACGGTCGGGGTTCTTTTTTCCACTGTGCTTTCTCCTTTATTGTCTTAGCTCTTCTTTTCATCCGGGCAAAGCTGATAAAATTCAGCGCTTCCCGGGTGAAAAGACAATCTCCATATTTCATGAACAAGAAAGCCCTGCATAAACGCAGGGCTTTCTCATTAAATTCAGATTATTTTAATCACTGGAGGATCTCGATGCCGTCGATGTCGATATCGAAGTAAGGTGCGGAGCGGTCGGTCGACTCGGCGAACACGCCGTCCTTGATGCACTCGTGGCCCTTGAAGAACTCGTTCTCGTAGGTCTCGAGAGCCTTGCCGCCGACGGTCCATGTGTCGGTTGCAAAGATCTTGATGCTGCCGTCCTTGATGCCGTTCTCGACCTCGGTAAGCTTGTCTGCGGTGCCCTTGGCAGCGACCTTTTCGTTGAGCTCGGTCAGAGCAACGCTGCCGGTGGACAGGTCGCCGCACCAGTCGGTGTCATAGTTCTCGCCGTTCTGAACTGCCTTGATTGCATAGGTGAAGTAAGGAGTCCAGTCGATGCGGGAGGAGATGATGTAGGTGTTGGGGCAGGCTTCCTGAGTGGAGCCGTTGTAGGAAACATTGGGAACCTTTGCGGTCTCGCATGCGTTGGGAGCGCCCATGGAGTCGGCGTGCTGGCTGATGAGGACGCAGCCCTTCTTGATGAGGGACTGTGCGCTCTCCATCTCGGCGGTCTCATCGTACCAGGAACCGGTGAAGACGACCTTCATGGTAGCGGAGGGGCAAACGGACTGTGCGCCGAGGAGGAAGGAGGTGTAGCCGGACTTGACCTCTGCGTAGGGCATTGCACCGACATAGCCGATGACTGCCTGCTCTGCGGTGATCTCTTTGTTTGCGATCATCTCGTTGAGCTTGAGACCTGCTGCAACGCCTGCAACATAGCGGCCCTGGAAGATCTTTGCGAATGCATTGTGGAAGTTGGAAACGCCGTCGGAAAGTGCGGTATCGCCGGTGCAGGAGGTGAACTGAACATTGGGGAATTCCTTTGCGGCCTGAAGAATGTAGGGCTGGTGGCCGTAGCTGTCTGAAAAGATAACATTGCACTTGTTGTCTGCAAGCTCGGCAGCTGCATCGTAAGCAGCCTGGTTCTCTTCAATGTTGGTCTTGATCTCGTAATCAACGCCGGTAGCCTCGCAGGCAGCCTTGAATGCGTTGATGAAGTTTGCGTCATAGCCGGAGTTCTCGTCGTGCAGGCAAATGAGGCCGGCCTTGATCTTTGCGGTCTCGCCGCCGTTGTCATTCTTGTTGTCGCTGTTGCCGCCGCATGCGCACAGTGCAAATACCATGACGAGAGCGAGGACAATTGCAGTAAGCTTTTTCATCTTCAGTTTTCCTCCAATAAAAATTCATTTATATTATCAAACTCCCTTGCGGGAAGCGTGATACAAAAAAAACACCGGCCGCAAACGATATGCAGCCGGTGAAGAAATACACAAGCAAAGGAAGAAACACTTCTTCCTTTTATGTAAAACTTCGATAGTCCGGTCATTTACGGCGTCCGGGTAGAGACTTCAAATCCATATCATTTGCTATATATCGAAAGTATTGACTTTTCAACTTGTGCTTAAAGCATATCAAGGCAGACCCGATAAGTCAAGCCCCGATTTAGACAAGTTTAATATTTTTTCGTGCTCATTTTTGTGAAACTTGCCCTTATTCCTCGCAGAATACGATGCCATCGTCGCTCATGGAGGCTATCTTTGCCAGAGACTCGATGCGCATGCCCTCGGCTCTGAGCCTTGCTCCGCCGGACTGGAACGCCTTCTCGACGGCAATGGCGGCGCCCACGACGAGAGCACCGGACTGCTCGACGATACTGCGAAGTCCCTCTAAGGCTGCGCCGTTTGCGAGAAAATCATCGACGATGAGCACCCTGTCCTCGGGGTTGAGGTACGACTTTGACACGATGACGGTGTGATCCGTGCCGTGGGTATAGGAGTGTACCTTTGCCGTGTAAAGGTCGTCTGACACATTGCTGGACTTGCTTTTTTTCGCAAACACCACGGGGCACTCGAAAAGATATCCAGTCAGCACCGCAAGGCCGATGCCGCTAGCCTCTATCGTGAGCACCTTGTTCACTGTCTCGTCGGCGTAAAGCCGCTTTATCTCCTGCGCCATTGCGTAGGCAAGCTTCGGGTCTATCTGGTGGTTCAGAAAGCTGTCGACCTTCAAAACATTGCCCGGCTTTATTCTTCCGTCTTTTCTTATGCGCTCGATAAGCTCCTGCATTTTTATCACTCCCATCAAAGATGTTTTAATTTTAGCTTCTTTCGATCATTTTCGCAAGACCGAGTTTTGTCAATGTTTTATAAATTTGCGCCCACAATTTGTTCAACACTCACAAACCCGCTCAAAAGCTTTGCCTTTGGGGCGTAAAGCTGATACAATGTACAATTGTAATTAAGATGTATAGGAGCATTTATATGGACGACCTTAAAACAAGGAAAAGAAACCTGATCATGTTCCCCCTCGGCACCGTCGGCCGTGACATGGTGTACTTTCTGTTCACCAGCTGTATCATGACCTTCGTTCTGTTCACCCGTGACCTCACCAACGCACAGTTCGGTGCGATAACCGCCATCGTTGTCGCCGCCAGAATTTTCGATGCGCTCAACGACCCCATTATGGGCAATATAATCGAGCGCACCCGCACCCGCTGGGGCCGCTACCGCCCGTGGCTGCTGATCGGCGCGCCGCTCACCGCCGTCGTTCTGGTGCTGACGTTCTGGGCGCATCCGGCGTGGCCGGACAGGGCGAAAAGCCTGTATATGTACATCACCTACTGCGTGCTGGTGCTCGGCTACACTTGCGTCAACATTCCCTACGGTACGCTGTGCGGCACGCTGACGCAGAACATCGAGGAGCGCGCGAAAATCAACACCTCCCGCTCGGTCTGCGCGATGATCGCCATCAACATCCTCAACATCATCACGCTTCCGCTCATCTCTCACTTCGGCGGCGACAACGCCGCGCACGGCTACCTGATGGTGACGGTACTCTACGGCGGCATCTTTACGCTCTGCCACTGGTTCTGCTTCGCAAAGACGAAGGAGGTCGTGCAGCCTCCCCGACGCGAAAAGGTTTCGCTGAAAAAGCAGTTTCAGGCGGCGGCGCAGAACCGTCCGTATCTGATTGCGCTTGCCGGTCAGTTCCTGTTCGGCGTGACCCTTTACGGCCGCAACGCTGACCTGCTCTATTACTTCAAATACGTGGAGGGCAACGAAAACCTGTTCACGGTCTACTCTCTGATTTTAATTGTGCCGTCCATTCTCGGTGCGGCCGTGTTCCCCTTCGTGTTCGAAAAGCTCGGCAACAAGGGCCATACCGCCGCGCTGTTCTCCGCCGGAACCGGCGTTTCACTGATTGCCCTGTATTTCTTCAGCGCGGTATCCACTCCGGTGCCGTTCTACACGTTTGCCGCGCTCTCGCAGTTTTTCTTCTGCGGCTTCAACACCGCGATTTACGCCATCGTGCCCGACTGCGTGGAGTACGGCGAGTGGAAAACCGGCGTGCGCAACGACGGCTTCCAGTACGCCTTTGTGTCGCTCGGCAACAAGCTCGGCATGGCCATCGGCACTTCGGCACTCGCCGGCATTCTGGGCGCTTTGCAGTTCGTCCCCAATCAGGCGCAGAATGCCGCCGTGCAGACGAGCATGCACCTCGCCTTCTCGCTGATTCCCGGGGTGCTGTGGCTGTTAACGGCGGCCGTCCTGTTCTTCTATCGTATCAACAAGCGTTCGTATAACCGCATCATGACTGAACTGAACGCGAAAAAGCAGTTTGAGGTGATTAAAAATGATTGATGTTGCAGCTCTCGGTGAATGTCTAATCGACTTCACGCCGAACGGAGAAAACGCGCAGGGCATCGCGCTCTTTGCCCGCAACCCCGGCGGCGCACCGGCGAATGTTCTGGCGATGAACGCCCGGCTTGGCGGAAAGACCGCCTTCATCGGCAAGGTCGGCCGCGATGGCTTCGGGGATTTTCTGCGGCAGACACTGCTCGACAGCGGAATTGACGTTTCCGGTCTGGCAGTCGATGAAAAGGTGCCCACGACGCTCGCTTTCGTCCAGCTCGACGCGAACGGCGACCGCTCGTTTACGTTCTACCGCAGCCCCGGCGCGGACATCATGCTGCGCGAGTCCGAGGTCGATACCGCGCTGCTCGACGACTGCGCCATCTTCCATTTCGGTTCGGTTTCCATGACCGCCGACCCCTGCCGCACGGCGACGCTCTCCGCGGCTCGCTATGCGCGGCAGAAGGGAAAACTCGTCAGCTTCGACCCGAACTACCGTCCGCTTCTCTGGGACGATACCGAAGAGGCGGTTCTCCGGATGAAGGAAGGCATCCGCCTCGCGGACATTCTCAAGGTTTCCGAGGAGGAAATGCAGCTCGTGACCGGCGAAAGCGACCCAGAACGCGGCTCGAAGGCGCTGCTCGATATGGGGCCGTCGCTCGTACTGGTGTCCATGGGCGCGAAGGGCGCTTACTGCCGCAACGCAGTGTGTGCCGGGGCGCTCCCGACCTTCGATGTGCCGACGGTGGACACCACCGGCGCAGGCGACGCCTTCATGGGCGCAATCCACTTCCTGCTGAAAGGCAAGACCGCCGAGGAGCTGCGCGCGCTCCCCGAGGATGCGCTCCGCGAAATCGTCCGCTTCGGCAACGCCGCCGGCAGTCTGACCACCACAAAGGGCGGCGCTATCCCCGCCATGCCCTCCATGGAAGAAATCCGCAGCTGTATCGCCTCCGCCCCTCTGCTCTGATGGAAAGGAATTCTGGATATGACTGAAGTAAAAATTCGTTTGCAGCAGACCGATCAGGTCAAAAAACTCGTCGATTTTCTCACTCCCTGCCCGTATGAGGTCAATCTGGTTTCCGGCCGCTACACGATCGACGCGAAGTCCCTGCTCGGCATTTACAGCCTCGACCTGAGCAATCCGCTGACGCTCGTCATCTACTCGGACGACTGCGACGGCCTGCTCCGGCAGCTCCGCGCGCTCCTCCCCGACTGCCTCGTTCCGTAAACCCGCTTCCTTCTCTCTCATTTCCGTATACCGCCCGGCTCGTTCTCTCTCCTTCATCAGAGCCGGGCGGGTTTTTGTTGCGAAAACGTTCTGCACGCGCTACAATAGAGGCAGAACACCGCTCACGGAGAGCGAAAGGAGCCGCCTATGTCGAAATTATCCAACGTAAGAAGTCAGGCGCTGACCGACCGCGTCGAGGAGCGTCTATTTCAGTGTACTTTTATCAACAATCTGAATTTTCCTGTTCGACCCACTTCATGAAGGTTCGATGTGCGACACCCAGCTGACGCGCCGCAGCACGTGCGGAAATGCGTCCTGCCCGCCATTCATCACGCAGATGTTCGTATTCTGCCGGGCGTTCCTTGGGTTTTCGACCGAACTTAACTCCTCTCGCCTTGGCGGCCGCAATGCCCTCCGCCTGCCGCTGATGGATAAATTCCCGCTCGGTCTGGGCGACATAGGACAGCAGCTGCAAAACAATGTCCGAAATGAGTGTTCCGATCAAATCGCGTCCCTTCCGCGTATCCAAAAGCGGCATATCGAGCACTACAATGTCCACCTGTTTCTCCTTGGTCAGCAGCCGCCACTGCTCGAGAACCTCATCATAATTGCGACCCAGCCGGTCGATGCTCTTAATCACGAGAGTGTCGTTCGGCTTTAATTTTCTCAGCAGTCTGCGATATCCCGGCCGCGCGAAATCCTTTCCGGACTGCTTGTCGATGACCAGATTTTTCTCCGCGATGCCGAATTCCCGCATCGCAATCACCTGCCTGTCCTCGTTCTGGTCACGTGAGGACACGCGAATGTAGCCGTAGATTTGATTTTCCATTTGAAATTCCTCCATAAAAAGTTTGAGGCAGTACCGCGCGTGTGCAATGCAGTACTGCCTTTTGTTTTATTGTAGAGAAAATCCCCATTTTCGTCATTATTGACTTTTCAATGAATTCACATCAGCAGCCCGGTCATTTCTGTCTCTGCGCACGATCACCTTAGACCCCCTGCTTAAAATGCAGGAGCTCTATCCTGCTTCAGCGTATGCCGCACCGCACACGGCAGCTTTCTACTTTTTAAGCCGCTTCACTCGCTCGTAAAATCTTGTCTTGCTCATCCCGAGCTGCTTCATCGCCTGCACGGCGGTGATTTCGCCCTTCTGCCACCGCGCTGCGATGCGTTCGAAGTCCGGATATACCTTCGGCGGACGGCCGCGGTACTTTCCCTGCTGTTTGGCGATGGCAATGCCCTCACGCTGACGCTGCAAAATGTACTCGCGTTCGAGCTCTGCCACCGCCGCAAACACGGTCAGCATGAACTTGCCGGTCGGCGTTGTCGTGTCAATGGCTTCCTTGCGGCTGACGAACTCTACCTGCTTTGCGGTCAGCTGTTCTACGAGGTCGAGCAGGTCGCGCGTATTTCTTGCAAAGCGGCTGATCGACTCAACGATGACCGTGTCGCCGCGCCGCACAAAGTTCATCATCCGGTTCAGCTCCGGCCGGTCCGCGTTTTTCCCGCTCGCCCTGTCGACGAACAGCTCATCTACGCCGAGCTCGCGCAGCATAATTTCCTGCCGCGCCGTGTTCTGCTCCTCCGTGCTCACGCGCACATATCCGATTTTCATGATATGTCTCCCTCCAAAAAAGAAATTTCCCGTTTAAGCCGATGAAAATTTCGGAACGTTCCGAAACTTCAAAATCGACTTAAACGGGAGGATTTCCGCGTGTTCCGCATGGGTATGCCCAAACGGAACGGTTCATTTCTGTTGTTTTCAGTATTCGCTGCGCTCGATGAATTCGAGCATTTCTTTTCGCTGAACGCGCCAGCGGTTCCCGATGCGAAACGCCGGGATCTCGCCTTCGTGCAGAAGCCGCAGCATTGTGCCGCGGCTTACCTGCAAAATCTTCTGACACTCACGCAGCGTCAGCACATCGGGATATTTGTCCAGGTTCATGCGTATCCGCCTTTCTATGTGGTTTATTGCATTGTTCCGCACAGAAAAGGCCAATCTGTTACTCGGACGCATCCTTGCCGCGCAGCACATGGACTGCCGCCGCCACCGCCGCGACAATCTTAATGCCGAACAGCAGCGTGTTCTTAATCACCTTCATCGGGTCACCTCCTCTCCTCAGTACGCATACAGCAGTTCACCGGTCATCTCGTGAAAGAGTTCCGGGTCGTACAGCATTTCCTCGATTT
>OGQO01002711.1_pt1 | contig 13315 bp, 11 predicted proteins | sample 1553241 | NCBI WGS metagenome assembly OGQO01 (sample SAMEA2579933, study PRJEB22360) | human gut metagenome | biome: human gut; feature: human-associated habitat; material: faeces | place: Denmark | collected 2008/2010
GGGCGCGGCAGGGAGCCGGTAATCGGGGGATTCCTCCGGCGGCTGCCGAGGCGGTCCACCATGTAGCTCTTCAAAATGCCGTTCTCAATCAGCACCGTGCGCTGACTGGGCGTGCCCTCATCGTCCACATGGATTTGACCCCAGTTGTTGACAAGCGTACCGTCGTCGATGGCGGTCACGATGGGCGACGCAATCTGCTGGTCGAGCTTGCCGCAGAATTCGCTCACGCCGATGCCCACGCTGGTCGCCTCCAGCGAATGGCCGCACGCCTCGTGGAAGATAACGCCGCCGAAGCCGTTGTCAATCGCGACGGGCATCACACCCGCGGGGCAGACCGGTGCATGAAGCATCGTCACTGCCTGCTGGGCAGCGATTTTCCCTGATTCTTCCGCATTCACGCGCGTGTCAAACAGTTCAAAGCCCATGGACGCGCCGGGCGCATCACTGCCGGACTGATTCTCCGTGCCGTTGCTGGCAATCGCACTCACGCGCAGGCGCGTCTGCACACGGCGGTCGGTCACGAACACGCCCTCGGTGTTGCAGATGCACACATCCTGCACATGGTCGCCATAATTCGCCATCACCTGCACAATTTCCGGGGAAATGCTGCGCGCCGCCGCTTCCGCCGCGCGGAGCTTCTCCGCTTTGAGCGCCGCCTTCACGTCAGTCGGCAGGAGCAGAATTTCTTCCGGACGGGAGGCATCCCATGGCTTGAACGGTTCCACCACGCAGCCCCTGCCGCCGCGCACCGCCGCCGCTGCCTGCCGCGCGCAATTCATCAGCCCTTCCCGGCTGGTATCGTTGGTGTAGACATAAATCGCATTCGTACCGCTGAACACGCGCACGCCCGCGCCGTGCGTCCGGCTGGTCGTCGCGCTTTCCAACTTATGAGAGCGCATCCCCATTGCGTGGTCAATGCGGTCTTCCATGAAAATTTCAGCGAAATCACCGCCGGTACGTACCGCTTCCTGCAATACTTCCCGTGCAACGTTCTGATCGAGCATTGGTGTTTCATCCTTTCCGAGCCGTTCCTCGCGGCTCATGTTTTATTATACCGCATTCTTTCCCATTTGTACATGACCCGCCGGGAAACTTCGCGGCTGCACAATTTTCCACCCGCGATTTTTTGCGCTTTCCGCTTTGCATTCAGCAGAAAACTGTGCTATGCTGAATCCATATGAATGGAAGGAGATTTTGACCGATGGAAACCATGCAGAACATCCTCACCCGCCGCAGCGTGCGCAAATTTGCCGACAAGCCGATTGAACCCGACAAACTCCACACCATTCTCGAAGCCGCGATGAGCGGGCCGTGCGCCGTCAACGCCCGCGAATGGGCGTTCATTGTCGTAACCGACCGGGAAAAGCTCGCGCAGATGGCGGAAGCGAACGGGCGCGTCGCGCGGATGCTCAATCAGGCAGCAGCGGCGATTCTTGTCTGCGGCGACCTCGACCGCGCCGGATTTCTGGGTGATTGACGCCGCGATTGCCGCGCAGAACATGACGTTAGCGGCGAACGACCTCGGCATCGGATCGGTCTGGCTTGGCACTTGGCCGGACGAAACGCGCGTGAAGCGGCAGGCGACGATTTTCCAGCTGCCGGAGACGATTGTACCGCACTCGATACTCGCGCTCGGCTATCCAGCGGAGGATATCGACATGCGCGCAGTGCGCCCCAGCCGCTACGAAGAAAGCCGCGTACACGTTAACCAATGGTAAATCAATCGACCCGACCGCCGATATTGCCGGCAGTCGGGTCGTCTTTTATTCTTTGGATTCCGCAGGTTTTGCGCCGTCGCCCCGTGCTTTTTCGCGCTTCACATTAAGCGGAGGCACGTCAAGCTCGCACCGCAGCGTCTCCTGAAGTTCCTTCAGGCACTCAATCAGCAGTGGATTAAACACGCCGCATTCGCCGTTCAGGATCATAGACATTGCCTGTTCATGGCTGTACGCGGGTTTGTAGACGCGCTCACTGATGAGTGCATCGTACACATCCGCCAGCGAAACGACCTGCGCCGAAATCGGGATTTCGTCCCCCACCAGACCGTCGGGATAGCCGCGCCCATCATAGCGCTCGTGGTGCCAGCGGCAAATGTCGCATGCCGTGCGCACCAGCTTCTCGTTGTGGTGCGCCGCAAGGTCGTCGAGCATCTTCGCGCCAAGAATCGTGTGCTGCTTCATCTGCTCGAACTCTTCCGGTGTCAGCTTTCCGGGTTTATTCAGAATTTTTGCGTCAATGGCGATTTTACCAATATCGTGCATTGACGACGCAAGGGCAATCAGGTTGCATTCCTGCGGGGTCAGGCGGTAGCGGTCGGTTTTTGCACACAGCGTCTCCAGAAGCCGCTCCGACAGTTGTCGCATATGCTGCACATGCGAACCGTTTTGACCGTTCCGGAACTCCACCACATGGCTCAGGATGTTAATCAGCAGCATGTTGTTCTTTTCTTTTTCGAGGATTTGGCTCGTGACCATTGACACCAGGCGACGCTGCTTGGCGTACAGCTTAATGGTGTTGTAGACGCGCCGATAGACTACTTTCGCATCGAACGGGCGGCTGATGTAGTCGCTCACGCCCTGCTCGTAGGCGCGGCGGATAAAAGCATCCGAGTCCTCGCTGGATATCATGATAACCGGCAGATTTTCCAGCATGTGGCTGCGGTTCATCGACGCCAGCACCTCGAAGCCGTCCATCACAGGCATCAGCAGATCCAGCAGCATCAGCGAAATTTTATCGCTGCCCGCGTTCAGGATGTCCATGCACTCCTGCCCGTTCGCAGCTTCCAGAATTTCGTAGTCGTCCTCCAGCATTTCCGTCAGCAGCGCGCGGTTCAACTCCGAGTCATCCACAATCAGGATGCGTTCTTTCCGCGCGTGCAGCTCATTCTCCTGCTCCGACGACTGCGCCAGCATCATCTCCGTCATAACCATGTTCGTGCGCGTTTTCGCCTGATACATCAGCTGGTCTGCCTGCTCCACGGCAGTTTCCAGCAGGCGGCCGTTGCCCATCACGCCGCCGATGCTAATCGAAATTTGCAGATTCGTGTACCCCGGCACAGGCGTATTGTGCACCGCCTCGCTCACTTGCAGCAGGCGGCTGTACAGGCGGTCAGCGGGGATGCCGGGCATAACCAGCAGGAACTCGTCTCCGCCCAGGCGCACCAGCAGATCGCCGCTCGCGGTATGCAGCTTAACGGACTGCGCCATCGTCTCCAGCACAACATCGCCCGCGCGGTGCCCGAAAACATCATTATAAAGTTTGAAGTTATCCACATCAATCATGGCAATGCCCGCCTCATAGACGGTTTTGCACATGTGTTCCTCGTAATAGCGGCGGTTGAGCGTCCCCGTGAGCGCATCGTGGTACAGCTTGTCCTCATAACTGGACAGGCGATTGGCAAGCTTCTCGCCCGACTCGGCGTCAATCATCATGTCGTCGTCGAGTTTCTGCACCAGTTCCAGCACATAACGCCCGCCCTCAACATGCAAATAACGCGCTGTCACCTGATAAACGTTCGGGTCATCGTATTCGAGCTTGATTTTCTTGCATTTCTCCATGTACGCCCGGAGAACGATGCAGTTGCGGCATCCCTGCGATGTCATCCGCCCATCCCGGCAGGGGCAGGCGCGTGAAGCCGGATTGTGCTTGCGCGCTTCAATTGTACGCAAGATATCTGCCTCGCTGATGAGGCGAACCGCGGTAAAGTTCTTGCGGTAAATGGCCAGCTCCTTCTCCATTTCCTGCATGGTAATCATCGGCTTGTCCTACTTTCCATCGGGCGGTGTGAAACCAGAGGTTGCAAAATCGGCAGACAAAATACCACCCCCCCGATAATTTTGCGTCGGAGAGCATTTCGTATCTGCTAAATTCGGTTCTTAGTGACACTTCAGCCATTCTTATACATTGGCAAGTGGACGAACCGCATCTCCGCAATCAGTCACCTATACCAACGTATATTGTCCATTATACACTACTTTCGGATGGTGTCAAGTAGGTTACTTGTCATCATTACAGCGTTACTTCCCTGTTTTCGGGCGTTTTGTACATTTTTTTCGGCTAAATGCGCCATTTTTTCGTATTTTTTCGAAAGCTTTTGTTGTTTTTCACCAAAAATATCGTTTTCGGAGGATTTTTACCCGTTTTTTGCATTTTTCGTCACATTTCGGTCGAAATAGTCCAGCAGCGACGCATATAGGCATTCGCGTCCCTGCGGAAAGACGTCGCGGCTGCGCCGGATGAAGTCCTTCACATCCTGCCGGCGCGTATGCCCATCGGCAGGGCATGGATTCTTGACAACAGGCAGATTTTCCCTCCGCGCAAAGCCAATCACGTCGCGCTCCTTGACCATGAGCATGGGGCGAAGGACTTGCAGGTTCGTGCGGTCGAGGTGTGTCACAGGCGGAAAGCAGTCGTAGTGCCCCTCCAGCATCAGGTTCATCAGGCTCGTTTCGATGAAGTCGTCCTGATGGTGCGCATACGCGATTTTATTGCATCCCAGCGCCATTGCCTTATCGTTGAGCGCGCCGCGCCGGAGCTTGGCGCACAGACTGCACGGGTGCTTCTCCTTGCGGATTTCAAACACAATCTGGTACACCTTTGCATCCACAAAATAGAACGGCACGTCTAATCCTTCGCAGAATCGCCGCATCGTCTCCACGTCTGCCTTGCTGCCCGGCGCACCGCTGCCGACGTGAATCGCGCACAGCCCGTACGGCACGGGATAGAACCGCTGGAGGTGCTTCAGCCCCATCAGCAGCGTCAGGCTATCCTTGCCGCCGGACAGTCCGACCGCGATTTTATCCCCCGCCGACACCATATCGTAGCGCTGCATACACTGGCGCAGCAGACTCATCAGGCGCTGCAAATCCATTGCCATTCAGCATTCCTCCAGCGTCTTTTCGAGTGTACGGCGCGCCGACACCGCGTTCTGCGGATTTGTGTTCTCCAGCGTCATCGGCAGATTCCGGGGCTTCGCGAGCTGCATCAGCGGGCGGTAATCCATCTGCCCCAGCCCCGGCGCAATCGACAGCAGCCCATCAAACATGTTGACATTCGCGATATTCTGCCGCGCCCACGCGCACTCGTCCGTACCATCGGGCAGGAAATCCTTGATGTGCAGCAGCTCGGCGGAATCCCCCAGACGCGCAACCGCATCCGTCACAACTTCTTGCGCCTGATGGACGTTCTCGCGGTCGAGCAGGTTCACCGCGTCAAGAATAACCCGCAGGTTTTCGGACTGCACCTCCGCCAGCACCCGCTGGCACCTTTCCGCCGTGCAGACGATGTGCCGCGTGACCGGCTCGATAGCGAATATCATGCCCTCTTCCTCCGCCCAGCGGACGACGGGCTTCACGCGCTCAATAAACAGGCGCAGGCTCTCCTCCGTCCGGCACTCCGGGCAGGATTTGTAACCGATATTGGGCGCGCCGGTTTCCGTGCCGACCATCAGCGCGCCGATTTTTTTGCCAAACCGCAAATGCGCACGATAATTCATCAGCGTGCGCTCGTGCGCCGACAGATCGGGGCTGCACAGGTTCAAATAGCACCCCAGCAGCACGCACCGTTGATTGTACTTCTCCAACAGCCCGCGCACTTCATCCGCCAGCGCGTCCGTCAGCAGCTCCGGCGCATCCGCCATCTTAAACCCCGGCACGACCTTGCTCATCGCGATATGGACACAGGAAAACCCCTGCTCCCTTGCGTTACGCAGGTGTTCCTCCAAATTACTCCCCGCCGTATCATGCAGCCGAATTCCGATTTCCATGTGGATGCCCCCTTTACAAGGACAGTATACCGCATTTTTCGGGGGAATGCAAGGGGCGAATGAAGCGTGCCGAAGTCCTCCACCTTAGTCCTTACACGCGATTCAATCGGTGACACTTTCATGCTTCTCCCGCATGTTTATTGGGGAACGAGGCGGCTTTCGCAAGGCAATCCTCCACATCGCAGCGCTTCTCCCCGTCCAGCGAATTACGAACGCTTTCCAAGCACGCCCGCATCTCCCGAATCAGCTGCACAGCCGCGTCATAATCTTTCTCCCACGCAATCCGCCGCAAATCCTGCTCCACGCGCATTCGATCGAGCGAACGCTGCAATTGCTCCTTCTCCTCCGCCGCCGACGCCCGCTGAAGCAGTTCCTTCATGCCTTCCAGCATTTTCAGCACACACGGTTCCGCCATCATCTGGGACGCGGCGCGGTTCTCTGCCTCATCAGGCGGATTCTTCCCCTGCGCGGGCGCAGCAACGCCCTCTGCCAGCAGTTCCTGCCGCACCTGCGCAATCATCTCCGGATGATGCTTCAAAATCGCGCGGTACTTATTCTGATAGCGCAGCATCCGGCTGTGGTCGCCGTCTGCCATCCGCATAACACACGCGCGGACGCTCATGCCCTGCCCGCAGCCCGTCAGCACCTGACGCAAGAGGTCATGCGTCTCCGCCTCCGTGAAGGGAATGAATGCCTGTACGCGCGGCGTATTCTGCTCCTGATTCCGCAAACAGGCGTAATAGTAGTTGCGAATGCTGTTGGGCTTGCGTCCCAAGTCCACGGATAAGTCCTCGAACACTTGCCGAAGCGGTGCGCCGCTGCCCCGCGCCTCCTGCACAGCGGAAAACAGGCGGGATGTCTCCTTTTCCTGCCAACCGACACATTTGCGTTCTTCCATGCGTCTTTCCTCTCTTTCCTGCATCCTTTCCGGGTGCGTATTTCTATCATATCCCGGCGCATATGCGTTCATGCACAAAATGCGTACACAAAAAAGGCGCTCCGAGCCATTTTCGCCCGAAACGCCCAATTTCACGATTTGCTTTTCCTTCCCTCCACCCACTGGAACAGTGCCGGATACAGCACAATCGCGAACAGCATCAGCCCGAACATCTCTGCAAAGCCCAGCCAGTGCGCATCCAGCAGCAGATTCCCCGCCGCCTTCAGCCCCTTCTGCACCGCCAGCAGCAGCGCTACACCGACCACGCCGCGAATCATGCGCGCCTTGCCCGCACCTTTCGCATCAAAACCGACAAAGTGCCTCTCCAGCACCCAGCCAAGGCAGAAGCCCATCATCGCCCCCGCCGCCTTGTAGCAGTCCGTCACCATGTCCCACGGGTCAACCAGCAGCGTTCCGTCCGGCAGCACATCCATCGGATACGGCTTCACGCTGGTGTAAATCAGCATTGCGGCAGACAGGATGATGCCGATAGTCGCCAGCAGCCAGTCGCGGTTCTTGCCGCCGTCCGCCCAGTCCAGCAGGTATTTTGACAGCAGCAGCACGACCAGCGCAATCACCATCCCAACCAGCACATCTTGCGGCGTGTGCGCGCCGAGCCAGTTGCGGGCAAACGCCGTCAGCAGCGTCAGCAGCACACACGGCAGCATCCACCATTTGCTGTACTTTTTCAGGTATGCCGCGAGGTTGCCGTAAAAGGACGCTGCCAATGTCGCATGTCCGCTGGGGAACGAGTAGCCCGTTGCCGTTGCCGCCGCTTCCGGAGCGATTTGCAGCCGCGCATCCTGCTTCCAAGGGCGATAGACGCACGCGATATTCTTGATGAGCTGCGTCACCATCGTTGCACCCGCGAAGCACAGCCCCATCCGCTGCCCGGTGCGCTTGTCGATGCACCAGTAGAATACGACAATAATGACAACCGGCAGCGACCCGGCGGCAAATTCCGAAATGAAGAGCAGCAAGCTGTTGATAAAGCTCGGCGCCTCCGCCCGGAGGTTCTGCAAAAACAGCAGATATTCAAAATCCAACGCTATTGACTCCTTTGTTACTTAATGACGCTCATGTCCAGCGCCATCTTCGCCCATGCGTCCGAAGCGCCGCTCGCGCCCGTGACTTCCGTGCCAGGCTGATAATCCGGCGTGGTGTACCAGCCGCAGAAGGTCATGTGCGGGTAGGTCGGGGCATCCGGCAAATCCGCCTGATGAATCGCGCTGCCGTTCACATGGTAGGTCGTCTGCGCCGTCGCCATGCCCTCTACGGTGATGCGGTAAGCGGTAATCTTCCCGTTCGTCGCGATGACATAACAATTTTGCAGCTGTGCAGGGTTGTCAACGCCGTTTTTGCGCATTTCCGCCAGCAGGATTTCGCTCGTGAACCACGCGGTTTTCGTACCGTCCGCGTTCTGTTCGACGCTCGCCGCGTCCACCGGAATCCACCAGACGCTCTTTTCCGCGCTGTCCAGCACGATTTTAGGCGTACCCGCGCCAGAATAGCGAATGCCAATGCGCGCGCCGTCCGCGAACCACTCCATTTTCGCTTCGAGCTGGATGTAGGAGGAATCCCATTCCTTCTGGCTCGTCAAGCCGTCGGCGTTCGCCCAGAGGATGCTCTCGTCCGCCTCCGCGCGCACTTCCGTCAGCGCACTGCCCCATGCCGTGCTGTTCTTGCCTTCCCACAGCGCGTCCAGCACCTGCGGGTACACCACGCTCGTCGCCTGACTGCGCAGCTTCGGATTCACCGCGCGGCGAATCCAGGCGTGGCACTCACCGCCGGACGTCTGATTGTTCCCATTGTCCCAGATGACAATCGGCACGCCGTAGCGCTGGGCATTCTGCGCGACACAGTACGCCCACTTCGCGCGCTCGTCGTGATTGCCATTCGTGTTCGTCGCACCCGTTTCGCCCATCACGACCGGAATCCCCCGGTCAAGGAAGGTTTCCTTGATGTTCTCGAACACGCGGTTGATTTTCGCGCCATCCTTCTCCGGGTCGAACGTCGTCTGCGTGTCCTGCAGGCAGAAGGTCTGCGGGTCATACGAATGCACAGACACGATGATGTTTGCCGCCGCTTCGCCATCCACCGTCGGCAGGGCAATCGCCGCCGTGCCCGCCGGGGAGCTGGTCGCCGCGTAGCCCGGAATCATCAGGCAGCGCTCGGCATTGTAGCCCTTGGCGTCCTTGCGGATGGTGTTCACGAACACTTGGTTGAGGTAGTTGACGGCAGCGTAGCACGCCGCGTTGCCGCTCCACTCATAGTTCGTACCCTGCGCGCGCGGCTCGTTCATGCCCTCGAAAATCACATGCTGGTCAAAGTCGGCGAAGGTGTCCGCAATCTGCCGCCACATTGCCGTCAGCTGCTCGCCGATTTTCTCCGCGTCCGCCGCGAAATTCGGCTCGTTAATCCACGCTTCGTGGTGCACATTGAGGATGACGAACAAGTCCGCCTCGCGCGCCCACTCGACCACTTCGCGGACATGCTGGAGGAAGTCCTCGCGGATGGTGTACGTCCCATCGTCCGAGGTATAGCGGTACCAAGTCACGGGAATGCGGATGGTGTCAAAGCCCGCTTCCTTCACGCGCACCATCAGTTCCGGGGTGATTTTCGCGTTCCCCCACGACTGCTCCTGCGCGGTCACATCCGCGGTATTGCCGCCGGTTGCGTCCAGCGTATTGCCCAGATTCCACCCGAAACCCATCATCTCAACGATTTCCGTCGCTGTTTTGCCTGTTAGCATAGTTGATTCCTCCTCGGCGGCCGCCGGAAGCACCGGCAGCAGCATGGTCAAGAATAGTGCAATCCATTTTCGCATGTTTTGCATGAATTTTCCTCCTATTGCTTATAGGATTGGATTGTTACGCAGGGATTTCGCTCCTGCGGGAGCGACCAAAGGGCTTTCCGATCGCCCTTTGGAAACCTTCGGCGCCCCTTCGGATGTTACAGGTCTGTTATATTAGTTTTTTCGTTTGTGTGCTTTTGGTTGTTGAGAAATTGCCTTCCCCTTTCGCCGGCGGACGCATTGTCAGACTAATTCTGTTCGTTTTCGCATCCGCTTCCAGCACCCACACGGTCACGATGTCGCCGACTCGGACGACTTCGCTCGGATGATTCACGCGGCGCTGCGCCATCTGGCTGATATGCACCAAGCCGTCGCGGTGAACGCCGATGTCCACAAACGCGCCGAAGTCAGTCACGTTGCGCACCGTGCCGCGAAGCTCCATGCCGGGCTGCAAGTCCTTCAAATCCATCACGTCGCTGCGCATCAGCACCTGCGGCAGCTCATCGCGCGGGTCGCGGCCGGGGCGGGACAGCTCCGCCGCAATGTCGCGCAGGGTCGGTTCGCCCACATTCAGCTGCTTCGCCAGCGCCGCGAACCCCTCCGCGTCCGCCAAGGTCAGCAGCTTGCCGACCGCCTCCGCCGGGGTGAGCGAAAAGTGCTTCAAAAGGGCGCGCGCCGCGTCGTAACTCTCCGGGTGAACGCCTGTGTTCTCTATTAAGTCCTTGCCGCCGGGAATGCGCAGGAAGCCTGCGCACTGTTCGAAGGCTTTCGGCCCAAGGCGCGGCACTTTCTTCAGCTGCGCACGGGTCGTAAACGCGCCGTTTTCCTCGCGGTACGCCACGATGTTCTTTGCGACGGTCGTGTTGATGCCCGCGACGTAACTCAGCAGCGACACGCTCGCCGTATTCACATCCACACCGACGCTGTTCACACAGTCCTCGACCACGCCGCCCAGCGCCGCGTCCAGTTCCGCTGCTTTTAGGTCATGCTGATACTGTCCTACGCCAATCGCCTTCGGGTCGATTTTGACCAGCTCCGCCAGCGGATCCTGCAAGCGCCGCGCAATCGACACCGCCGAACGAAGGCTGACATCAAACTGCGGGAATTCCTCCGCCGCCAGCTTCGACGCGGAATACACCGACGCGCCCGCCTCGCTGACAACCATGTATTTGAGCGCGTCGCCCAGCGCCAGCTCCTTCATCACCTCGACGAAGAACTGCTCTGTCTCGCGCCCCGCCGTGCCGTTGCCGATGGCGACGATGCCGACGTGGTGCTTCTGTATCATGCGCTTGACGGTTTCCTTCGCCTGTGCAACCTTGCCGTGGCTGGGCAGCGGGAAAATGACGCCCGTATCCAGCACGCGCCCGGTTTCGTCCACAACCGCGACCTTGCAGCCCGTGCGGATACCGGGGTCAAGCCCCATCGCGACCTTCCCGCGCACCGGCGGCTGCATCAGCAGCGGGCGCAGGTTCAGCGCGAACACGCGAATCGCCGCTGCACTCGCCTTGTCGGTCAATTCCGCGCGCAGTTCCGTGTCCAGCGACGGCGCAATCAGCCGCGTATACGCGTCGTCGCACGCCTGCGCGACGTACTTGCACGCCGGACTGCCCGTCTGCTGCACGAAGCCGTAGCGCACGAGCTGCTGCGCTTTCTCCTTGTCCACGTCCAGCGCGACTTTGAGGAAGCACTCCTTCTCCCCGCGGTTCATCGCCAGCACCCGGTGCGACGGCATCAGTCGCAGCGGCTCACGGTGGTCGTAGTACATGCGGTAGGTGCTGTCCTCGTCTTTCGCTGCGACCGTCGCGACCATCGCCGTTTGATGGTAGTACGTTTTAAGCTTCGTGCGGACGGCGGCATCGTCGCTGACGACCTCGGCGATAATATCCATCGCGCCTTGCAGGGCATCCTCCGCCGTTTCGACGCCCTTCTCCGCGTTCACATAGCGCAGGGCGATGGTTTCCGGCGCCATCATGTTCCGCTGCTGGAGCATCAGCGCGTTCGCGAGCGGCTCCAGTCCCTTCTCCTTGGCAATCGACGCGCGGGTACGGCGCTTCGGGCGGTACGGGCGATAAATATCCTCCAATTGCGCCAATGTCGCGGCAGCATCGAGGTCGCTTTGCAGCTTCTCCGTCCAGACATCTAACTTTTGCAGGCTTTCACTAATTTCCTGCCGACGCGCTTCGAGCGCCCGCAGCGCCGTCAGCCGTTCGCTGATTTCACGCAGCTTCTGGTCATCCAGCGACCCGTGCTGTTCCTTGCGGTAACGCGCGATAAACGGCAGCGTGCAGCCCTCGTCAAGCAGACGAATGACGGCGTCAATTTGCCACGGGGCGGTTTGGAACTCCTGACAGAGCGTTTGTGTGATAGTCATGTCCTCACCTCAAATAATGATGCCTTCCAAATGATCCACCTCATGCTGAATCACCTGCGCGGTGAAACCAGAGAACCGCTGCACATGCCGCTGCAGCTGCTCATCCTGATATTCCATCAAAATCTGCTGATACCGCAAACACGGGCGCTCGCCGTCCAGCGACAAGCACCCCTCCTGCGCTGCGAAGGGAATCTGGCGATCCGTGATGACCGGGTTGAGCATCACCAGCACGGTTTTCCCCGCCATCACCGCAATGATGCGCTTGCGGACGCCAATCATGTTCGCCGCCATGCCGACGCACTTGTGCGCATGGGCGCGCAGGGTATCCGCGAGGTCACGCGCAACGGGCAAATCCTCCGCCGTCGCCATCTGACTCTTGCAGGACAGGAACATCACATCTCTCACAATCGGCTGAATCATTGCTTCTTCACCACCACGCCGCCAGTTTTCCAGATGCTTCTTTCGGGCACTTCACCACGCACGCAGCTCAGCGGGTAGATTTGGCTCTCCCGCCCGATAACCGTGCCGGGGTTCAGCACGCTGTTGCAGCCGACTTCCACATAGTCGCCAAGCATTGCCCCCATTTTCTTCAAGCCGGTTGCCATGCTTTCGCCTGCGCCGCGAACTGTCACCAGCGTCTTGTCGCTCTTCACGTTGCTGGTAATCGACCCCGCCCCCATGTGGCTGCAATAGCCAAGAATGCTGTCGCCGACGTAGTTGTAGTGCGGCGTCTGCACATGGTCGAAAAGAATCACGTTCTTCAGCTCCACAGAGTTGCCGACCACACAGTCTGCCCCTACCAGCGCACTGCCGCGGATGAACGCGCAATGCCGCACTTCCGTCCGCGCGCCGATGATGCAGGGCGCACCCAGATACGCCGTCGGCGCAACCGTCGCGGTCTTGTGCACCCAGACATGCTCGCTGACTTCGGTGTATTCCGCCGGGTCAAGCGCCGCGCCGATGCGCAGGATTTCCGCCTTGATGCCCACAAGCGCCTCCCACGGATAGGTAAACTGCCGCAGGTAATCCGCCGCCAATGTGTGGTTAAGGTCGTAAAGCTGTTCGATTGTCAGCATAATCTGCCTCCTATTTTATTATGTTGATTGCTTTTTTGTCCTACGCCGCCGAATCAGCCAGAGCATAAACATCGCCAGCAGCAGCCCCGCCAGCGCCCACAGGAGGTATTGTTCGTGGTAGGTGACGTGTTCCGTAACCTCCACCTTGCTCTTTTCCAGTTGGTTGATCTGGTCGTAAATGGCTTTCAGCTTGGCTTTGTCCGTGGCGCGGAAATACTCCCCGCCCGTCATCTCGGCGATCGACCGCAGGGTCTTTTCGTCGATCTCGACCTTGGCCATCACCGTGCCGCCCGTGGGCGTGCCGTAGATGTCCACGGCGGGGTAGGGCGCCATGCCCTCGGTGCCGACGCCGATCGTGTAGACGCGGATGCCC
>OGQO01002713.1_pt1 | contig 13311 bp, 10 predicted proteins | sample 1553241 | NCBI WGS metagenome assembly OGQO01 (sample SAMEA2579933, study PRJEB22360) | human gut metagenome | biome: human gut; feature: human-associated habitat; material: faeces | place: Denmark | collected 2008/2010
CTGCCGGTTCTCCTACACCGATAAATCCACCGCCATTATATACAAATTCTCTGACCGCAGTGATGACCGTTTCATCGATCCAGTTTTCACCACCTGACTGTGCGGTATCTGCATCTCCGACATTGATGATAACATCAAAATTCTTCAGCAGATCTCTGTTCTCACGGATATCATCAAAGTTGATAAAGGATACTTCAAACGGTGCCCCGCTCAATGCTTCTATAATTCCGAAATAAGAATAATTCTGCTTATAATAGATCGCATGATGCACCATATGATTTCCCCAAGAGCGCATTTTTCCCCAGCAGTTCAAAACCGCTACTCTCTTCACGCAATAAGGAGTTGTTCCCTGAATGTTGTCATATAAGGTACGGAATTCATCACAAACTTCCTTGATATACTGTACAAAATCCGGAAATTCCAGTGCGAGCTTCAGATATCCACCGTAGCCGATTCTCTGGATCGGGCTTCTCAGAATTGCTCTTCTTGCGGTTACCCAGTTTACTTTTGCCTCTTTTACAGGATCTCCCCCTTCATGGAAAGTATCCGGGAAGAAATACGGAAGAAATCTTCCTTCTGTATATTTCACATTCTTAATATCGCTGAACAGACGTAAGGTTGCACCGTTTCCAACACTTCCTACTACTGCATCCAGTCCGATAGATGCAAATTCATCCATGAAAGGTTCCATACCGATCCAATGATCTCCCATGAACATCATTGCTTCTTTTCCGTACTCGTGAACAATGTCTACCATTTCTTTGGCAAGCTTCGCTACTTCCCGTCTCTGGAATGCCTGGAAATCTTTGAATTCTGCTGATGGAATTCTGTATGTGTTGTTCATATATCCCTGATCAATGATATATTCCGGTCTGAAAGGATAACCCACTTCTTTCTCAAACTGCTCCAGGATATATGGGCTTACAGATGCAGAATATCCAAACCAGTCTACATATTTTTCTCTTGCCAGTTCATCAAATATAAGGGTAAACTGATGGAAAAAAGTAGTAAATCGTACGACATCTACATACTCATGTGTGTCCAGAAATCTGCGCAGACGCTCCATAGAATATGCTCTTGTTTTCGGCTGACGCACATCAAATGTGATCTGTGGTTCCACATCCTTCCATTCATTTACTACTGCATTGTACATATGTACCGGATCCCACATAATATATGCCAGGAAACTTACCGTATATTCATGAAATGGCTTTGCAGCTCTGAGTACTACATTACCTGTTTCTTCGACATAGCTCCACTGAGTTGTCGGCACTGCTTCTCCGGTGGTTCGATCCATAACTTCCCACCATCTGTAAATATCGTCTCTCGTATTTACTGCCAGCATATCCGGATACAGATGATCCATCAGATGAATCTCCAGTTTATCCGATGTAGCTGTATGGAAAGATGTCATGATATACATCTGCTGGATTTCCTCCGGATTTGCCTTTGCCCAGACATTATCCTTACGGGTTGTATAATAAGTTGCATATATCTTGGCACCAGTTTCTTTTAATTCCTGTGGAAACTCTGTTCCATCACAGTCGCGGATCGCGTCCGCTCCCCACTCATCGAGCATTTCCAGTGTCTGCGGTACTACATCTAAATTAGTTGGTATTGTTACACGACCTTTTTTCATTTTATCTCCTCCTGGAAAATTAAGTAGAACTTTCTGTTTCTTTTCACTGTTTATAGAATACGTTCTTTACCTTCCTTTTTCAATTCACTTTTTGCTTTGTTTTTTAGAAATCTTGCTCTTCGAACAAGATTATGATATTATATCCAAAAACGTTATTATTATTTTTATAAGCAATCTATTTTTAGCCATAATATCCTATTATAATTTTATCTTTTTATATTTTTTGTGCATTTACCTCAATTTTTCATCTGAACACGAAATATGTTATTATCATTATATTTTTATTTGTATTTTTATTTCGAACAAAATTACTAAATTGTCAACGAGCACAATAAACTGGGAAATCAGCATAAGATTTTTGATGAAAGGAGGAACCTTTTATGAGCTCACACTCTCTTCGTTTCAGCCCTGAGGATACCGATTCACAGGATGTCACACTTCTGAATGCATCTTCTTCCCGCTACGAAGGCGACTGGCCAAGCATTCCCCATTCTCATGCATTTACTGAATTGTTTTATGTACGGGATGGACGAGGTGAATTTCTGCTTGAGGACAAGATCTATCCTATTTCCAAAGATGATCTGATCATTGTCAATCCTCACATCAACCACACGGAGATTTCCAAAGGGACACCGCCTCTCAGCTATTTCACCGTAGGAGTAGAAGGGGTATGCTTCTCTTTTAATGATCAGAAAGAATATCGCATTTTCAACTGCAGAAAAAAAGAGGCAGATCTGCTTTTTTACTTTAACTCCCTGTTTCAGGAACTGGATAAACAGTCCGAAGGATACGAAAAAATCTGCAACTACCTGCTGCACATTCTGATTCTGCAGCTTCAGCGAATTACAGATTCTCCTTTTGAACTGATCACCGCACAACACCCCAGTAAGGAATGTGCTTATATCAAACGTTATCTTGATTCTAATTATAGTGAAAATATTACCCTTGATCATCTGTCTGCACTCAGTCATCTGAACAAGTACTATCTAAGTCATGAATTCACAAAATATTACGGAATCTCTCCCATGAATTATCTGAGTCGAAAACGAATTGACGTGTGTAAAGAACTCCTGGAAAATACCGATTACGGAATTTCAGACATTGCACATCTTGTAGGATTCTCTTCCCAGAGTTATCTGTCCCAGAGTTTTCGTAAATCCTGCGGCATGACTGCCGGAACTTACCGCAAGCTTAAGAAAAAAAGAAAGGAATAGATTTAATCTGCCTTCATCAGAACATTGTAGACTAATTTCTAAAGCAAAAAAATATCCGGTTCAGAACGTATATGTTCCGCACCGGATATTTTAATTATGACTCTTAATTTACTTTGTATATACTGTTTTTCCTCTGGCTATTACCTCAACAAGCTGCAGACTCTGGTCCAGAATACACAGATCCGCATCGTATCCTTCCTCAATTTTACCTTTGCCATTGAGATGAAGGATTTCTGCCGGATTTGATGTGATCGTGGAAAGTGCGATTTCCAGTGGGATTTCTGCCTTAAATACACATTCTTTTACTTCCTTCAGAAGACAGCTGGATTGACCCACTCCCATTCCAAGGAATTCTCCATCTTTACTGTACATTGGCAGACTTCCCTGTCCATCAGAAGAAATCGTCATTCGTTTTGGATCAACGCCGGCCTCCAGCATACGCTTCATGCCCTTGCATACACGTACCTCATCACAGATTGTCTCCCAGTAATCAATATCCTCGTTCCCGGTAAAGTCGACTGCTCCACCCTTCAACGCATACTCGATTGCCTTACAGAAAAGCATTTCATTTCGATTGATATGTGTCGGAAGAAACTGGGATGCCGGTATTTCTGTCTCATCGATCACACGATCAATAAGATCCATACATCTCCTACTGTCACCGAGATGAACATTTACTATACCGGCTTTCCCGGAAAGGACACCACCAAGCCGCGTATCTGCAACTACACGTGTAAATTCCTCAAATGTCGGCTGTGAAGAACGATGATCCGAAATAGCGATTTCTCCTGTTCCGATGATTTCCTGGATCATCATGATATCCTTCGTTATGCTGTCTGTCAGTGTGTGAACCGGAATCTGATAGCTTCCTGTATAGCAGTAAGCTGACATTCCCTGTTCATTCAATCCCTTTGTCTTTGCGACAAGAGCACACATATCCCGGCCGATTCCATCTGTACCCAGACAACCAACAACTGTTGTTACGCCAAATTTCGTAAGCCCTTCAAGAGTTGCTTCCGGAGTACGATTTGCGAATCCACCTTCTCCACCACCTCCAAGTACATGAACGTGACTGTCAATAAAACCTGGTGTCAAAAGCAGATTACTTCCGTCGATCACCTCTGCGTCAGCAAGAAATCCCTCTGCCAGTATCGTACCTGCATCTGCAATTTTTACGATTTTGTCATTGATCACAAGTACATCCTTTGTTCCCAGATGCTGCGGAGCATATACATCAATATTCTGAATTAGTTTCATCATAATCTCACTCTCAATTAAAATCCGATTGCAACGGCAATCAGTATTGTTATAACAGCACCGATCATCAATACACCAAGGAATTTCCACATAAATTTGATCCAGTTGGACCATTCAATCTTTGCAATTGCCAGGGAACCGATCAGACATCCTGATGTCGGAACGATCAGGTTTGTAAATGCATCACCGAGCTGGAACGCAAGTACGGAAGTCTGACGTGTAACGCCTAACAGGTCAGACAGCGGTGCCATGATCGGCATTGTGATAGCAGCCTGTCCTGTTCCGGAAACAACGAAGAAGTTAAATACAGACTGGAACAGATACATAAGTACTGCTGCAACTGCTCCGGAAACACCTGCCAGTGCATTGGAAATATTATACATGATCGTATTGATAACAGTTGGTGTTGTCGGATCAGAACCACCGAGAACCTGCATGATACCCTGTGCCATAGCAACAACAAGAGCCGCACCGATCAGGTCTTTGGCACCGTCCTTAAAGGAACTTGCAATGTCATTCATCCTCATGTCATTTAATTTAAAGATGACTCCGATCACACCGGAAACGATTCCCATAATAAAGAACTGTGTGGCAATTTCAGGCATATAATAACCCTGGGTCATAACGCCCCAGATTACCCAGATTACCGTAGCAGCCAGTGTCAGAAGAACCAGGATATGTCCGATACCAAAAGAATGGCCCTCATCAATACCAGTTTTTTCGTTCTGATCACGGAAGTACTGATCAGATTCATACGCAACAGAAATTTTCGGATTCTTTTTTACTTTGGCTGCATAAAAGATTGTCATTCCGCATCCAAGTCCTGTGAAAACAACCCACATCACCATACGGAAGCCTGCACCGGAAAATACATCGATACCAGCAATACCCTGTGCAATACCTACAGAAAATGGATTCATCCAGGATGAACCGAAACCGATCTGTGTTGCAACGTAAGTAACCAGTACTGCAATGACCGTATCATATCCGACTGCGACAAACAACGGACAAAGAATCATAGTAAATGGAAGAGCCTCTTCGCCCATTCCAAAAACAGCACCGCCAAGAGAAAACAACACAAAAAGTACTGGAATCAACAGTTTTTCTGCGCCCTTTGCCTTGCGGATCAAACCGATCAGACCTGCTTCGATCGCACCTGTGCGGATCATAATACCAAACGCACCACCAACAATCATAAGAAATGCGATGATCTCAATAGCAGAACTGTTTACAATTCCATTGTACATGTAATTGAAAAATCCTGTTCCGCCATCTCCACTGAAAAGTGCAACACCCTCAGTCACTACATTTCCCGCATCATCCTTCAGATACTGAAAACTTCCGTCTTTGATTACGGTACGTGTCTTCTCAACCCCGTTGATCATGTACGAAACATCCTGTGTTTCGTAGTAGCCCTTCGGCACAAGGAATGTCATAACTGCCGCGATAACAACTACAAAAAAAATAATAATGTAGGTATCCGGCACCTGAAATCCCTTGTTGAATGATTTCAAACCTTCTCCTTGTTTTTTGCTCATACTCGAGTTTCCCTCCACTCTTTTTTAATATACATTGACAGTCTAACATAAAACCCTGAAAAAGTAACCCAAAAATTAACATGAGAGAGAGACTTCTTGAGGTTTATCCACAAATTGCCTTATAAAATCATTCTAACCATAAAGTTATTCTTTTATCTGCTGATTCTGCCTCTCCAGATATTTCTTCACCACTTCAAACCCACCACTCGGCACGCAGAATTTGTCTCTGTTCTTCCTGCATTCTTCACAGGTTTCTTCGAAGTCAAACCATTCCACGGCTTCTACTTCTTCTTTCTGCAAAACCAGCTTGCTGATATCTACCGGCTGATCATAGATATATACAAATGCAATTTCTTCATCGCGAAACATTTTTCCATGAAATTCTTTTTCGAAGGAGATTGGAAAAGTTCCCGCAAATTCCAGCTGATCCGGTGAAGCCTGGATTCCCAGTTCCTCATGCAGTTCACGGATTGCAGATTCCTGCGGCTCATCACCGGCCTGTATATGCCCCGCAGATGAGGTATCAAATTTACCTGGGAAGGAATCTTTATTCATGGAACGTTTCTGAAGCAAAACCTGTACTCTGCCGTCTTTTTTACGGATGATCCAGATATGTGCTGTTCTGTGTGGAATTCCATCTGTATGGGCTTTTTCGCGGGTTACTGTTTTGCCTGTGGGATTTCCGTTTTCGTCTATGATATCAAATATTTCCATTATCTTTGCCTTTCTCTGCCTGTTTTCTATGTCTTACTTCGAGTTCATTCTGCATCTGTGCACGGGCTTTTCGTGCAATACCTGAATTGCTGTTCATAATGCTCGCACGGGTGATTTTGTCATTACCGTACTTCTGGCGGATACTGTCCAGTGCTGCATCTAATTTCCTGTGACGTTCTTTATTTTCGGTATTTTCGAACAACGATAGCTGCTCATATTCGTCATCGGAAAGATTCGTCAGTGTTACTCCTATCAGCCTGAGTGGTTCGCCCTTCCAGAACTCTCTGAATAATTTTTTTGCCTGCCTGTAGATTTCATCTGTCACATCGGTTGCATTCTGAAAGGTAGCCTGATGTGATTTCTTTTTGAAGTCCAATGTACGGAAAGTGACAGCTACAGACAGACATTTTTTCTGCTGTCTGCGCATTCTTGTTGTTACAATATCACACTGCTCCAGAAGAATCGGAAACACCTGCTCCAGTGAAATAATATCTTCATTGAATGTTGTCTCCGCGCTGAATCCTTTCGCCTCATCAGCCTGTTCTTTGACCGGTGAATCATCGATTCCAAGAGCATACTGGTAAAGCTGATGTCCGTTTTTATTGCCCAGTAACGCCTGAATATCTGCTTCTCGTGCATGTGCCAGATCTCCAATCGTACGGATTCCGACTTCGTTCAGTTTCTTCTCGGAAGCTTTTCCAAGAAAAAGCAGATTTCTCACCGGAAGCGGCCACATCCCGGACTCAATCTCCTCCGGAAACAGAGTGTGGACTTTGTCTGGTTTTTCAAAATCAGAGGCCATTTTGGCCAGTAATTTGTTTGTGGAAATTCCCACATTTACAGTAAATCCCAGTTCTCTGTGTATCCTGTCTTTGATTTCATGAGCAGCCGCGATCGGATCCGGATAAAGCAATGACATTCCTGTCATATCCAGAAAAACCTCATCGATAGAAAAAGATTCCATGATCGGCGTGTAGGATGCACAGATTTCTTTGAAAGCTCTGGAGCATTTTACATAGAGTTCAAAATCGCTCTGCACGATCACAAGCTCTGGACACTTACGGAGTGCCATTGCCATCGGTTCTCCAGTCTGAATCCCATATTTCTTTGCCGGAATTGATTTTGCCACTACGATTCCTGTCCGTTTCTTTGGATCTCCTCCGATGCACGCCGGAATATCCCTCAGATCCGGCAAACCTTCTTTTACTCTCCGTGCAGATTCCCATGAAAGGAATGCACTGTTTACATCTATATGAAAAATCAAACGACTCATATTTCATCTTCCTTTCAGTATTCTGAATATGTCTCTCTTAATTATATCATCTTATCATCAGACAATCTGCTTATTTTATATTTCTTATTCTTTTTTCTGATATTTTGTCCTGAGCAGCCATTTCTGGTCGATCACTTTGAGTTCTTCTCCAAAACAGATATGAAGACTTACAGAACCTGTTCCCTGTTCAAAATCTCCTTTTTCTTTATATCCTCTTCCACATAATCCTTTATTGTATTTTCCAGTTTTTCCACTTCAGTCGAGTAGGTCAGCGGTATTACTACCGCTTTCCCCTCTAAGAACCGTGCGTGAGAGTTTCCCCTCACACGGCTCAAGCACTTATAAGCCCTGCGTTAGCAGAACCAGTTCATCAACATTTTTCGAGTAATGAAGTTCTCTGTGGCAATCAGCATGTAATAAGACATTCTTTTCTTTAAAATCTGCTCCCACTTCCGTATGGATTCGGAATCCCCGTTCCACTGTGATAGGTTCACCACAATGCGGACAAATGCCTTTCTGCATTTTGTACAGTGCATTTAATTTCTTCCTTCCATTGATTTCTCGAAGCATTCTCTTTGTGTCTCTGTCTTCAAAATATTCTGTGAAACGCTCGTCAAATGGTGTCGCTTCTGATTTTGTTTTCAGCCACCTTACTATTTTAGTATCAGTAGCATATATCAGATGTAATTCAAATGAGTCTGCCATATTTACACTGAATGTCCAGTTCCTTGTGCCGACTCTCCTGAAATATTTCTTTGCTATCCATTTGTGGCTTTTCTTCGGATGCCTACGTTTACACCATCTCCACAGACATCTCCATACATCGAAATCAAACCTGTCAAACGCCTGCGAGGAGACATTATACTTTTGGAAATTTACCCATCCTCTGATGACCGGATTTAACTTTCTTATCAAATCTTCCTGCTTTATAGATGGATTTTGCTTTATAATCCCCCGTATCTTATTCACAATGGCTTTATAGTTCTTTTTGGATGGTTTTGTAAGAAGCTTGTCTTTATACCACCGTATATTACATCCGAGAAAATCAAAACCATCTTCGATATGGGTAATCACTGTCTTTTCTTCTGACAGTTCCAATCCTCTCTCTGATAAAAATTCCCGGATAATCGGGAGAACACCTGCTTCCAAAAGCTCTCTGCTTTCGCCTGTGACGATGAAATCGTCAGCATAACGTATAAAGTTCACTTTTGGAAAATATGCTTTTCCATCCCTTTTAGTTTTGTGGTATTTCTTCCTAATCTGGACTTCCAGACCATCCAACACCATGTTGCAGATAGTTGGTGAGATAGCCGAACCCTGTGGGCTGCCGAGGTCTGTTGGAAATAATCTTCCGGTCTCGACATACCCGCTTTTTAACCATTTTCGCAGAATATCTCTGTCCATTGGGATATGGTTCAGTATCCATTCGTGACTGATGTTATCAAAACAGCCCTTAATGTCTCCTTCCAGCACCCATTTAGGGGATTTTGCTTTATTCAGACAGGTAAAGCACTGTTCGATTGCATCCTGTACACATCTCTTTGCTCTAAATCCATAGGAGTTAGGGTCAGCAGTGATTTCCGCAATCGGTTCCAGTGCAAATTTGTACAATGTCTGCATCGCTCTATCCTTCATACATGGGATACTGAGCGGCCTCATTTTTCCGTTCTTTTTCGGGATATATACCCTCTTTAACGGTAATGGTTTATAGCCTCTGCGTTTTAAGCTGAGAATTGCTTCATATTTCAGTTTGGGAGTAGACCATAAGATTTTGTCTACACCTGCTGTCTTTTTGCCTTTATTACTCGTTACTCTTTTTACAGCTAAAGCACGTCCGTAGAAAGAGTGTGTAAGCAGCCATTGCAAAGACTTTACTTTGCCGGTTCTGCCCTGTTGATGAGCCTTTACGATACGCATTTGCAGTTTTTTAACGTATGCATTCGCTTTGTTCCAGTCGATGCTGTCCCATGCCTTTGCAACGTCAGAAGTCGCACACATTTTCATGTTCATTTGCCTTACTCCTTTCAAAAATTCTATAAACTCTCTCGTAATTAAGCACCATGCGGAATTCTGCTCCCCTTTCGGGGGGGCAAATTTTGAACCCCTATCCGTCCTCATTACAAGGTCGGCATTCGCTTCCTCCGCAATCCTTTACCCGCATTCCCAACGGCTTCCCTTACGGTCCACTTGCCTTTGCAGGCGAGAATACGGGCTTGACACGTTCCACTTAATCAACAATCATTGATAGTTTAGGTTCCACCTCTACTCCGGCAGTCTTATGTCCGTGTATTCCTATCGTGGAGAGGAATATCCAACTGCACACCTTTTGGTTCAAGCCTGTCAGCTACTTTGGCTTGTTCAGCCTTAACGAAGCTTACGGTGATTCAGTTAATTAACCATGCTATCAGAAAGCCTGCACCCTAACCGCCTTGTAGCTGGCAGTTTTGCTTCTCCCTCACGGGATTTGCTCCAAATAGGGTTCCATTTATATCCGCTTCCGAACAATGCCATTACTGGCAAAGCCGGGGATATTGGCTTCATCCAACGGAATGGATGGTTTGGTCGGAATTACCGCCAAACAGTTAAATTAAGCGACTTCGTGTCGCACCCACAAATATCCATCATATGTGTATCTGCTCTTCTTGAAGCATTTTTCTTTCTGAAATTATCCAATGCTAAATTTCTAGTTATTTTTCCAAGAAAGGCAGCTAATTTTGTTGGCGTTTTGGGCGGAATCTTATTCCACGTTATCAGCCACGTATCATTTACGCATTCTTCTGAATCTTCTGTGTTATATAAAATATTCCATGCAATCTTAAAGCAAAATTTTTCGTACTTTACTTCTACCTGGCGAATTGCATCTTCTGATCTTTCTAAAAATAAATTTATAATATGTGTATCTTCCATATCACATTTCTCCCCTGTATATTAGTGTTTTTATGCAGATAAATTATTTGCAGTGAGCCATATTAATGTTTTCTATTATATATAACGTATTTTTTTCTGTTTTTTATAATTTTTTTGTTATCATGATTCCATTTAATCGCAGTTCACTTTCCATGTCTACTGACGCTTCTTATTCTTCCATCTGCAAAAGCTGCATTAAAAGTTACGAAAAACCTACTACCCGGATTATTATGAGACCATCAAAGAACTTCTTTCAGACGAAAAGCAACAGATTTTTTATTCACTTTATATTGCGTTCTGTATGATTGTTAGCACTTCTTATGAAGCTACATTACCCATCCGCTTAGTACCCTGTATTACTACAACGCACCGGATTTGACTATATTGCTCACTGGTGATTACCATAGTCGGACTTTCACCGACTGGTGTGCTCCAGCTTTGCTGGGCACGCTTCCACAATACAAAAAGCATTTTTTCCTCTTACTTTTTTGTGTATTCTCTTTACAAAGTCCAGATACTGGGGTATCTTAAAAACAGATGAGAAAATCAATATTGAGGTTTGTGTTATGTGTGATAATTCAAAGAAAAAAGCCCGTTCCATTACTATGACGACGGGTTCTTTGTGGCGTAATCTTTTTCTTTTCAGCATCCCGCTGATGTGCTCTCAGCTTCTCGAAGTCATGTTCAATTTAAGTGATGTGGCTGTCGTTGGAAGATTCGCTGATTATAGGGCACTTGGTGCCGTCGGTTCTACTACCCTGCTGGTAACTTTATTTGTCGGATTTCTGATCGGTATGGGAAGTGGTGTCAATGTCTGTGTTGCACACACACTTGGTGCCAGAGATGAACAGCGCACCATAGAAAACGTACATACGTCCCTTTTGCTCTGTGCATTGATGGGACTGCTGATGGGAACTGTCTGTTTCTTCTTTTCAGAATGGATGCTCATGCTTTTGCACACCAAGGATGATCTGCTCCAACAGGCAACGCTTTATCTTAAGATCTATGCGTTCGGACTTCCTGCAATGGGAATCTATAACTTCGGCAATGGCGTTTTAAGTGCCCGGGGAGAAACCCGGCGTCCGCTTTATTATCTCGCATTTGCAGGTGTTCTGAATGTTATTCTGAACCTGTTTTTTGTCATTGTTCTTCATATGGCTGCTGCCGGAGTTGCGGCCGCCAGTGCCATTGCACAATATGTCTCTGCTACCCTTATCATGAACCATCTTTTTCGACGCAGGGATGAATGTCATGTCAGCTTAAAGAAGATCCGGTTACACAAAAACATTGCTGTTTCAATCCTGATGATCGGAATTCCGGCCGGGATCCAGAATGCGATTTTTGCGATTGCCAATCTGTTTGTACAGGTCGGCGTCAACTCTTTTGATACTGTTATGGTTTCCGGAAGTGCGGCCGCTACAAATGCAGACACACTGATCTTTAATGTCATGTATGCCTTTTACACCGGATGCTCCAGTTTCATCAGTCAGAATTTCGGTGCAGGTAATAAAAAAAGAATACTCCAGAGTTATTTTATAAGTCTGTTTTATGCTTTTACTGCCGGTGCCATACTCGGTCTTCTGCTGTTTCTTTTTGGGCATCAGTTCCTTTCTCTGTTTGCCACCGATGAAGCAGTCATCGAAGCGGGGATGCAGAGGATCCGCATCATGTCTTTTTCTTATGCTGTGTCCGCTTTTATGGATGCTTCACTTGCAGCATCACGCGGAATCGGAAAGACCATCGTACCGACGATCATTATCATTCTTGGTTCCTGTGTTTTTCGAATTGTATGGGTCTATACAGTTTTTGTTTATTTCCATACTATCCCGGGATTATATCTTCTTTACTTTTTTTCTTGGGTCATCACGGCCATCGCGGAAATCATTTACTTTGCTGTCAGCTACCGGAAACTTACCATCCGGTAGCTGCTTTTTTATTTTCTGCTTCCATAAGCTGTCACAAACTGTTAAATTATTATCATTTTTCAAAATTTAATTGTTTTTTTATTGCTTTTATTGATGAATTATGTATAATAATCTCTATGAGAAGTCGGAGTGTTCCACTTCTTAGAGGTTAAAGTAGCCAGCATATAGATGGCTCCAATAAAGAAGAGAGGTAAATGTAAGATGGCAAAAATCGATTTAACTAAGTATGGCATCACAGGTACAACAGAAGTTGTATACAATCCTTCTTATGAAGTATTATTCGAGGAAGAGACTAAAGCAGGTCTTGAAGGCTTCGAAGTAGGACAGGAAACAGAACTTGGCGCTGTTAACGTTATGACAGGTATCTATACAGGACGTTCTCCTAAAGATAAATTCATCGTTATGGATGAGAACTCCAAAGATACCGTTTGGTGGACTTCTGATGAATACAAGAATGACAACCATCCTGCAACACAGGAAGCTTGGGCAGCTTGTAAAGCACTTGCTCAGAAAGAACTTTCCAACAAGAAACTTTTCGTAGTTGACGCATTCTGCGGTGCTAACGCTGATACTCGTATGGCTATCCGTTTCATCGTTGAAGTTGCATGGCAGGCACACTTTGTTACAAACATGTTCATCCAGCCAACAGCTGAAGAACTTGAGACATTTGAGCCAGATTTCGTTGTATACAATGCTTCCAAAGCAAAAGTTGAAAACTACAAAGAACTTGGCCTCAACTCTGAAACAGCTGTAATGTTCAACATTACATCCAAAGAGCAGGTTATCATCAACACATGGTACGGCGGAGAAATGAAGAAAGGTATGTTCTCTATGATGAACTACT
>OGQO01002750.1_pt1 | contig 13176 bp, 8 predicted proteins | sample 1553241 | NCBI WGS metagenome assembly OGQO01 (sample SAMEA2579933, study PRJEB22360) | human gut metagenome | biome: human gut; feature: human-associated habitat; material: faeces | place: Denmark | collected 2008/2010
CGGCTGGCCCCCCAGTACGGTAAGCGGGATCTGCCGCTGCCGCCGAAAATCCTGATATAATTTTTCACTCATTTGTTATCACTTTTTCCTTTTCTACTTGAATTTTCATTCCCACAATTCTATGATAATCAATATCACTATAGCAGAAATGAGAGGATTCGCCAAATGAAAAAATCAACCCAGGAACTTTTAGATATTTTGAAAAACACACCTGCTTTCTCCAACTATGCAGAGCAGGAGGAAGCTGAGCTGATCGAGGTCTCACTTTCGGATTATCTGAACCGGTTGATTCAGGCAAAAAATCAAGACCTGCCTTCTCTCATCCGAAAAAGCGGTCTTGACCGTACTTACTGTTATCAGATTTTTGATGGGCGCAAACGTCCTTCCCGTGACAAAGTGCTCGCCCTCTGCTTTGCCATGGACCTATCCTTTACGGAAGTGCAGCAGCTTTTAAAAGCTACCGGCTATCCGATTCTCTATGCCCGTATGGAGCGGGACAGTGCGATTATTTTCTGCCTGCAAAGAAACTGTGCTCTTTCCGATGCCAATGAGCTGCTCTATGAACTAGGGTACGAAGGGCTGGCATAGAAATTATTTTATATAACAGTTCCCAATCAGCCGGAATACCTGCTCTGCCGTATAGCTCATATTCTCATATGCCACTGTCTTCTGCATGGCTTCTTCCAATGTCATCACACCTGGTAAAATTGGAAATGCTCCATCTACAAGCTGCATTTCATCCTGCACTTTCCGGACGCCCTGTGGTTCAATGCTGCCGGCAAATACCAGTACCATGCAGTCCTTTTCTTTTGCCCGCTTTGCAATTCCAACCGGCGCTTTTCCCATAGCAGTCTGTCCGTCAAATCTTCCTTCTCCGGTCACTACGATATCAGCTTCACTTAATTCTTTCTCCGGCAATACCGCATCTAATACTATCTCTACACCCGGACGTAAATCCCCGCCCAGATAAGATGCAAATGCGAAGCCCAGTCCGCCTGCTGCTCCGGCTCCCGGCATGTTCCGGTTGTCTACGCCTAAAGCCTTTTCTGTTACATCAGCAAAATGAGCTAATGCCGCATCCAGTTTTACTACCATGGTCTCGTCTGCGCCCTTCTGTGGTGCAAACACAGCACTGGCTCCTGTTGTACCACATAATGGATTGGTCACATCACAGGCTATTTCAAAAGTACATTCTTTCAGCCTCTTATCCAACGCCTCCGTATCTATCGTTTCCAGGTCTTTCAGTTCTGTTGCTCCAAATCCTATTTCGATTCCATCTTTTTTATAAAAATGACACCCCAAAGCCTGCAGCATTCCGACACCGCCATCATTGGTGGCACTGCCGCCAATTCCAACGATAAACTTACGGCAGCCTCTATCCATGGCATGGCTTATCAGTTCCCCCACACCATAAGTAGTGGTTTCCATTGGATTTCGTTTATCCACCGGCACCAGTGGCAGTCCGGCGGCTTCTGCCATTTCAATGACTGCTGTTTTATCCGGCAGGATACCATACGCTGCCTCGACCTTCTGTCCAAGGGGTCCTGTTACCGCTACCTTTTCCAGACTGCCCTGCAATCCGGTGGTCAGGGCTGTTACTGTTCCTTCTCCACCATCTGCAACCGGCTTTATCATAACTTCTGCTGTTGGTATTGCTTTTTTAATACCATCTTCCACTGCTTTTCCTGCCTCTAAGGAACTTAAGCTGCCTTTTAATGAATCTATTGCTACGATTACTTTCATTGGATTTTCCTCGTTTATTTATTCTACCACCTGTATAAAAGCTTAAAAGAATCTCTAACTCGAAAGGGAAACTCCGGCCTATCAAGCCAGAGCTTCCCTTCCTGTATCTGCATCAGTTCTTCGAACCTTACATTATTCTTCTGTAGAAGCAGTTACTTCTTCTTTTGCTTCTGTCTCTTCGATTTCATCTGTCACAGGTGCCTCATCGAATCCGTCAAAATCATCAAAGGAGAGTTCTTCCTCTTCGTTTACATCTGTGTTCAGTTTGATGTTACGATAACGCTTCATACCAGTACCAGCCGGAATCAGCTTACCGATAATTACGTTCTCTTTCAGACCAATCAATGGGTCAATCTTGCCCTTGATAGCTGCTTCTGTCAGAACCTTAGTTGTCTCCTGGAAGGATGCTGCTGATAAGAAGGAGTTGGTTGCCAAAGATGCTTTGGTAATACCAAGTAATACCTGTTTACCTTCTGCCGGCTCTTTGCCTTCTTCCTCTAACTGCTCATTCATCTCTTCGTAATCCAGATTATCTACTAATGTTCCTGGCAGGAACTCAGAATCTCCGTTATTTTCAATACGAATCTTCTTTAACATCTGACGTACGATAACCTCGATATGCTTATCGTTAATTTCAACACCCTGCAGACGATATACACGCTGTACTTCCTGAATCAGGTAATCCTGTACGGCACGTACGCCCTTAATCTTAAGGATATCGTGCGGATTTACAGAACCTTCGGTCAGCTCATCACCAGCCTCTAATACTGCTCCATCCATAATCTTAATTCTGGAACCGTAAGGGATCAGATAAGTCTTAGCCTCACCTGTTTCATTGTTTGTTACAATGATCTCACGTTTCTTCTTGGTATCTTTAATGGTTGCAACACCACCAAATTCTGTGATAATTGCAAGTCCCTTAGGCTTTCTTGCCTCAAACAACTCCTCGACACGAGGAAGACCCTGTGTAATATCGTCACCGGCAACACCACCGTTGTGGAATGTTCTCATGGTAAGCTGTGTACCAGGTTCTCCGATAGACTGAGCTGCGATAATACCAACCGCTTCACCAACCTGTACCGCCTGACCGGTAGCCATATTGCTTCCGTAACATTTTGCACAAACTCCAATGTGGGAACGGCAGGTAAGAATCGTACGGATTTTAACCTTGGTTAATGGCTCTCCATTCTCATCTACACCCTTGCTCATAATTGCTGCAGCACGTTTTGGTGTAATCATATGGTTTGCTTTTACAAGCACATTACCATCTTTATCGCAAATTGTTTCACAGGAGAATCTTCCTGTAATACGCTCTTCAAGACTTTCGATTTCTTCTTTTCCATCCATGAATGCTTTGACATACATACCAGGAATCTCTCTTCCTGTGCCTGCGCAGCAATCAGATTCACGGACAATCAGGTCCTGTGATACGTCTACCAGACGTCTGGTTAAGTAACCGGAATCGGCGGTACGTAACGCAGTATCGGACATACCTTTTCGGGCTCCATGTGCGGACATGAAGTACTCCAATACTTCAAGACCTTCACGGAAGTTTGATTTGATAGGCAGCTCGATTGTTCTACCGGTTGTATCAGCCATCAAACCACGCATACCTGCTAACTGTTTAATCTGTTTATCAGAACCACGGGCTCCGGAATCTGCCATCATGAAGATGTTGTTGTATTTATCCAGACCGGAAAGCAGTGCTTCTGTCAGCTCATCATCAGTCTCTTTCCATGTTTCAACAACTTCTTTGTAACGCTCTTCCTCTGTAATAAGACCACGTTTGTACTGTCTTGAAATGCGGTCTACCGTATCCTGAGCCTTTGCAATCATTTCCGGTTTCTGAGGCGGTACCGTCATATCTGAAATAGATACGGTCATAGCTGCTCTTGTAGAGTACTTGTAACCCATGGACTTAATATCGTCTAATACCTCAGCGGTCTTGGTTGCTCCGTGTGTATTAATAACTTTTTCCAGAATCTGTTTTAACTGTTTCTTTGCTACATGGAAATCGATTTCCAGTACCAGTTCATTTTCAGGCTTGCTTCTGTCTACGAAACCTAAATCCTGAGGAATGATTTCATTGAAGATAAATCTTCCCAGTGTGGACTCAACGACACCAGTCTTAACAGTTCCATCCGGCATGGTCTTATGAACACGCACATGGATTCTGGAATGTAAGGTCAGTGCCTGGTTCTCATATGCCAGAATTGCTTCGTTTACACTCTTATAGTATCCGCCTTCTCCTAAGGAACCTGGTCTTTCCTGTGTCAAATAGTAGATACCAAGAACCATATCCTGTGAAGGAACGGCTACAGGACCTCCATCAGAAGGTTTTAACAGGTTGTTCGGTGAAAGCAGCATGAAACGACATTCTGCCTGTGCTTCCTGTGACAGTGGCAAATGGGCAGCCATCTGGTCTCCGTCGAAGTCGGCGTTGTATGCGGTACATACCAATGGGTGAAGTTTAATTGCTTTACCTTCTACCAGGATTGGCTCAAATGCCTGAATACCAAGTCTATGCAGTGTAGGAGCACGGTTCAGCATAACCGGATGCTCCTTGATGACATCTTCTAAGACATCCCAGACTTCCGACTGTAATCTTTCAACCATCTTCTTTGCACTCTTAATATTGTGCGCAGTTCCGTTTGCAACCAGCTCTTTCATAACAAACGGTTTAAACAGCTCGATTGCCATTTCTTTTGGCAGACCACACTGATAAATCTTAAGTTCCGGTCCTACGACGATAACGGAACGTCCAGAGTAGTCTACACGTTTTCCAAGAAGGTTCTGACGGAAACGTCCAGATTTACCTTTCAGCATATCGGACAGAGATTTCAGAGCACGGTTACCAGGTCCGGTTACCGGTCTTCCTCTTCTACCGTTGTCAATCAGGGCATCTACTGCTTCCTGCAGCATTCTCTTCTCGTTACGAACGATGATATCAGGTGCACCTAACTCTAATAATCTTCTCAGGCGGTTATTTCTATTGATAATTCTACGATATAAATCATTTAAATCGGATGTTGCAAAACGTCCACCATCCAGCTGTACCATAGGTCGTAAGTCTGGTGGAATAACCGGGATAACGGTCATAATCATCCACTCCGGTTTATTTCCAGATTCACGGAAGGATTCTACCACTTCCAGTCTCTTGATGATTCTTGCACGTTTCTGGCCGGTAGCATCTTTTAATTCTGCTTTCAGCTCTGCTGCATCTTTCTCCAAGTCAATTGCCTGTAATAACTCAAGAATGGCTTCCGCACCCATTCCAACACGGAAAGAGCTGCCATATTTTTCCCTTGCATCCTGATATTCCTGCTCGGATAATACCTGCTTTACAGATAAATCTGTAGAACCTGCATCCAGTACGATATAGGAAGCAAAGTACAGAACCTTCTCCAATGTTCTTGGAGAAAGATCTAAGATTAATCCCATACGGGATGGAATTCCTTTGAAGTACCAGATATGGGATACCGGAGCTGCAAGCTCGATATGTCCCATACGCTCTCTACGAACGCTGGCTTTGGTGATTTCAACACCACAGCGGTCGCAGACAACACCTTTATAACGAATCTTTTTGTACTTACCACAATGACATTCCCAGTCTTTGCTCGGTCCAAAAATCTTCTCACAGAATAATCCGTCTTTTTCCGGTTTCAAAGTTCTATAGTTAATGGTCTCAGGTTTCTTAACTTCTCCTCTGGACCACTCTCTGATTTTCTCAGGTGATGCCAGACCAATCTGAATTGCATCAAACTGTATCGGCTGGTAAGTTTCCTGTTTTACTGTTCCTGGCATTAATGACACTCCCTTCCTATTTATTCTTCGTCAAGAACTTCATCGGCAGCATCGTCAAAATCGAAGCCTGCGTCATCATCCTCTTCATCTTCTTCTACGTTGTTGAGTTCTCCACTCTCAGAATCAAATTCCTGTTTGGTAAAGCCCATCTTTCCGAAGGACTCGCTGTCTTCAAACGCGAAATCTTTATCGCCTGAGATAATGGAATTCAAATCTGTGTTACCATATTCGCTGGTCTCCATCAGTTCAACTTCGTTACGGTCTTCGTCTAATACTCTGACATCAAGACCAAGGGACTGAAGTTCTTTGAGAAGTACCTTGAAGGATTCTGGGATTCCCGGTTCAGGGATATTGTCACCCTTAATGATTGCTTCGTATGTCTTCACACGGCCAACCACGTCGTCGGACTTCACAGTCAGAATCTCCTGTAATGTGTAAGATGCACCATAAGCTTCCAGTGCCCAAACCTCCATCTCTCCGAAACGCTGTCCACCAAACTGAGCTTTACCACCCAGAGGCTGCTGTGTTACTAAGGAGTAAGGACCGGTAGAACGTGCATGAATCTTATCATCTACCAGATGATGCAGTTTCAGGTAATGCATGTGGCCAATGGTAACCGGTGAGTCAAATTCTTCTCCGGTACGTCCGTCACGAAGCTGAACCTTTCCGTCACGGGAAATCGGAACGCCCTTCCATAATTCTCTGTGGTCTCTGTTATCGGAAAGATACTGCATTACATCTTCACGCAATGTATCTTTATATTTTGCTTCAAATTCTTCCCAGGTGGAGTTGACATAATCATTTGCCAGTTCCAGGGTATCCTGAATATCAATCTCTCGTGCACCGTCAAATACAGGAGTCTCAATGTTAAATCCAAGTGCTTTCGCTGCAAGACTTAAGTGAATCTCCAGGACCTGACCGATATTCATACGGGAAGGTACACCCAATGGGTTCAATACAATATCCAGTGGACGGCCGTTCGGCAGGAATGGCATATCTTCTACCGGAAGTACACGGGAAACAACACCCTTGTTACCATGACGTCCAGCCATCTTATCTCCAACGGAGATTTTTCTCTTCTGTGCAATGTAAATACGAACTGCCTGATTTACACCAGGGGATAATTCGTCACCATTTTCTCTTGTAAATACTTTCGCCTCTACAATGATACCATATTCACCATGTGGTACTTTCAAGGAAGTATCTCTTACTTCTCTTGCTTTCTCACCGAAGATGGCACGTAACAGTCTCTCTTCTGCGGTAAGCTCTGTCTCTCCCTTTGGAGTAACCTTACCTACCAGAATATCACCGGCACGAACTTCTGCACCGATACGGATGATTCCTCTTTCGTCAAGGTCTTTCAACGCATCATCGCCGACACCTGGAACGTCTCTTGTAATTTCTTCCGGTCCTAATTTAGTATCACGGGCTTCTGCTTCGTACTCTTCAATATGAACAGATGTATAAACATCATCCTGTACTAATCTTTCACTCAGAAGAACAGCGTCCTCGTAGTTGTAACCTTCCCATGTCATGAATCCGATTAACGGGTTCTTTCCAAGAGCAAGCTCACCATTAGAGGTAGATGGTCCGTCAGCAATTACTTCGCCAGCTTCTACATGATCACCTTTGAACACGATTGGTCTCTGGTTGTAGCAGTTGGACTGGTTGCTTCGTGAGAACTTGGTCAGTTTGTATACGTCTCTTGTTCCATCATCATTCTTCACGGTAATCTGGTTTGACTCAGATTTCTCAATAGTACCGGATTTCTTTGCAACTACACATACACCGGAGTCTACTGCAGTCTTGGTTTCCATACCGGTTCCTACTACAGGAGCTTCTGTGGTAAGAAGAGGTACTGCCTGACGCTGCATGTTAGATCCCATCAGCGCACGGTTCGCATCATCGTTCTGCAAGAACGGAATCAATGCGGTAGCAACAGAGAATACCATCTTAGGAGATACGTCCATATAATCAAACATCTGCTTGTCATATTCCTGTGTCTCGTCTAAGTAACGGCCGGAAACGGAATTTCTTACGAAATGTCCTTCTTCATCCAGTTTTTCATTCGCCTGTGCTACATGGTAATTATCCTCTTCATCTGCGGTCATGTATACAACATCTTCTGTAACACGCGGATTCTTAGGATCTGTTTTATCAATCTTACGATATGGTGCCTCAATGAAACCATATTCGTTAATTCTTGCATAACATGCCAGTGAGTTGATAAGTCCGATGTTCGGTCCTTCAGGAGTCTCAATAGGGCACATTCTTCCGTAATGGGAGTAGTGTACGTCTCGAACCTCGAATCCGGCACGGTCTCTGGACAAACCACCTGGTCCTAATGCGGATAAACGTCTCTTATGTGTCAGCTCACCCAGCGGGTTGTTCTGATCCATGAACTGTGACAGCTGGGAAGATCCGAAGAACTCTTTCACTGCTGCGGTTACCGGTTTGATATTAATCAGGCTCTGTGGAGAAATTCCTTCCTGATCCTGGGTGGTCATACGCTCACGAACCACACGTTCCATTCTGGAAAGTCCGATTCTGTACTGGTTCTGTAATAACTCACCTACGGCACGGATACGACGGTTGCCTAAGTGGTCAATATCGTCATCATTTCCAATGCCCCACTCCAAGTGCATATTGTAGTTAATGGATGCGAAAATATCTTCCTTGGTGATATGCTTCGGAACCAGTTCAGATACGTTTTTACGAATTGCTTCCTTGATATCTTCCAAGGATTCATTTTCATCCAGGATTTTCTTTAATGCCGGATAATATACCAGCTCAGTAATACCAACTTCCTTCGGTACTACATCAACATAGGTAGTGAGGTCTACCATCATATTAGAAAGAACTTTTTCATTTCTTTCTTCTGTAGCAATATATACTGCCGGAACAGCTGCGTTCTGAATCTCTTCTGCAAGCTCTCTGGTCAGCTCTGTTCCTTTTTCGATTACCTCTCCGGTAGTCTCAAGAACAACATCTTCAGCCAGCACTTTTCCGCGTAAACGGTTCTTAAATGCCAGCTTCTTGTTAAATTTATAACGACCTACTTTTGCCAGGTCATAACGTCTTGGGTCGAAGAACATTGCGGTAATCAGGCTCTCTGCACTGTCAACAGAAAGAGGCTCGCCCGGACGAATCTTCTTATATAATTCCAGAAGACCTTCCTCATAGCTTGTAGCAACGTCTTTTCCAAAAGATGCTAAAATCTTTGGCTCTTCGCCAAATAAATCTATAATTTCCTGGTTGGTTCCCAGTCCTAATGCACGCAGTAATACTGTGATTGGCACTTTTCTGGTACGGTCAACACGTACATAAAAAATATCATTAGAGTCTGTTTCATACTCTAACCATGCTCCACGGTTCGGGATTACGGTACAGGAATAGAGTTCCTTACCTACTTTATCATGCGCAATGCCATAGTAAATACCAGGGGAACGAACCAACTGGCTTACGATAACACGCTCTGCTCCATTGATAACGAAGGTTCCTGTCTCTGTCATGAGAGGTAAATCGCCCATAAAAATCTCATGTTCATTAATTTCATCTGTTTCTTTGTTATACAGTCTGACTTTTACCTTCAAAGGAGCTGCATAAGTTGCGTCTCTCTGTTTACACTCCGGAATTGTATACTTCACATCATCCTCACATAATGTGAAATCCACAAATTCCAAGCTAAGATGTCCGCTATAATCCTCAATCGGAGAGATATCTGCAAACACTTCTTTCAGGCCCTCGTCTAAGAACCACTGATAGGAATCCTTCTGGACCTCAATCAGGTTTGGCATTTCCAATACCTCTTTTTGTCTTGAGTAACTCATACGTATGCCTTTTCCAGCCTTCACCGGACGTATTCTGTTTTTCTCCATTGACGTTTCACCTCTCGTTTTTTATTCTCAATCCACTAAATTTCAGCAAATTATATTCTTCGGGCTTCATTTCCTAAAAAAGGATATAGTAAAGCCACCTCACCACAATAGTGCAACGTATATGATACCACAAGCAGTTTTCTAAAGTCAAGCATTATTTTCTCACAATATGCATATATTTTTCAATATTGGGGAATAATTTTCATTCTCGCAGTGATGCAGCCTGCCATCTGCGTTTTTTATAGCTGCCTAACATCAGAAAAAGCAGCCATGAAATGCTTTTTTCTTTGCATCCCATAGTTGCTTTTTTCTTTACCCTTTTTTCTTTATTTTTCTATTCTATTACATATTTCATTATCTATTTTATTGATTCCGGTTTTATTTTAAGTCCACATCCAGTTCTGCAATACTTTCACCTGCACCATTTTTGTTGGTTACGGATATATGGATTGTACTCTCTCCATTATAAAGCAGCATAATCCGTTCACTCTGGCTTCCATCCTCATTTGGGGTAAACCGGCCGCCTAACCACCACATTGCATTACCTGCTTCGTCGGTAATAAATATATCCGGGTCATTATGTGGGTCATTGTACGGTGCGCCGGTAATATCCGGGAGCTGCATGTCAACGATCAAGACGGCACCGGTTTTGATCACCTGATTTACTGCAACACCATTATCTTCTTTATTTACTGCGATGGTCTCATTCTTGGAAGTATCCACATGCACCGGGAAGGAGAGCTGCCAGTCTCCGCTTACTTTTGTGGTGGTCTGATATTCTCCATTTTCATCCCACGCATCGGAAAGATAGCCTTCTAATGTGTCTATGCTCCAGGTTACGGTAAAATCTTTCAAGTCCGAAATATCAATCGGATTATCATTTTCATCAGTCAATGTTGATAAATCAATTTGTTCCATCTTCACATAGCTTCCGTCCTCTGCCTTTTCAAAAGGCTGCCCGATTGCCGACTGAATCAGGGTTTCATTGATAGAAACATTTTCCATCACCTTATCACTCTGCGGTCCCATAATCCAGTCTGATTCATTCAGTTTTTCATTGTCTGTGCTAAGGGTGGTTGTGTAGTAAAGCAGGTAACCATCGCAATACACATCCGAAACGCTTATCTTTACTCCACTCCGGTCTGTTTCCAGCACACACTGATCATCCGAAACCAATTCCGTGGACTCTTTTCCAATGGTAGAATAGATATCCGAAAGTTCCTTTTCATCTTTATCTCCCTGTGTTGCGCCAATCAGTTTTCCGATTGTGTTGCTGTAGATGCTGTCTGCCAGTGCAGAATTAGAAAATCCTGCTACTCCTACTGCAACCGCGCAGGCTGCCGCCATTCCTGCCGCAATTTTTCTCATATTTTTATTTTTATTCTTCTTATTCTTTGTTTCCCTGTTCATACGTTTTACCTCCATCCGGATTCTCGTTTTATACCGTTCCTTTTCTTCGGAGGATAACTCTTCTACTTCATATTCATTCAAATCAATTTCCGCATCATTTAACATTTCATAGATTTTATCGTCTTTCATCTCTTCATGCCTCCTTCTGTTTCAAATACATGTTTCTCATTTTCCGCTTTCCTCTGGATACCCGGTTGTAAATGACATCTCTCGGAAGTCCGGTATCTTCGCTTATCTGCTCTACAGATTCTTCCTCTACAAATAATTTCATAAATATTTTCCGGTCAAGGGGTTTCAGGCACAAAAGCAATTGTTCTACTTCACGGCTTAATTCCCCTTCTATCAGTTGTTCTAACATCCTGTCATTTTCCGCCGCTGTCACATCATCCATACAAAGCTGTTCCAAGTCCCGCTTATATTTTCTAAGATAGTCGATGGCTTCGTACCGGGCAATGGCTGCCGCCCAGTTCTTGAAGCTGTTCTTCTTATCATCAAAGGATGCTGCGTGTTCCCAGATGGAAAGCAGCACATCGTTCATGCATTCTTCCTGTTTCTGTGGCATGGTAAATAAGTGTTTCCGGATGACTGCCTTAAGCAATCCACCATACATATCTATGACATAAATCAATGCTTCTTCATTATGCAATTGTAATTGCTGAATATAATTCTTCTCTGTTATCTTCATTGTTATCCTGCCTCTTGCTTCATGCACCATGGTTTGCATTTTTGCAGCTACACTTATTATTACGAATCTGATGTCTTAAATCTATCACTTTTATAAAAATATTTTCTATAAAGCAAAGAACCTTCCAGCATTTCTGCCGGAAGGTTCTTCTTGTTGACGTCTCATTCTACTGGAAGCTATCCCAGTCTTTCTGCATAAACAAATATGTAATTAATGGGCACAATACTGCACTGATGATACTTTTTACCACTCCAACCCCGCCAAAGATGTTGATTACCAGACCGATTGCTGCACATGCAATCATCAGATAGAATCCAACCTTCTTCTGTGCAAACAAAATCAGACCGGCACCTACGATAATAAGCACTTCTGCAATGAGGCTGACAATCAGCAGTGGCTGAATGAGCATTAACGGAATCATCATTACTCCGGAAATGATATTGATTACAAATACAATCCAGAGCCATACCTTAAGTCCTGTGTTCATAACTAATCTCCTGTTCTTATATTGTTTTCAAGTTACGCTACTATTATTACATATTTCCTTTTTTCGTCAATAGGTCTAAAGTCCTATAAACCACAAGAAAATCGGATCCATATTTCTATGAATCCGATTCCTATCATTTCTAATTCAGTTGTGAATCAAAAATTATTTTAATGTTACTTTAGCACCTTCAGCTTCTAATTTAGCTTTGATGTCATCAGCTGTAGCTTTGTCAGCCTGCTCTTTAACGATCTTAGGAGCGCCATCTACTAAGTCTTTAGCTTCTTTTAAGCCTAAGCCAGTAGCTTCACGAACTACTTTGATAACCTTAACTTTGTTTGGTCCAACTTCTGTTAACTCTACGTCAAACTCAGTCTTCTCTTCTGCTGCTGCTGCTGCGTCTCCACCTGCTGCTGCAACTACAACGCCTGCTGCTGCGGATACACCGAACTCTTCTTCACAAGCTTTTACTAATTCATTTAACTCTAATACGCTTAACTCTTTGATAGCGTCAATCATCTCAGCTGTTGTTAATTTAGCCATTTTAATTTACCTCCGTTTTTGGTTTTGTTTTCAATAAATTGATTGGTTTGCAGATTATTCTGCTGCTGGAGCTTCCTCTGCAGGAGCTTCTACTGGAGCTTCTTCTGCAGGTGCTGCCTCTTCTGCCTTAACTTCTACGTCTGCTGCGCCGCCTTTTTCAGCGATCTGATTAATAACACGAGCGAAGTTTGTAATAGGAGACTGAATACTTCCAAGGAATTTGGAAAGTAATTCTTCTCTGGATGGGATTGTAGCGATTGCTTTCATTCCATCTGCATCATAGAAGGTTCCTTCTACTACGCCGGCTTTAATCTCAAGTGCAGGAGCTGTCTTTGCAAATTTAGCAATTACTCTTGCAGGTGCTGTTGCATCTGTTGTTGAAATTGCGAATGCGTTTGGTCCTTCCAATACGTCGGAAAGGCTTTCGAAATCAGTTCCTTTGATTGCAAAATTAACTAATGTATTCTTATATACTTTATAAGAAACACCAGCTTCTCTTAATTCTTTACGTAACTGTGTGTCCTCAGATACGGTAAGTCCACGGTAGTCTACAACTACAACAGACTGTGCACCATCAATCTGATCTGCGATTTCCTGAACGATAGGCTGTTTCAGTTCTACTTTTGCCA
>OGQO01002761.1_pt1 | contig 13141 bp, 8 predicted proteins | sample 1553241 | NCBI WGS metagenome assembly OGQO01 (sample SAMEA2579933, study PRJEB22360) | human gut metagenome | biome: human gut; feature: human-associated habitat; material: faeces | place: Denmark | collected 2008/2010
GTCCGGGCGAAGTAGGCGGTCAAGGCAGCTTCGGGGTGCTGTATAAAATCAAAGGCACTGCCATCGTGTTTTACGACAGCCAGGAAGATATGGAACAAGAAATCCCCGCTCACAACTACGGATTGCTTGCCGGCTCAACGTTTGAGTTGTCCGCAGATAAAACAACCATTATACAGACGAATACCGAACCGGGAATGGGCACATTTAAATACAAGTACAGCGTTGTCGTAAAATAATCCGGCAGAGGCACACAAAAACAATAACCAACGGTTTGGGGTCGCGGATCATCGGCGATTTGAAATCAATCATCTTAATCAAAAAGGAGTAGAACTATGAAAAGAAAATCAATCATCGCAGTACTGACGTTGGCATTGGTGTTGGCGTTGTCCCTGTCGATACTCTCGGCATGCGACAAAAAGCACAAGTATTCCGACGAATGGAAGTTTGACGAAACAAATCATTGGCACGAATGCACCACGAAGAAACACACCGACACAACGGAGAAAACCCCTCACGTGCTCACGTGGACAGAAAAAACGCCCGCAGGCGTTCATACGGACAAAGTCGAAAAGGGCGTATGTGCATGCGGATACACAACCGAAAGAACCATTTCCGACACCGCAACGCACGTTTACGGCGAGGAATGGAAAAAAGACGCTTCGGGACACTGGCACGAATCGACCTGTGACGCAACGGCTCCCACGCATGATGTAATGAAGAGCGATTTCGCCGCGCATACCTTTGGCGAAGGCGTAGTTGCCAAACCGGCAGACTACGGCGTGGTCGGCGAAAAGAAATTTACCTGCACGAAATGCGGTTACGAAAAGACAGAGCCCATCGACGCACTTGGCGCGAAGGACAACGAAATCGTACTTGTTGCCGGTAAAACGCTTGGCAAGGAATACGACGGAGAAGTTATTTCGATTACGAAAGACGATTTCGTAATGGAAGGCAATCGCGCACCCGCATTTATGTTCAAGGTCAAAGGCGCGGACGACAATACATATACTGCAACCGCCCCGAAGAAAGCCGGCGAATATACCGTGAAAGTCAGCGTAGAAGCCACGGCGGAGTGGAAAGCCGCGACAAAAACTTTCGACTTTGCAATCGCAAAGAAAGAACTTGGCAGGGCGGCGGCAACCAAAGCGTATGACGGCAACGTAACAATAGAGGCAACCCCTGCCGGCGTAGTCGCAGGCGATGCGGTCACCGTGATAATCACAATGGACAGCAAAAACGTCGGCGCAACCGTCAAAGAAGTTGCGCTTGCAGGCGCGGACAAAGACAATTACGTAATCGATAAAACGAAGGTTACCGCAAGCATCACCAAAAAAGACATCACCAAAAATATTCCTAATATGAACTACTTCTATAATGCTACGACGTCATTGTTCTTATACAATGGCACGACAGGTGGTTACGGCACGGTATACGGCGATGCTGTTATTATGCGCATTATTTTTGGAAGCAAAGATGCCGGAACAACCAACATCACAGGCGTGAGCATTTCCGGCACCGACGGTGGAAATTATTACATCGACCATACAAAATTGAGCGGAACGATCGTTCCAACATCTTTGGGTTTGGTTGGAATCAATTTCAAGATTTTCAAATTCGGTGATCATTATTACAGTGTTCCTTTAAAAGTCACAGAAAACCACGTAGATATGAGTGGGTTTAATGACGACGTCACCATAAAAATGATCAAATACAACGGAACGCATGCTATCGGTGATACTTGGACGCTCACAAACGACGACTCAGACTGCTTTGAGATTACGGGTGCCGATGCGAAAAACTACAAAAAAGTCATGTTTAGCGACGAAGAAGACTTTGCATGCAAGGCAACCTCGGCGCTTGATGAAAGCATGCCCGAACTTACGAATCAAGTTTATAATGTCAGCTTAGGAAAAGGCACGTATTGGTATAAGAAAGATGTTGAAGCCGGCAATAAAACGTTAGTGTATGACCAAAGCAAGATGAAGATAAACGTGTATATGCCCGACGGAAATCATGCGACGTTTATTGATAACGAAATTATTGTCCCGCAAAAAACAACCTTATATTTCTATGTAGTAGTTACCGAGGAAGCATTCAGGGGACCTAGGGTTGATAATTCCACCACCACGTTTGGCGAGATGACTATCGGGACGCCATATGGTTTGCCTCAGGATAAAAAATACTTATTGAAAGTCAGTTTGCCTCAGAACGGATACTACCAGATAACAAGGGCGAGATATTCTTTGGGCAGCTATAGTTTCTACGACGAGCAAGGCAAAAAATTTACACCGCATCAATACGACGGACGTGCCGTAATCAGAAAACCGGACGGATACATCGACTATTATGGTGACCACACTTATACAATTGCTAATTTCGGTGACAGTGTGAAAGTTGTTTATATTTCAATCAGTGGTTCCGATACGTCGTTTGATAATAACATCACTGTAAGTAAAACAAAAGACATTGCAATAAGCGAAACAGGCAAATACTTGGAAGGCGAGGCAAAATATTTTGCGGGACAACTCGGTGTCGGAAAAATGACAATCAAAGAAAATGATTCTACCAATCTGTCAACGAGAAAACTTACCTATAAGGTGTATGACGCTGATATGAACGAAATCCAAATGAACGAGGACGGGTCTTTCGACATTCCGGCAAACGGGAAATACCTGATCGAAGTCATTAACAAAACAAATGCAGAAATAGCCTCTGTGAAGTTTAGTGTAGTTGACAAAGAGTAAAAATCATCAACAACCAATCGGATAAGCGGGCGTAAAAACCCGCTTATCTGTATCGTTTCCTAAAAACCTAAAGGAGGCATCGATGAAGAAAAAATCGTTTATATTCCTTACGCTTGTGCTGGCTTTGCTGCTGTGTCTCGCGCTGGTCGCTTGCGGTGACAAAAACGGAGGAGTCAACAAGCTGACTGCCGAAAGCGGCGTTACCGCAGATGGTGTGTTTGAAAACGACTCCGTTCTGAAAGCCGAACATCATGCCGTCGACAGCGAACAGGGAAAAGCGGCGATTGCTGCGATAGAAAAACCTTACGACAGTGCCAAAGTTGCCGTTTTTGACATTTCCGTTCTAGCGAACGGCGAAAAGATTCAACCTAACGGTAAAGTGAAAGTTACCATGCCGAAGCCGTTTGAGTCTGACGGTTACGTCACCTATCACGTAAAGGACGACAACACGGTAGAAGAACTCGCAACGACGGTTGACGGTAACAATATATACTTTGAAACGACAAGTTTTTCGTATTTTGTCATAGCGGGCTTGGTAAACGCCGATCAACAGCATATACACAGTTACGTTGAAAAAGTCACCGACAGAAACCTTGTGGACAATGCAACCTGCCAAAGAAAGGCGGTGTATCGCCTGGTTTGCAGCATTTGCGGCAGTCTGGGCAGAGAGACGTTTGCATACGGCGAACTTGCCGATCACAACCTGCGTGAAGAAAAAGGTTACGATCCCCGGTGCGAAAAAGACGGGCTGACGCATGGCAAACGTTGCATAAATCCGGGCTGTACTTATACCGAGCAGAAGCCGATACCCGCTATCGGACACGATATGCAGGACGTTGCCGCAAAAGAGCCGACTTGTACGGAAATCGGCTGGAAAGCATACAAAATGTGCGCCCATTACTGCGGAAAAACCGAGGGGTATGAGAAAATTTCCGCCACGGGGCACAATTTATCTATCACCGTGCCGCGCGTTGAACCGACTTGCGAGTGGTGGGGCAGCGAGGAATACAAAAAGTGTTCCAACCAAGGTTGCGATTATCACACCGATTACAAGGGGGTGCCTGCTCTCGGGCACGATTTGCAAAAGCACGATCCCTGCGAGGCAACCTGCACCGAGGACGGGTATTGGGGAAGTTATTCCACTTGCAATCGCGAGGGGTGCGACTATTCGACCAAGTCGGACAGATACGTCGACAAGGCTCTCGGACATCTCCTCAAACACTACGACGCGAAACCGGCGGATTGTTTGCCCGGTTGGGACGAGTACGACGAATGTCAGCGCAAGGGTTGCGACTATACCACCAAAGTGGAAATCCCCGCCAACGGAAAGCATAGTTACGTTTGCGACGTATGCACGACTTGCGACGGACTTAACCCTGTCAGGTACACGCGCGAGGGCGACTATATCTATTTCGGCCACTGGCCGCAAACCTGCGAGCGCGACGAGAACGTAATCGCGAAACTTAACGAAATGGCAGGTACGCCGCCCCTTCCGCGTGATAACGCAAATCCTTATAATTGGGAAAGTCACGAGGGTGCTACTTATATGTGGCAAAAAATCGTTATATATAACGGCACGAAATACCTCGGCGTTCAAATGAACGAATATCGCGCGTCGGGGATTGATGCTCTGTACGATGAAATTACGGACAACGGATATTATAGGTTAAATGTGTACTGGTTTAAGTATGAACCGATAAAGTGGAGAATCCTCACGACAAGCGGGAATTCCGCCTTTATCATGAGCGATATCGCTTTGGATTTCTTTTCGATGCAGCCCGACAGAAAGAGCGAGATTCGCGACGGCTTACTTGCTTCGTACAACAATTCGACGGGTGTCCCGGACGGAATTTACGCCAACAACTGGGAATATAGTTTCATACGCCGTTGGCTGAACGAGACCTTCTACAACGAGGTCTTCAACGATTTGCAAAAAGAAATCATACAGACCACGCGCCTCGACAACAGCGCGAGAAGTTCCAATCCGAACGACAACCCGAAGTATTACGGTTACAAGGAAAACGCAGGGAAAAACAAGTATGCGGACCAATGCAAAGATACGTACGATAAGATATTCTTGTTGTCTTTGCGAGACGTTACCACCACGGCGTACGGATTTAATAAGGACGTATTAGCGGAAGATCCCGCAAGGAACTTGAAAGCATCCGATTTTGCCAAATTCCACGGGGTATCGATGGGTAACACTCAAAAGGATTACGTTACCTGGTACACTCGTTCGCCCTCTCTCGCCGTCGGCAATCAGGGATACACGACCTTCGTTCTGTACAGGGATAATAAAGGCGTTATAAATTCCCCGGACCTTGTCGCGGAAGGCGGCGTCGTCCCCGCGCTCTGGATAACCCTTTAAGTCAGACCATCTCGGCAATCAGGCAATCGGGCCGTCCTTATTTAGGCGGCTCGAACTGCCTGACGGCAAGAAACAGTGAAAGCAATAAAAATCAATTCACAAAAAGAACGTGCGCCGGGCAATAGGCAGCGGCGGCGTGCAACGGTCCGCTGCGCCGATCATCTCCGTCGGGGAGGAGAGAATCAACACCTTGCAGGGGTGATACGGGTGCAAAGAGTATGATTGCGCAGACATAAAAACGGAGAGCCGGTTTCTTGCTGAAAGCGGCTCTCCGTTGTTGTTTGAGGTTCTCCTCGTGAGGCGGTTTGGGAAATCACCGTTATTTGATTGCGTTTTAGCAGGAAACCAACCGGTTTTTGGTTTTTTCGCAGGATGGCGTTGCCGTGTGATTTCCGAACAGTTATTCTCCGCTTGCGAGCACGATTTCAACGCTCGTTATTTCCCCGAACGTTGACGGGTCGAAAGCGATTCTGTGCGTTTCGTATTTGTCGCCTATTCCGCCGTAATTTCCGTATTCCGTATTGTTTCCGCCGCGGCGATAAATCGTTGCAAATTCTTTTGTTTCTTCGTCCACCGTCTGTATATTGCGGAAAACGAATTCTTTCGTTCCGTTGACAATCACCTTAATATCGTTTACGGTGCTTGCAAAGCATAAACCCAGCGAAAATCTGTTGTTTTTAAGTCGGTAACTGCCATACCTGTCGGCGTGTAGAAGGTACTGATTGTCGCCCCAGTCCATAATCTGCGACTTAAACCCGATGTCGTTCGACGTGGTTAAAGCTGAGTCGCCGCGCATATAATCGTTTACACCTTCGGCAAAATCAACGTCGTAACCGTCCGCCCTTCCGTTTTGGTAGGCTGAGGGTTTGTCAAGTTCAATATACCAACGCTTATCTGTTTCGTTGTGGAAAAATTTACCGTCTGCGGTTTTGCCGTTTACCGTAACTTTTTTGTATTTTTCGGCAAGGTGACGTACCACCGCATTATCGTCAAGCGGAGCGTAGATTTTTCCCTGCGTATCGTAAAGCGCTTGCAGCGTTACTATCCGGTTGAAATCGCCGTCGTATACACCACTATGCAAAAACGTCGAGTCGGTGTATATTTCGCGTGAGGAACTTTGTCTCGTCGAACTGAGACGCAGTTGTATTTCCACGTCCGACAAAACTGCAATATCCCAAGTTTTTACCTGTTTATCGCCGACGATTTTTGTCTTTTTTTCAACATACTCGCCATATCCCGAATATTCACCATGAATCATAAAGTCGCTCGGAAAAGCGATTTCTCCCGTGTGCGTAGCCGTTATGGTGATTTTCGTTCCGTGTTTTACTTTTTTTACGTCCGAATTGATTTTGTCTTTCAGTTCCGCAAGCGAAGCGGTCCTAATCGGAGTCGATTCTTCCGTTCCGAATACGTACTTCATCTCATACGAAAACTCGTCAAAGATTTGCTCCTGATTGTTGTCGTCGTAGAACGTTGCCGTTACGTTGTAACTTTTTAATGTGGGCTTGCCCGTAAAAGTAATGTGGACGTCGGAAGTCGGATACACTTCGTAATCGACGACGGTTTCGTTGTCGTTTATAATTGACGCTTCCTTTCCGTTGGCAAATATCTTAAAGTCGCCTTTGTCGTAGCCTTCTTTGAACGTGACTGTTACGAAAAACGAGCCGCCTTTACCCGAAGTAAAATAGATGGTTTCGACGTTTCCGCTTCCGCTTGCCATAGTTCCTTGTCCGTTTTGGATACGCTCTACGCCTTCCGGCAACACGGACAAGTCCTGAAAGGTTATTTTGTATTTAGCATCCTTGTCGCAGGCAGTAAACAAGCATACAACGCAAACGAGCGTCAATAAGCATAAAAGCAGTTTTTTCATAGATGTAAAACCTCCTGTTTTTCAAATTTTGTTTCATTTGTGGTTGATTTCGGAGAGCGTGACGCAGAGAAAACGAAAGTGACCGCTTTGATGCTGTCCCGTTTCCGCGGTTCTGCCTTGCTGTCCCCGGCACCGCTATCGGTAATCGGTGGCAAAGAGCAGAAGGTAACAAAAAAGCGCAAGGGAAAGACTCTTTCTCTGCGCTTGCAAACTAAACGTATTTCATAGGCGGTTATCTCCCGTCGTGAGTTTTTGTTTTGGCGGCCCGTTTGTTCTGTCCTTATCCTGTTGACAAAATCATTGCTATCCGGCTCATCTCAGTCTTTGCACGGATACCATCAAACATATTATAGCACAAATTTTTTTGCGTTTCAAGGTTTCCTCCGGCTCGTCGCAGTTTTTTGCCGCGTCGCTTGCAGGGGGAGGGATAATCGCCGATCGTTCTGTCGGCAAAGGGGAATGTCGGGTTGCCGCCGTCCATGAGTTTTTCGAGGTATTCTTCACTGAAAAAGCCCGTTGAATATCATTTGCCGGATCCCGGCAAATAGGCTTTGGCGGTGTTTGTTCCTTCAAAAAAGAGTGGCCGAGGAGACACCCCCGCGATGGTGTGAATTGAGCCGTACAATAAAGAATAATTCACACAAGTATTTACTTTGCTGTGGTACGCATGTCGGAAAGTTCAAAGAAGTCCTTTTAGTCTTTTAAGGAATCATATTTACGGAGAAGACATTTCAACATTTATCATAGCGGCATCTGGTTGTCCTCGAGATAAAATACCACCTTGAAAAAACAACAATCTTTTGCTATAATCGCTCCAAAGCGACAGAAAACGACATGGCGGCGGGGCGGGGGTAAGTGACTTTTCAGCGGAGTTGGTGGGAAGGTGCCCCAAATCGTCCGGCTGGGTAAGGATCAAGATGAGTACGATTACCATAAAACATCTGACGGTGGAATACGTCAATAAAAAAGAGACTGTGGTGGCGCTGAAGAATATCAACGCCTGTTTTGCATCGGGGGCGTTCAACGTGATTGTAGGCAGTTCCGGGAGCGGCAAGACCACACTGTTGTCCGCAATTTGCGAGGCAGTGGATTATGAGGGAGACATTTTGTTTGACGGGGTGGACAGTGTCGAATTGTCGCCTGCCGACAAAAACCTCTCTTTGGTGTCGCAACAATATCTGCTTTATCCGCATCTGTCCGTGTTTGACAACATCGCGTTCCCGCTGAAAGCCATGGGGGCGTCGAGGGAAGAGATCCTGACGCGTGTCAAGAGTATTTGCGATCAGTTGGGACTCATGCATTGTCTGACACGTTATCCGAAGCACTTATCCGGCGGGCAACAGCAACTCGTGGCGCTGGCGCGGGCGGTCGTCAAAAATCCGTCCGTATGCCTTTTGGACGAGCCGCTCAGCAATATAGATGCGCAGAAGCGCCCCGAGATCAGAAAACGGATTGAGGATACATTGCGCGGCGTCGGTTGCACAGTCGTGTATGTCACGCATGACCTTGCGGAAGCGATGTCGATAGCGGACAGGATTTTTACGCTCGAAAACGGGGAGATTGTATTCTCCGGAACAACGGATGAGTTCGTTGCAGGTAACGGCCGCCCGGCGCAGTATCTGCCGGGGGAGGGCACTTTATGAAATGGATTGACAAACGCAGGACGGAGCAGTTACAGCACGATATTCATACGCAAGCGGTGATACTTGTCGTTGTGGTTGCCGCTACTGTCATCCTATGTGCGTGTTTGTGTCTGGCGGTAACACCCGCCAATTATATCGCTATCATTGTCATCAATAGTGTGATTACGATTGCCGGGGGGTGGTTCGTCATTCATCGGTTGCTTGCAAAAGTGTTGCCTGCGATCGCAGAACGAAAATTGTGTGTCCGCGTACTCGCTTTGGAAAAAACGGCATTATACGGTATCATCGACAGTGTACAGGAGGATGTGACTGTCCGTAAAAATATCAAAGCCGATGTCGTGACGTTGACGGACAATCCGCGCAAGTATTATTTTGTTGACGGCTGTCCGTTTTCTGTCGGAGACAGAGTCTCCATGAGCGTCGCTGACGGCTATGTGTGTGAAGCCGAGGTGCAAAATGACAAATAAACGCCGCCGCACAGCGGACAAATGGTATTTTTACGCCGCTTGGGCGGTCGCGGCGATTTTCCTCTGGGTCTGGCTTATTCAACTGCTGATTGCGCCGACCGCGGCGGAGACGATTGCGGTCTATGTCGGCTCGACAAACAGCGTCGGCGGCATCCGGGAGATGATTGCCCGGGAGAAAGCGCCGCAGATACGCAAAGTTGACGTGCAGAATCTGCCCGACGACAATTATCTGGTCACTTACTACGAGGCTTTCGGGCGGAACGGCTGTGACCTGTGTATTCTGACTGCCGAGCAGGCAACGACTGTCATCGCTGCCTGCGGCAACGGGTTTGCCTCGATCGACGATATTGTCGGGGCATCCTATGAGGGGTGTTATGAACAGAACGGCGTGTGCCTGGGCGCGCCGATCAGGAGCGAGGTGTTCGAAGACACCGGCGAAACATATTACGTGTTTTTGTGTAAGAATTCCGTACACATCGGCGCGCTCGGCAACGGAACCGCTGATGGCTACGCGATCGAATTGTTCAGAAAAATGGTGAGCGAATGAAACAGAAAGCCTCAAAAACCGATTTTACCGAGCAGCAACTCCCCCATAATCGTAGGGAAGTATTTTTTGACTGTCTCAAACTGTATTGGCGCAAACTGCTATGGATAGGATTGCTGTTGCTTGCCTTCTCGGCACCGTATCTGGTCGCCGATGCGGTGCTTGCGACAGTGCGATCGGGACTGCATCGAATGCTGGTCGACGGGGTCTTGTCTGCGCCGGAGTATGCCGGGCAAACAGCGTGGCTGCGGCTGATCGAAGCTGCCGTAAATATCCCGTGCTATATGATTCTGTGCATCGGATTATCCGGTGCGGCACGAGTCATCCGGCAAATGCTCTGGGGAGAACCGCTGTTTTTTGCCAAGGACTTTGCCGACGGAATCAAGCAGAATTGGCGCACCTTTATGCTATGCGGCATTGCATGGGGAGTGATGAGCGTTTATCTCGCCGTTGCGGATGCCGGCCAGGGGGGACTGGTCGCTTATTTGCCGCTCGGTGTAGCGGCAATCATTGTGCTTCCGACGGCTCTTTACATGATGTCGGCAAGCGCAGTTTACAATATCAAGCTCGGAAAAAACATTGTCAATTCTTTTATCCTTTATGTAAAAACGCCGTTCGTGACATGGCTGTTCGTGCTATTGCTTGCAAGTAGCGTGGCGCTTGACATGATCGGCTTCATCGCCGTCAGATGTATTAGCCGAATCCTTTGGATTGCAGTGCTGTTACCGCTTCTGATGATGCTTTGGCAGCTGGTCAGTTACGCGACGTTTGACCGGTATATCAATCAGCAAGCGTATCCGGAAATATACGACAAGGGCGTGTACAGAATGTGAGCCCCGAGAGAATACAGAAACGGTGTGCCGAAATGCCGGCACACCGTTTCTTTGCGTTATTTGCGGAATTGTCCGGGGGTCGTGCCAAACTTGCTTTTGAACACGGCGTTGAACTGCGCAAGGTTGGAGTAACCGATGATATAGGCAATCTTCAGCGTACTCATATCGGTGTTGAGCAAAAGGTTGCGGGCGTACAGGAGCCGCTTGGATAACAAATAGTCATGCGGTGTCGTATTGAAAGCGGTCTTGAAAAGGCGGTTGAGCTGCACGCGGGAATAATTCAGTTTTTTGCACAGGTCGTCGACCGTGTAGGTCAGGGCATCTTTCTGTTGCATGAGCGCGTCCAACTCCTGCTGCCATTGTGGTTCGTTATGCGGTACGCTGGTGTGTAACTCACGGGCGATGTACTGTACAAAGTCCAGAATTTGTGCAAGGATCAGATCGTTGGCGGCGAGGTATTCTTTTTGCGGCATCAGGTTCAGTTTATGCAGCGTTTTCTCCATATCGAAGATCATACGGGACGGCAGGAGAAAATCACGGCTGTTTTCATACAGTCTCTCTTTCAGTTGCGGCGAGAACGGCGCCAACACCTGGAAAAGAGCCGTTTCCGCAACAGTAAAGTTGATATAGCGTACGGGAGCTTTGTCGCGCGTGGTGAGAAAGTGGCTGTCTCTCGTCGTACAGTAAAACAGCGTATCGGCACCATGGCTGCGCAGGGAACCGTTGAGATGATCGTCGACAATACCGTCGGTGACGACGCTGAATTCACAGTAATCTGCATGACTGTGAAGAATTGGATATTCGCCGATGTTGATATAAAACTGACATGTTACATTTTCTTTTTCTCGTTGGTACGGATTCAGATTTTCCGAAAAGTATTTGCGGATCATGAAACGGCTCCTTTTTGACAAAATGAGAAATCGGAAATGCGCTCAAAAAGTTCATTTGTGCGAAATGCTGACGAAATTCCGCCGGTAAATCCATTATGCACCCGGTCACAGCCGTCTGTCAATGCCTTTTTCATGAGCAAAATGTAACAAAATCATATGTTGAAGCAAAAAAGGAATAAAAAAGTCGCCAAAAGTTTGAAGCATATTGACATTGAAATGAAAGGGCGGGTTTTATACAATATAATTGAGAATTCGGGATGTCCTGCCGAATGGTCGCACGGATACTCCGAACGAACGCCATGGAAAGAGAAAATGCAATGAAGTTAGACCGGTGGAAACTGATATACGACGACAAAACCATTCCGGCGCAGGTGCCGGGCGATATCACGATTGATTTGTGGCATGCGGGGCTTGTCAAAAATCCCTATTTCGGCATGGATTATAAAGACATTGAATGGGTGGCGCGACGAGACTTTACCTATCAGACCAACATTCATGCCGACCGTGAACTCCTTGCAAACGAATCGGTGCGCGTTGTGTTTGACGGCATTGATGTATTTGCCGACATTTATCTGAACGGAAAGCACCTCGGCAGCACGGAGAATATGTTCCTGCAATATCGGTTTGAGATCCGGGATCTGCTGCACGAGGGTGATAACCTCCTCACGGTGGAAATGCATTCGACCCTGAATGCCATGGACAGAATCGACACGACCGGTTATTACGCCATCTTCAATGTCAAGCGGATTTTCGTGCGGAAGGCGCAGTGCCATTTCGGCTGGGACTGGGCGCCCAAAATCTGTGCGTACGGTATCTGGAACGATGTGCGTATTGAATACGGCGCAAAACAGAGAATTGACGATGTGTATGTAATCGCCGATGACAAGGGAAACGCATCTTTCTTTGTGGATCTGAATTATAATATCAATTCCACCTATGATACACTCGGTGTCATGGTGGAGGGGAGTTACGAGGAGAAGCGCGGAGATAAGCTGCATTTCTATGTCTCTGACAAGCCGTTCGGAGAGCCGAACACAGTGAAGACGGTGGAGATCGTCGGCAAAAAGAATTTTGCCTGCTTCATTAATCCCGAGGCAGAACTTTGGTGGCCGCTCGGATACGGCGAACAGCCGCTGTACAATTACCGCGTGGAACTGGAACGCGACGGCAGGATCATCTCGATTAAAAACGGTCGTTTCGGCTATCGGACGGTACAACTCGCGGAGGAGCCGAAGGGCGATACGCTGCTCGGTTACCAGTTGCGCGTCAACGGTACCGATGTGTTCGTTAAGGGGAGCAACTGGATCCCCGTCGAATGTTTCACCGGTGTAGCCACAGACGAGAAATATCGTCGCCTCACCGGCCTCGCCCGCAAGGGGAACTTCAATATGTTGCGTGTATGGGGCGGCGGCATTTACGAGAAAGATATCTTTTATGAGCTGTGCGATGAACTGGGCATCATGGTGTGGCAGGATATGATGCTTGCCTGCGCCGAGATCCCCGAGGACAATGCCGCATGGGTTGCCAATATGCTCTCTGAGGTAGAGTATCAGGTCAGGCGTTTGCGCAACCATCCCGCGTTGGTGTACTGGTGCGGTGGCAATGAAAAGACAGGGTGCTACGGTCTGTGCATTACCAAGGGAGAGTTTTTTACCGATGTGACGGTGCGGGGCGTCGTGACCAATCTCGACCGAACGCGCCCGTTCGCCAAGCAGTCGCCCTGTAGTTGGACGGATCTTGGAAACGACATCACCAGCGGGGAAACGCATCATAATTCCTTTG
>OGQO01002767.1_pt1 | contig 13116 bp, 10 predicted proteins | sample 1553241 | NCBI WGS metagenome assembly OGQO01 (sample SAMEA2579933, study PRJEB22360) | human gut metagenome | biome: human gut; feature: human-associated habitat; material: faeces | place: Denmark | collected 2008/2010
TGATTATTCTGCATCGATTTAGCTAATGTATTTGCAAATCGCTTTATATCAGAGATTTACTTCTTAAACGGTAGAAAAGTGGTGACGTTAATTCTACAGAAAACGAAAAATGGGAAGATTTAACTTTTTTAACTTTATTAAATAGGGGGCTGGAAACAAAAAATGCCAATTGTAGATGGCAAAAAAATCGTTATATCTGATTCGACTAAAAAGAAAAAGCCACAGCGAATTTCGCCATGGCACATCTTTACTCTACCACAACCTGCCCCTGTGGTATTAGGGCTCTTCTCTAAACGGAGAGAATGCTGAGAGACTTATCCTCTTGGAGGAAATGGATCCTTACCATGAGAGTCTCTTTCTCGAATCTGTCCATTACGACCGTGAATAAATAGTTCGGAATGCTGGTTCTTGGAAATTTGACGAGCGGCAGCAATTGCATCGGACTGCCTATCAAATGTTGAAGTCAGTCTTGAATTGCCTTCGCCCTTAATGCCCCACTTATCTCCAGCAGGAACAACATGTTGGTTCTTGCCCACCTGTTACACCTCCTTTCTGCGCCCAGTTTTGACAAACATGTCATAGCGCTTTATATTACCCATGCAAACATTAAGCTAGAGTCGAATTTATGACAAAATTGTGCCAACAACCGACAAAATGACAATGAATAACGTAATTTTTGTCGTATTTATACATATTTAACGCAGACAATTGTCAGAGTTCTGAAATAATTTGTTATCTTTGCAACGAAATTTCACGAAATATCAGACGTCATTATGTTATTGTCAGCCAAATTTGAAAACATTTACTCGTTTAACGAGGAAACACGTATCTTGTTCACAGCCAGCAAGAGCGACCAATTGCCGTTGCAAGTGTCACGTGCGGAGAAACGGGATGATATATCCGTGCTCCGTATGGGATTGATTTATGGTGCCAATGCTTCCGGAAAGTCAAACATCATAAAATGTTTGGCTATTATCAAGGAGTTTGCCTTGAATGGTTGGAGCAACCTCAAATATAATTACTTCAAGATGACGGATGAACCCCAAGAGCGTTCGAGTATCGAATTGGAGTTCAAGGCAGACAACCAGTTCTTTGCTTATGGAGTAGCTTTCTCTAAAGGCGGTCTGCTTGAGGAGTGGCTATATAAGACTGGTAGCCGCAATGACACCATGATCTTTGAGCGTAAACGCAATGGTGACAGTTGGGATAATACGATTGCCACTCAGTTCCTAAAAGATGAGGATGGACAATTCTTGAAGTTCCTGATTGACGGCACACCTACCAAGGGTACTTTCTTAAGTGAGTATATCAAGCGTAACGGAAAGGGGATAGATACGATTAAGTCTGCTCGTAAATGGTTTGAGAATCTGAATATCATCTTCCCCAATACTCATAGAACGGATTTCCCATTCCGAGTTGTGAACGATACCCAGTTCAGAACCATTATGCGCGAACTACTAAATTATTTTGGAACAGGAATCTCAGACCTTCGTCGCGTAGAGTCTAAACCTGAAGAATTGGGCATTCCCGACGAAATCAGACAAAAGATTGAGGAAAGCCTTGAAGGCAAAGGCTCCGAAACAGGTGTTGTGATTCACAATGAGAACCGCTTCATCTTTGCAGAAAAAGATAAGTCGAAGAATCTGAAGTGGCATGAGCTGAAAACCATACACAAGAAGGATGGCAGTAATTCAGATTTTATATTCGAAATGTTCGAAGAGTCTGATGGAACGTCACGTCTGTTCGATTTTATTCCAATGCTTATCGATATGCGTGCTAATGATGCTGTCTATGTGATTGACGAGGTTGACAGGAGCTTGCATCCAATGTTGACATTGAAATTATTAGAAATGTATAACAGCTTGCTTAGAAGCGATTCGCAAATGCAGTTAATATGCACGACACACGAATCAAATCTACTCTCTACAGCCCCTATCCGCCAGGATGAAGTCTGGTTTGTGGAGAAAGATAAGAAAGGAGAAAGCCATTTGTCTTCACTCTGTGAGTATAAACCGAGGGAGAATGTTCAGAAAGGTTATCTGAACGGTCGCTATGGAGCGATTCCATTCTTTGGCGAACTGAATAATATTCATTGGGACAATGCGAAGCAGGAATAGTTTGATGCGCGAACGTCGCGAGGCATTTCGCGACGCTCGCCTTATAGTCATAGCCTCCGAGGGCAAAGACACGGAGCGGATATATTTCAAGGCATTAGCCAAAGAATATACCAATCCACGCGTGCATGTACACATTTTGGAACGTAGTGTAGATGAACAGAACAACTCAAGTCCTGAACATGTGTTAAAGCAACTGAATGACTATAAAAACCTGTATGACTTGGAGGCTGATGACGAACTCTGGTTGGTAGTAGATAAAGATCAATGGAAAGATAGAATGTTATCTCGTGTAGCCACAGAATGTGCACTGGGAGTTTCTATGCACATGGCTCTGAGTAATCCTTGTTTCGAACTATGGCTTTTATTGCATTTAGAAGATGCAGCATCGCTGACACCAGAAGAGCAGATGCTATGGATGGAGAATCGCCGAAAGTCTAAAAATGCTGACCCATATTTGAAGGTGCGTTTACGTCAGCAAATGGGTTCCTATCATGAGTCCTCCTATGATGCACTATCTTTGATAGTTCACGTAGAAGATGCGATAGAGCGAGCAAGGGCATTGGATAAGAATCCGAATGACCGTTGGCCGCAAACTCTCGGTACGCGAGTGTACTTGCTGGCTGAGAGCGTGATGAATAGGAACTAATTGCTTACTATCTTCAGACTATAGTCAATGCCAATCGGTCTATGGAAGAGATACTGTCATCGGGAAGGAATTATACGTATTCTGAGCTGGGAAGGCTGATTGGAGAACAGAAGGAACAGGAATGATAATAAACGTAGTTTTTATGTATATGAAGAATAGATTTGTAAAAATCATACATATATTACTGGGAGTCGCTATTTTGAACATGGTGATTGCTTTTCTTGTTAAGCCTATTTGGCTTATGGAGTATGTCACCATTTTATCCATAATAGCTTTCACCTTATTTGCATTAGAAATTCTTGTTTGTCATTTTGGCAATGCTTGTGCCTCATTAATTTCATACTGCAGATCAAAATTTCTTATATTATCAGGTGATGTTGCAGATAAATTAGAACAATATAGCAAACAATTAAAGGCATTACAGTCAAAGCCGGAGTCGTTGAGTTTACTAGCGCCTCGAATTGTAGATAAATCCGAATATGTTTCCATTTTAAAGTCAGCCATAGATGATGAAGATGTTCGTAATGTTGCTATTTCTGGCCCATATGGATCTGGCAAGAGTTCTATAATCAAAACATTCGAGAAGAATTATCCTAAATACAAATGTCTAAATTTATCATTGGCAGCGTTTGCAGAGGAGTTTCAGTCCTTGCAGAATGATTCTAATTCAGATGATAAATCGCGAGGGAATAAGGCTAATGGCGAGGGACAATCTTTTGTAGATCCAAATGTTGTTAAGATGGAACAACTTGAGTTTAGTTTGGTGCAACAGTTCTTCTATCATGTGAAAGCAAGCGGTATTCCAGATTCACGATTTGGGCGTATTCGTAGATGGAATAGGACGGAAAAAGTTGTTTGGTCAATAGCCATTCTTCTTTTTGCTATTTCTTTGTTTTATGTTGTTGATTCTAGCAAGTTTTTTGATCTGTTACCTTCTTTAAAAGTATACACTGATGGTCTTAGATACTTAAGTTTAGGGGTAATTGGTACTGGCTTGTTTGTGATATCATACCGCTTGGTAACGTTCTTCCATAAGATGAGTGGAGGACATATAAAGTTTATGGACTACGAGGTTGATGTACAGAAAGACATTAAAGTTTCTGTATTCAATCGCTATCTTGACGAGTTGGTATATTTGTTTCAGACCACAGGCTATCAAGTAGTAGTGTTAGAAGACCTTGACCGATTCAAAAATACTAGCATCTATACAAAACTTCGTGAATTAAACCAGCTGCTTAATCAGTCTGAGGATATTGGACGTAGGATTGTGTTTGTGTATGCTTTACGTGATGACATCTTTCATACATCTCAGGAGCGAACAAAATTTTTTGATTATATAATTCCGGTTCTACCACATACAAGCGTTGCCAATTCTTCCAGTCAGTTTGTTAAAGAGCTTGGCACTCTTGTGGGAGATAGTGATGATGAGTGTGCATTGCATAAGAGTTTTCTTAATGATGTTGCACCCTTTATTGGTGATTTGCGTACCATAAAGGCTATCGTATCGGATTTCAAGATTACAAGTAAAAGGTTGAATAGTAAACTGAAAAAGGATAACCTACTTGCAATAATCATTTATAAGAATCTTTGTCCAAAGGATTTTGAATTAATATTTGAGGGAAAGGGGCCTATTCATGCTACGTTCTCCAAAGAGTCTGAATACAAAAAGAAGAAAAAGGAAGAACTTAAGGAGAAGAAAGATAGTATTGAAAATAAAATAAAGGAGGTAAAAGAGGAAAGACTTATCTCGGTAAACGAGCTAAACAGTATAGTTGTATCAGCTGCAATTAAAGTAATTCCTGCTGGCTTCTATATATGTAATTCCGGGGGCAGCCAAATAGCATATGCAGATTTGTTTTCTGATGATTATGTTCAGAATATCCTTAAAGGCAAATTGTATTATAGAAATAATTATAGTGGTATTGTATGTATATCCAAAGAAAAAGTATTATCTTCGCTTGGAGATGAGTTCAATTATGAATATAGAAAAACTCTAATTGAGCAGAATAGCAGTGTTTCATTGCGTAAACTTACCGAGGATCGTGATGCTTGTATCCGACAACTAGATAACATAGTTAAGAAAACAATGAGAGAAATGTGTGAGTTGGATGAGACCTTATTGTCTACGCAAACAGAAGACGATAATACCAACCTGCTAAACTTTCTTATTAGAAGAGGATATATAGATGAAAGTTATTATTACTATATAACTGATATTAAATCAGATTCTGACGAAGAAGGGCTGCTAAGTCAGAACGATAATGCATATCTTTTGTCAGTGAAAGGAATAGGTGTTTCAGACGAAGACGAGATGAGCCGCCACATTGACGACCCAAAATTGCTATTGAAGTTTCTGATACCACAAGATTTTGTTGGGGATAAGATCCTAAATTTCGATCTTGTTCATGAAATTATTCAAAGCAAGGATGAAAAGAATATTGAACTACTTAAGCACAAACTTAAGTCACATAGTGATTCTGTCCTTGATTTAATAGACAGATATGCATTCCTAGAAACTGCTAACGATGGATTTATTCCGCTTGTGGCACAGCAATATGATAATTTGTGGGCAGATGTCGAAAACAATAGTTTGTTTTCTAATGAAGCGAAGTTAAATCTGTTCAACAAATTGATGAAATATGCATCTATAAATGATTTGGAAAAACAAAATGAAGATGGATTATTAGCTGAATATTTGAGAAAATCATATTATACTAATGCATTTGATGGTGTACAAACGGATAAGGCACGTCAGATAATTGAAAACTTTAATGTTCGTTTCTTAACTCTCGTAGATGATAGGGACACAAGTAATTTATTTGATTTTATATATAACAACGACTATTACGTGCATAATAGCGAAAATATTTGGACAATACTGAAGTCATATAGTGATATCAATGTAGATAATTATGCACATTGTATTTATACTGCGTTAATCACTGCAAATATTGATCCTTTAATATCACAAATAGACGAGGGAATCGAGTCTTTTGTTTCTTGCTGTGTATTAGCAGATGGCAACACATCAGAATCGGCAGAAAGCATTGCATTGTTGTTGAATAATAGTAATGTCTCTGAAGAGTCCAAGAAAAAAATTATCTCCCACAATGCCACACTTTTCGATGATATTCAGTCCATTACTTCTGCTGAATACAAAAATACATTATTTGAGTGTAATAAAGTTAAACCTTCGTTAGCAAATATAGTCTATTATCTGACATATAATAATCTAACAAGTCTAGATGAGATTATTGTACAGTATATAAACACTAATGTGCAAGAGTATATAGAATTGCTAAAAAAACAAGACTTCATCCAGGAAGACGGACAAATCATAAAATGTTTGATTGCATCAACGGGTATTGATGAAGATATTTGGAAGACTATTTTCTCTGAAGAAAAATATTCACAATACTGGAGTGATAATGTTTTAAGTTTACGAAAGGAGCAAGTAAGTTTTTTGGTAGACAACAAATTGCTCCATTTTGGTGTCATATTGTTCAAGGCTATCGGAACTAAGTTTAAGGATATGTACATGCACCTGTTGTGTAAATATCCTTCAGAAGTTGCAGAGCATTTGCCTGAGTTTAATTTTACTGCGGAAGGATTAATAAATATTGCTAGTCAAAAAACATTTGAAGGGTATATAACCAATATCTATGCATTGATTACGCCCAATAAAATTACAAATGAATTTATTGCAGATAGTTATCTTAAATATGTAATAGAAGATACAGCTCATCTTGTTTTTGAATCGCTGAAGAAATCCGTTAGTATTTCTTCTGATGATAAACTGAAGATGAAATCTGTTTCCGCATATATGCAACAAGATTTTATGACCGATGCAAATCTATCTACTCTACTTATCTCTATGGGGGAACCATTCTCTCTAATAGTCAGGAACCAAGGGGATATTTTTGAATTAGACAGAAGCGCCGAAGCATATCAATTCTTTGAACAACTTGTTGCTCGTAAGTTCGCGACCCCTCGTGATGCCTCAAAAAACAAGTATAAAATTTACATATTAAAAAGGCACTAATCAAAAGTATTTTTCAAAATACATATTCGGTTCTTTTTCAATTTCGTTGAAATGTATAAAAAGGGCGGAAACTTGCAAAATCTCGCAGTTTCCGCCCGAGATAATTATTACAGAACTGAGTTAAATTCTTATGGCTTTGTGATAATATCCCAAAGCTCATCGTAGTTTTTTACCACATCGTATGTGACGTGACTATCAGAGATTGTGGAGAAGTGCCGACTGGCGCATTCAATCTTTACGCTTTCGGCTCGACGGTAGTCTTTTAGACTATCCTTGTCGTAGCCTTTCGTTTCAGCCACAAAGTAGATGTGCTTGATGTCGCTGCCCTCATGGAATACCACGACCCAGTCTGGATTATAGTGACCGACAGGCGTATTGATATAGAAGCCATTGGGAAGTTTCGTGTAGACAGCAACCTCATTACGCGATTCCAACTGATTAGCGAAGTCCATCTCAATGCCTTTTGAGTCAACTACCACAAGGTCGTAGAGAGACTTGTGAGACTTCAAGGCGTTCACACCCTAGCGACCTTTCAGAGCCGATGCTTCTGTTTAATCATGTAAATCACACAGGTTCCATATTTATCCATTCGCTTTGCTCATCGGTAATTAAATGTTTTGTCTTTAACAACAACCAGCCACGGTCTTAGACCGATGCCATGATTACCACATTCAGCTTCTATACTGCCTCAAAAACTCTATCACAGCCTCATGCTGCCGCTGTTGCTGCACCATCCACTCGTTATACTCATTCAATAACCGCATGAAATGCTCCGTATTTTCTTGTCTATCAATAGCAGAACACATCCTCTCTGCTATCTGCGGAGGGAAATTGTTTCTAATAATCGTTTTCTGCGTCTCATTAGAAACCTTCTTCACTACTATATTGTATAAATCTTGTATTGTTATCATTTCCTTAATTATGAGCCATAATTGCCTTCGTTTGTTCTGCTGGCAAATATAGTGCTATATTTTGCTTACCGAATATTGATTCTAATTTTACCTTGCAAAGGTACTCATTTTTATCGAGAGTCGAGCATCTCTTTGGCGTTTCGCGCGTATTTTAAGCAAATTTTATCTAAAAACACATCTATTGGAGAGTAAAAGTTGCGTTAATTGAAGTTTTTTAATTAACTTTGCAACGCATAGTGGCGACATGCCATCTTTGCACGACATATTGATAATACGAAGCGTTATGCTCGACTTGCAAAAGGAAACGTGAGAAACTTCCAAGAAAGAACTGCAAGAACGGTGTACGGTTCGCGCTATATAGCGTGGGCTGGTTACTCCTTCTCAGTTCAGGTAATTCTCACGACCTCCTTTTGAAGAAGTGGTATATCAGTGCCACGCTTCTAACGTTTAATAGCCCTTTTGGTCGCTGGAGGGCAAAATAAAAGAGACGACTATGAGTCAATTATCTAAAATCTTGGTTACTATAGGAGTGGTTGTCCTATTTGTTATTATCTTTGGTGCAATTGCTGGTTCTATGAGCGATGCTGGTCGGACACCTGGTATTTTGGGACTAATTGTTTTTGGTGCTTTGATAGGGGCATTGAGGGCTATTTGGAAGAAGCCTAAGAACGAAGAAAACAAAGACAATACATCCGTTCTTCAGAAGTAAAACAAACTCGGAATGTTTAAAGACTATTATCAGATATTGGATGTTTCTTTTTCTGCTTCCAAGGAGGAGATAAAGAAGGCATACAGAAAGATGTCATTGCAATGGCATCCAGACAGAAATCCAGGAGCTGATGTTACAGAAATGATGCAAGACATCAATGAGGCCTATAAGATTCTGAATGATGATATTAGTCGGGCAAGATATGACAAGGAGTATCTATTATTCACCCAACAACGCGAGAACAGCAAACTTAAACGTTCAAGCCCACAGCCAGAGTCTTGGAATTACGATTATGAAGTAAATGATGACGATTTAAGGAATGACATTAACGAGGCAAGAGCTTACGCAAAAGATTTGGTTGACGAGTTATTCAAGAGCCTAAAAGAGACATCAAAAGCCGCAGCGAAAGGTGCTTGGGATAGCGCTTATGGCTATATCATTGGCGGTATTATCGCCACAATAATATTTGCATTAATCAGAGCATGTCATTAAAAACAAACAGAATCATGAGCATTAAATTTTTTATTGGATTAGTGGTTTCTTCCATGATATTCACATCATGTGGTCAGAAGAAAGAAGTAACTTATAGTAAACATTCAAGCGCTGATAATACATATAGTGTTGAGCTTCCAACGAGCGCAACACCAGGAAGATGTGTTGGTGATTTATTGAGTTTTGAGGATGCTAATTCTCATCTAATAATCACCATACAGCACATTAACGAAGGAAGCATCGAAGAATATATCCGTAACAAGGATGTAACAAACGACACCTTTTCTTATGATCTCTTCCAGTCTTCTGATACAACATCCTTCTATAAAATCACAAGAGGAAACAATATGTGGTCGGCTTATGACCTTTATATGCTCAAATGTTTGGATGGAAAGAACTATCTTTTCAAGGTTAGTTCTGATGTGCTTGGCCAATCGGAGATGATAGAGATGATAAAGCATATCTACACTTCGATGAAACTAAATGGAATGGGAGAAGGTGCTGATGCAGATGCCGCAACTGAAGAAGCAGAAGCTGTTTCTCTTGAAAAGACGTATTCGACAAGATTCTATTCTGTAAAGTACCCTAAGGGATGGAAGATTACAGAGCATTTAGATGAAATGACGGAAGTATATATCGGTTGTCAACCAGAGAATTTTGGGTTTACCATTGTACGTTTTGAAACGGATTACACTCTTTCAGAAGTGAATGCAGAAGGAAATGAGAATGTTCGCCAAGCAGGTTTTAGAATCTTGGAAGAAAAACAGATGACAGTTGACAAGGCAAAATGCTATAGAGCAGTTCAAGAAATCTCCATTCAAGGACAAAAGGTAAAACACATTTCTTACACGTTCAAGAAAGGCGATATGCTGTACAATATCAAGTTTGGAACTGTGACGACAAAAGAACAAGAAAATATTGCTGCTGAGATAATTGATTCGTTCCGTTTTATGTAACCAAGATGAAAAGGGCTATCTCTGTATATTTGCTTTTCCTGTTTTGCATTGCAGGATATTGTCAGAGGACTTTGAAGTTTACTGACGTTATGCTCTATTGTGGTGACACGAATCTTACCGTTTCTGAAAACTGGGACTCTTCAGATTCAGAAAAACTTGGCATTATACATGTGACAGAAAAAAGGTTCTACGAGTTATTAGGTCAGAGAAGAAGCATTGACATTGACTATTGGACATGGAGAAACGAACGATTTGGGAATGGCGTTTCTGGGACTTATTCTTATCTAAGGGAACAGAATGATGGTTTGTCAGTCAGCGTGTTCTATAACAATGAAGAATTGGCTCTCTTGCTGGAAAACAACACCGATATGCACATCTTCATAGACCTCAGCAGTCTAATGTTATTCTATTGCGACAATGCCGATGAAGGTGTAAAATCTGTGAGTCCTATAGGCAACACTTTGCGCAACAAAAAATTCCACAGATTTGACTACGTCCTGATTCCACCAAAGAAAAAGGCTGAAACATCCTTCCATAGTTTGCAAAACCTTTCCATTTTCCCAGCATCGCTTCCCAAAGGCACAATCATCCAATATGATGTTTTTTCTTATGCTTTCTCAACTGACCCTTGGGATACCATTGAAGACATGATTCCAGAAAAAGGAAGGAACGGAAAGAAACTATTTGAAGAGAAAGATGGTGTATATTATTTCTCGCTCCAAAACGATTTCCTAACAGCAAGTTCCTTTGGCAATAAAAAAGCGTTCGGTTTTGAATCAAGATACCACTGCAAATTATATTGAGACCATTAGCCACGACGATTATACCGCCGTGACTAATTTCAAGTTACTGTTCTCCTTTACAATCGCTTCTGTTGCTCCTAATGTAAGCCTTCACATGAACGGTTTTACCATTCTGCTTTCTGACATACCCTGGAATGCGATTAAACTTCCGTCCTTTGCTATCTTTAGCCATAACTTTCAGCACCTGTCCTTTACAGGGGTCTTAAACATTGCCGTCAATATTAACGGTAGTACAAAGGTAATCGTTGACCGATAAACCTGCAAGTGAGTTATTTTTTTACTTATACTTTCTTACGATTTTGCTTAGTGTGACACCGCAAGCTATATATCAGCCTCTTCCCCAGCCAGTCTTTTTCTTTGTGCCGTCCCAGTTGGTAAGTTCACTGTTGGAACCTCCACCGCCTGTATTGATGCCGCCTCTACCGCCAGCGGCAAGGAGTAAGTTCGCCATCAAGTCTTTGGTGACCGTCATGGCATCACAAAGTTGCCGAGTGCGAGATGCTGTAAGACCAGTTTTGAACTCGGACATACCATTCCATGTCACCCTCTCTAATAGATAGGCGGCAGCCATCCTGCGTTGCTTTTCGTCAGTTGGGTCAAGGCCATACCTGAATGCTTCAGCAATGATACCCCATGCAACAGCGTTACCCTGCTTTGGCTGGAAGTCGTTGTCTTTGCCATCTGCATAATCCCTGATGGCAGCAACACCATCTTCTATCCATTTGTCAATCTGCTTCAAGAAGGCTTTTTTGTTCTGCTGAATGTTCTCCCAGATTTCCTTGATTTCTGGGATGCCCAGCATTTCCAGGACTTGGTTCTCTGCATTCTCGGCCCGCTGATGCTCGCTATATGCCTTGTTGCCTGAACGGACGGCCTCGGACTCAGCTTTGCCAAGTCGCTCCTGTAGCTCTTTGATTTCTGCATCCTTCTTGTCCCGAAGTCGGGTGATGGCATTCTCATCCATTAAGGAAATCCGCTTTCTGAGAACATCGTTTTCCTCAGTCAATTGACCGTTCTCCTTTAGCAGTTGTTTGTTTTGTTCTATGATGGCACTTGCATTCTGCATAGCTTTATGATAAAGCGACTTACCCATTTTCCGTATATCTTCATTGTGTGCCTTCTTGGCTTCCATAAGAGCGGTCTGCAATTCTGTAAGGATGGTTTTAATTGCCTGTCTGCGTTCTTCTTTCCATTCTTTATGTCCGAATGTAGGAATTGGCTTTTCAAGTTCGGTTTTTATGGCATCCCAAGCATTCTTTACAAGTGGGTCTGTCTTTAAGGTCGGCACAATGAGGTCTTCCTCCTTGATGTCCAATGCTGCAGCATAATCTTCCAGTCGGGATATGTTGCCTTCCAGTTTTTCCTTATGGTGCTCCTTGTTTTGTATCTCACCCTCTAACCTGTCATTCTGCTCTTCCAGGCTTTCCTTTTGCTTCTTCATGTCCTGCACTTCGCCCGTCATCTTCTCCTTCTGACCTTCCAGACGTTCATTCTCCAACTGGTTCTTGGCAATGGCATCCTTAGCCTGGCGTTCAGCCTCCAATATAGCCTTGCTCTTGTGGACACGCTCACGCCGTTCCTCACCTGGCAGCATGGCGATGTCGTCACCACGCTCCAGACCGTACTTGTGCCCAACCTTGTTATAGTAGTCGGTGTGCATCTGGTAGTAGGTCTTTCCTACAGCATATTTGTCCTTACCCCATACACTGGCATAAGATACACATTCCTTTTCCCTACGTTCGTCTTCAGTTCTAATGAAGTACGAGCGGATTTCTTCAGGTAGTTTCTTCCACTCCTTTTGGGAGAGTACCTTCGATTTGTCATCCTTATGCACATACTTGGCTGATGCACGACCTCTGGCTTTTGTCTTGGCAACAGGAATGGTCTGAATCTGGATGTGAGGTGTGGTCTCGTCAAGATGTACGTCGAAGCCGATGATGTTCTCCGTTCCCCAACGGTCACATGCCCAACGGTAGGTGTCCAATGCCCAATCTCTGATGCCTTGTTTCAGTACGACATGGGCATTGCTCTTTTGCAGGGTAAAGTCCACATCTTGGTCACCGAAGGCAAGTCGGGTCAGCGCATCATGGTCGCCACTGACGATGATGCCGACAGTGCAGTTCGGGCTATTGTCGGAGATTCCTAAAGGATTGTTCTTGTCCATGTAGGGTTTGAAACCGAGTTCGTCAAGACGCTTCTGCAAACGCTCATGAAGTGGCACGGGATTGGAACCGAGAGGAACGGTTTCGCCTTGGCCGTTGATCTCAAAGTTGAGATGCTTGCGTGAGAAGTCGTAATGGTTGTTGGTGTCCTGGTTCTTCAGACGATAGGTATTCTCGTCCCATCCGCGACGTTCAGGCTCATAGCCTTCCGCAGCTGAAAAAGACTTTGCCGGTGCGCCAACATGGATGGCGGCACGAGGAATGTTGTTTCTTGATTT
>OGQO01002772.1_pt1 | contig 13105 bp, 14 predicted proteins | sample 1553241 | NCBI WGS metagenome assembly OGQO01 (sample SAMEA2579933, study PRJEB22360) | human gut metagenome | biome: human gut; feature: human-associated habitat; material: faeces | place: Denmark | collected 2008/2010
CATTTTATATGCGATGCAGCATTCTTCTATAATGTATTTTTGTTTATGTAGTCTGCGGTTTTTTCCCGAAATGAGCCATTCCTTTTTTCTTGTTTTTCAAAAGAAGTTTTTCTGCTTTTGCTTTTTTTCTTTTTTCTCGACGGCTTAGCTTCTGCTTGTTTCTCATAAGCTCATCAAGTTTTCGATAACGTTCTTCTTCCTTTTCATCCTGAACTCTCATCATATAATTCATTCCTTTTAGAACGTTTTCGCTTACGTTGTCACTTAGCTCTTTTCCAAGGTTCGTTGTGGATTCTTTTAATGCCTTTGAAACAACCTTATTCATAAGGTTCTGGAACTGTTCTAACTTCAAGCCTGTGCTTTCTGCATTCTGCCCATTACTCTGTGTCATATTCTGTACCACACTCTGTACACTGCCAGACATTGCCTCCGGCACTTCCTGATAGCAATTCTCCACCCCGGCTTTTTTCTCCCTTACTTCCATCAGCGAAATCGGCTGTCTTACTGTCAGTCTTTCATTTGATTCTTTATTTTCCCTGGCTCCTTTTTTCGGGTTTACCATATTTTTTATTGCCTTTAGGCTGTAGCCCTGCTTCTTTAAGTCCCTGACTTTTCTAAGGCTTTCGATGTTACCTTCCGTGTAGTATCTGTGTCCCATTTCATTTCTTGGAATTTTGATTTCAAGTTCTTCTTCCCAATATCTTAAAACATGTGATTCAACATTGAGCATCTTTGATGCGTCCGAAATAATATATCTTTTTTCCCCCATATACTCCTCCTTAAAAATCGAATTGGAGCATCGAAAAGGAGATGCTCCCTTTTGGAACATCTCCATTATAAATTCATTATATGCCTTGTTCAATATTTTTAACACTGCGAAAAAAACGACTTTCTGTAGCTTTGTCGCCAGATGTCTACTACAGTCACCTACACCTGTTCTGTTTCCGCATTTTCGAACTTAGTATACTGTGGTAACCATACTAATTCTACTTCACCTACAGGGCCGTTACGCTGTTTAGCTACGTTTACGATGATTCTGTTTCTGTCTTCTGTCTTTGTTTCCTTATCGTAAAATCTTGACATAAGCATTACAGCGTCCGCATCCTGTTCGATAGAACCGGATTCACGAAGATCTGCCATAATAGGTTTCTTGTCTTCTCTTGTTTCAGCCGCTCGGTTAAGCTGTGATAAGGCAATAACCGGAACGTTTAACTCTCTTGCAATTCCCTTTAAGGTTCTTGAAATTTCCGCAATTTCCTGTTCACGGCTTGACGATCTGCCGTTGGTTGTCATCAACTGAAGGTAATCCACTATAACAAGCTGGATATCTTTCTCCAACTTAAACTTTCTACACTTAGAACGCATTTCGCCGATGCTTATACCCGGTGTATCATCTATGATAATGTTGGAATTACCGATAATATTGGCTGATTCAACTATGTTTGCCCACTCGCTGTCACTTAAGTCACCATTTCTCATTTTCTGGGAACTTACCATTGAGTTCTGTGAAATAATACGGTTAATAAGCTGTTCGCTTGACATTTCCAAACTAAATATGGCAACAGGTATGTTGTGTTTTACTGCAACTGTTTCCGTAATATTCAAAACGAAAGCTGTTTTACCTACAGATGGTCTCGCCGCAATAAGTATCATATCTGATGGCTGAAGTCCTGAAAGCTGGTGGTCAAGCTTAGTAAAGCCTGTTTCCAAACCTGTAATGGAACCTTTCGTCTGGGAAGCTTTCTCAATCTTTTCAAATACATTAAGAACTACCTGTCTTACCGGAGTGTAATCTCCACTGCTTCCTGACTGAATCAGGTCAAATATCTTCTTTTCCGTTTCCTCAAGAATTGCCTCTAGTGTTTCATTTCCTGCGTAGCATTTGCCGGCAATATCTTCATTGGCACGAATTAGATTTCTAAGAACTGATTTTTCGTAAACAATTTCTGCATACTGCTTAATGTTAGCTGATGTAGGAACCATTTCCAATATATTTCTGATAAAATCAAGACTTACAACTTCTGAAGGCACCCCTGTTTCCTCTAACTTAGACTTTACTGTAACAAGGTCACAGGTTTTTCCTTCATTATAAAGTTCTATCATTGCCTTAAAAAGAGAACCATATTGTTTGTTATAAAAATCATCTTCTGAAATTTTTTCCATAGCAGTTGTAATGGCATCTGCATCCATAAGCATTGAGCCGATTACTGCCTGTTCTGCCTCATTACTATGAGGCATTACTCTTTTTACTACTGCCTCTTCCATTTGGTATTCTCCTTAGGATTCTTATTTTGCTTCAACTTTTACTGCTAATGTAGCTGTTACGTCTTTGTGTAACTTAATGTTAACGTTGTAAGTTCCAAGTGACTTAATTGCGTCAGGAATTACAATCTTCTTCTTATCAATATCCATGTTTAACTGCTTCTTTGCTTCTGTGGCAATTTCCTTGCTTGAAATAGAACCGAATACCTTTCCTTCTACCCCTGCCTGAATCTTAACAATAATTGATTTTTCTTTGATTTCTTCTGCCAATGCCTTTGCTGCATCAAGTTTTTCCTGTGCAACTTTTTCGTCATTCTGCTTCTGAAGTTTTAAATCATTAAGGTTCTTTGATGTTGCCTCAAGACCTAACTTTTTAGGCAAAATAAAATTTCTTGCGTATCCGTCATTTACATTTACAATCTGTCCTTTTTTTCCAAGAGATTTAACATCCTCTAATAATATAACCTTCATTAAAATTCTCCTTCCTCTATCATCTTCTCAATAATCTTCTTTAACATAACGATAACCTCACCGGTTGTCTTGTTTCTAACCTGTGCTCCGGCAAGATTCATATGTCCGCCACCGCCGAACTGTTCCATAATAACCTGAACGTTGACCTTATCTATTGAGCGGGCACTTATATATACCTGATCATTGTATGGTGTACATACAAATGATGCTTTAACATTTTTTACATTTAATAATTCATTGGCAGCCTGAGCTCCAACAATTGTAGGCGAAGAAACGCCCTGAGGATTACATACAGACAATGCATATTCATCCATAAAGATTTCTGTATTCTGAATAGCCAATGCCTTAGCCTTGTAATCAGAAAGCTCATCTCTAAACATTCTTCTAACTCTTGCTATATCCGCACCATTCTTCTTAAGGTACGCTGCCGCCTCAAAGGTTCTTACACCTGTACGGTTTATAAAGTTGTTTGTATCAACCATAATACCGCCATATAAAGCCTCTGCATCAAGCTTTGTAAGCTTAACTGTTTCATTAATGTACTGCATTATTTCAACGACCATTTCACAAGTTGATGATGATGATAACTCAACATATGAAAGCTGGGCATTGTCAATGCAATCTGTTGTCTGTCTATGGTGGTCAAATACAATTATACACTGGGCTCTTCTTACAAGCTCAGGATATTCTGTATATGAGGCTCTGTTACAGTCAACTATAATAAGGGCGTCATTCTTAGTCATTTCAGCAACTGCTTCCGGTCCTGTAATAAACATATCTTCATCATATAAGTCTGAGTTCTTAAATTCATCAACTAAAGGAACTACACTGCCACTTACATCTCCAAGTACAATGTGCGTCTTCTTTCCGATAGTCTTTCCAACTCTGTATAAGCCTATTGCGGCACCAAAGGAATCATTATCCCCTATATGATGTCCCATAATATAAAGATTCTCTTTTGTTTCAATCAAATCTCTAAACGCTGTGGCTTTTACTCTTGATTTAACTTTTGTGTTCTTTTCTACTGATTTGGTCTTTCCACCGTAATAATAAACCTTACTACCGTCTTTTAACACTGCCTGGTCACCGCCACGTCCAAGCGCCATGTCAATGGCTGTTGTGGACAAATCATAATTCTGTACCAAACTGTTTCCTCCCATACCAATACCGATACTGATTGTTACAGGAAGGCTGTTTCCTATATTAACTGTTTTTACTTCGTCAAGAATTGCAAACTTGTTAGTCTGCATCTTGCTTATATATTTTGTTTTGAAAACTACAAAATACTTGTCATTTTCAAGCTTTCTGACAATTCCGTCATATTGAGAAAAATAAACATTAATCTTTCTGTCTATTAAAGCTACCAAAAGGGTTCTTCGTGTGTTTTCAACACTTTGTACCACTTCGTCATAGTTATCAATATAAATATTTGCCGTTACAAGTCGTTCTTCCTTAGTCTCTTTTTCCAGCTTGCTGATTAATGTTTCATCTCTTAAATAAATGGAAATTAACTGACCGCTATTTTCTTCCAAAAGATTAAGGGCGCTGTCCTCATAATCATTTTTCAGCTCAAACTTGGTTAATGTTACCGCAAATAATTTGTCTTTATAACTAAGCTTAACGTGATTAGGTTTCTCGTCATCAAAAACCAAATATTCCGGCTTAATGCCTTCAAAAATATTCATAATGTTCTTATTTAAAACACTCTTTTCAAATAAAGTACCAAACTGGTTGTTAGTCCATAGTATCTTTCCGTTTTCGTCAATAAGGCCATATGGCACATCCATTTCCTTAAGCATCTGTCGTTGAACCAGACTGTAAGCACTTCCGAAGTCTATAAGTCTCTTAGTTACGTTGGAATTATACTTAATAGCTATGCTTAGCATTAAAATAATGTAAACAAATGTGGCAAGACTCATTACTGCGCCTGCTCTTACATCAATGGCATATGTAATCACATTAATCATTATCCAAAATGCAATAAAATACAACGGTCCCTTTAAATATTTTCCTACCTGAGTCTGTAATTTTTTCTTTCTTTTATTTCCCATATAATACTCCATTCCGCTTTTCTTAAAACGGTATAAACAGCTATGCCTATTTCATCTCTTCCCTCTTTTTTTGTTTATGACTACCATACATTTCTCACTTATTTATAGTGCTCATTACCCCTAAGTATATCATTATTCTAACAATATTTAAAGTTAAACTTATGCTTATGTGTTAGTTTTGTCTAACTTCTTTTTTCTTTACTTTTACTCCGTTTTCCCTTACACTTACTTTGGATTTATATTATGTTATTTATACTATATTAATGGAACGGAGATTATTATGTTTAGAGTTTGGGGACGTACTTTTAAAAGTAATAAAATGTTACAAAGCACTACTATTGAATTGGATATTCCTGACGAGACAAGAACTCATAAGGTTTTTATGGCTCTTGAACAGATTTGCGAGGAATTTGATTTAAGCAATCCAATATGGCTTGATTCAAATATTAACGAGTTTAAACGTATTGCGCGAACAAGATTTTATGCAGACAGTTTTGTGGAATCAATAGATTTCGACTATCTTGACTTCTATGTTATTGAAGAGGATTAATCTTTTTCACTAAGCTTATTAAGTATAGGTTTATATCCTCAGTTGGATTTTAAATTAATAGATTTTTCCTATTAATAAAAAAGACCTGTCGCACCAAGTTTAAAGTGCAACAGGTCTTCAGCTAATTCTTTTACGTCTTTTACGGTAAGGTTTACTAGCTCTTCTGCAAGTTTTTTCAAATCTGCCATTTCTATACTATTTAAAATTTCTACACTGTAATCTTATCAATTAGCAACCCATTAGGTAGTCCATTATTTTCTTTGAATCTTCTAATTCATGAGCTACAATTTCCATTTCAGGAATCTTAGCTGCTGAAGAGAAAATTGTTGACAATGAAACTAACTGACATAACTTTGATTTTAAGTTTAATCTGTCTCCATCATCTGTTATTAATTCAACTCTTCCTTTACAACTGTCAATTACCTTTAAAAATTCTTCAGGGTTTTCAATGTTTTTAATCTTCATATTATCTCTCCTTGTCTTTTTATTCCATTACTCTTCTGTTACATTACTATTACATTAATAATCTACCATTTATAAATAGCAAATTACTTCTGTTTCTGTTTTTCCTCGATGTCTTTAATCATATCGATTCTAACCTGATGACGGCCACCTTCATATTCTGCATTAAGCCATTCATCTACTATCATTTTTGCAAGTTCTATGCCAATAACTCTTGCGCCAAATGCAATAATGTTAGTGTTGTTATGCTGCTTAGATAATCTTGCGCTATATGGCTCGCTACATACGCAGGCTCTAATTCCGTTAACCTTGTTAGCTGAAAGTGAAATTCCTACACCTGTTCCACAAATTAAAACACCACAATCTACTTCACCGTTAACAATGGCATTGGCTACTGCCTCACCATATACAGGGTAATTACATCTCTCAGAAGAATTTGTACCGAAATCTACAACTTCATGTCCTTTTTCTTCAAGATATGCCTTGATTTCATTCTTCATTTCAACTGCTACATGATCATTTCCAATTCCAATTTTCATATTGTTCACCTCTGTCTTTTGTACTATAATTCTATTCAGCAATAATATATTCTGCTGTAGCTTCAACTACATCTGTCACTTTGTCACAAATTAAAGTTGCCTGTTCTAAGTCAAGTACCTTACATAATGTGCTTTTGCCAGACTTGCTACTGTCGGCTACTATATACGCCTTGCCTGAATTCTTGCAGACAATACGTTTCTTTTCAGCTTCTAACAAATCCGGTGTGTTAAACCCTGCTTCTTTTGAGAAACCGGATATTCCTACAAAAGCTTTGTCAAAATAGTAACTCTTTAAAAAGTTGTTTGTTGTAATTCCTCTAATTGAAGCAGTAGTAATATTGATTTCACCACCTGCTATAATACACTTAATATTAGAAGATTGCAACTCTGAACATATTAATGCATTTGTTGTTACAACTGTTATGTTTTTGTCTTTTAAATATTTAACCATATCTAAGGCTGTACTTCCTGAATCGATGTAAATCGAATCACCATCATTTACAAGACTTGCTGCAACCTTAGCAATTCCTTCCTTCTGTTTGACATTCTTACTTTTCTTTGAAAGAACAGGAACTTCATAGCTGCCTCTTTTTAAACAAGCTCCGCCACCTCTTAGTAATGTTATCTCTCCCTCTTTCTCCATGGTCTTTAAATCTCTTCTAACCGTCGATTCCGAGACACCCCCTAAAGATTTACAAAACTCATCCAAAGATACAACCTCATTCTGCTCAAGCAATTCTGCTATTTGTAATCTTCTTTCATAAGGTATCATATCTTTTCCTCCTGTGTGTCACCGTAACGATAAAAACGTTACAGTTATACCTATATAATATCCTTCAATGGTTAAAAATGTCAATAATAATCGGGGTTTATTCCACGTCCTCCAAAGTTGGCATTGAAGGCTGTGCTCCCATTCGGCAAACTGTAATTGCACTACACTTAGTTGCAAACTTACAAGCCTCAATCAGGCTCTTTCCTTCAATTATTGAATGACTTACTGCTCCGATATATGAATCTCCTGCTCCTGTTGTTTCAATCGCATCTACTTTCATTGCCGGAATAAATTCAATTGTTCCATTTTCGTAAGCCACTGCTCCATCTTTTCCAAGTGTGAAAATAACATTATTATTGTATTTTTCTGCCATTTTCTTAATTTCTGTTTTTGCCTTTTCAACTGAGTCGATTTTTTCGTGACAGTAAAATTCTGCCTCAACTTCATTTACTACAAGAATGTCTACCTTACTTAAACATTCTTCAGGTAATTCTATTGCAGGTGCTGCGTTTAATACAACTATACATCCTGCTTCTTTTGCCTTATCAATTGCATAAGCAATAATTTCTACCGGAATCTCGTTCTGTAGAATACATACACCTGATTCTTTAAGAATAGGCATTGCATTGTCTACATCTTCCTTTGTAACCTCAAAGTTTGCACCTCTTACGATACATGCATAAACGCTTCCGTCTTCAACTGCGTTTATAACTCCCATTCCACTACTTCCGGGTACTTTTCTTATATAATCTGTGTTTACTCCATACTGCTTCGCTGTACTTACAAGAAAATCTGCCGCTGCATCTGTTCCTACACATCCAACCATATATGTCGGTGTATGAAGTTTTGCTGCCTGAACTGCCTGATTAGCACCTTTTCCGCCGGCACTAAATGCTGCTCCGTTGGCTGTTAATGTTTCACCTTTAAAAGGTAATCTTGGAATTTTTAAGATAACATCATAGTTTAAACTTCCGATAACTGTGATTTTCTTATTCATCCTTATTTTCCTCCTACTCTAAACTTATTTTGTTTCCTATTATTAAAAAGAATAAAGGCGCAAAGTTTATTTTTCCCTGCGCCTTTATTATAATTCAATTCATATTGAAAATATATTAGTGCCGCAATGTTTATTAATTTTTTGCGGTTTATTTTTTAGTTTGCAGCTTTCTTATGTCTTGAAATAAATCCTGCAACGTCCTGCTGAATGAATTCGAAGTATGAAGCTACGATGATAATAATACCAGTTACAACGAACTGCCAGAATGAGTCAACGTTGATAACTACCATACCTACTTTTAATACTGCTAACATTAATGCACCGATGAATGTTCCAAGTGCTGTACCTTTACCACCTGCCATTCTTGTTCCACCGATAGCTGCTGCTGCGATTGCGTTTGTTTCATATCCGCTACCTGCTGTTGCTTCTGCTGAACCTAAGCTTGCTAACATAATCATACCTGCAATTGCTGAGCAAACACCACAGAAGATGTATGCAATGTATTTTGTCTTAACTACGTTAACACCTGATAACTTAGCTGCTTCTTCGTTTCCACCTACTGCATATAAGTAATCACCACTTCTCATCTTTGATAAAAGAATGTGTGCTACTACGAATACAACTACCATAACTATAATGTAGTATCTGATTCCTCCAACTAATTCTCCGTTGAAGATGTTTCTGTATGAGTCCGGAACGTTTGTTACAGGTACACCACCTGTTACTACGTAAGCAAGACCTCTGTATAAACTCATTGTACCTAATGTTGCGATAAATGGCTGTAACTTCATCTTATTAATTAAGAATCCGTTAAATGCACCAAGAACTGCACCAACTACAAGTCCTACTAAAATTCCAAGGAATGGATTCATTCCATAGTTTACTGTACATGAAGCAACTATAATACCTGTAATTGCGTATGTACAACCTACTGAAAGGTCGATACCACCTGTGATGATTGTAAACATCATACCTACTGCAAGTACACCGTTTAATACCATCTGCTGTAAAATAGTTACAAAGTTGTTATAATTTAAAAAGTTACTGTTTAGTACTGTAAAGACAACTGCCATAACCAAGGTTGCCAGCAATACTACAAACTCACGTTTATATTTATTCCATATATTCTTCATTTTAATTACCTCCAATTGCTAAATCAAGAATTGAATCTTCTACAAAGTCAACCTTATTTGTTAACTCAGCTGTTATTTTTCCTTCACTCATAATTATCATTCTGTCGCTTATACCCATGGCTTCAGGTAATTCTGATGAAACTACGATAATACTCTTTCCATCTTCTACTAACTGTTCCATAAGTCTGTAAATTTCTGCCTTAGCACCTACGTCAACACCTTTTGTAGGTTCATCGAAGATAATTATATCTACATCTGTAGACATCCATCTTGCCAAAATAACTTTCTGCTGGTTACCACCTGACATGTTGCTTGTCATATAATCAACACGTCTTGGATGTACGTCCATTTCTTCGAAGTAAACTTCTGCGTTTTTAATCTTCTTCTTTGTGTCTGTAAATGGACCTGTCATATATTTCTCTAAGCTTGATATTGCTATATTTTCATAGTTATTAGAAAGATTCATAAATCCCTGTGTTTTTCTGTCTTCAGGTAATAAACCGATGCCGGCTTTTAAGGCTTTTGTTGTATTCCAGCCATTCTTTACTTCTTTACCTTTAAGAATAATCTTTCCTGATGTTCTCTGATCTGCACCAATAAGTGTTCTCATGACTTCAGTTCTTCCTGCTCCAACTAATCCGAAGAATCCTAAGATTTCGCCTTTGTGAAGTTCAAAACTTACGTCATTATAATTTTCATTACATAAATGTTCTACTTTTAATACTACTTCATCTGTCATTGGACTAGGTTTAAGTCTTGATGCCACTGCTGCAACATTTCGACCAACCATTGCGTGAATCAGTTCATCTCTTGTAGTACTTGCAATGTCCATTGTCTGGATATATTCTCCATCTCGAAGAATTGTTGCTCTGTCACAAATCTGGAAAATTTCTTCCAATCTATGACTTACATATAATATTGTTACGCCCTGTTTTTTAAGTTTTCTTACTACTTCAAACAAAGCTTCTGTTTCTTTTGTTGTAAGTGAAGCTGTTGGCTCGTCAAGAGATATAATCGTTGAATGATGATATAATGCTCTTGCAATTGCTAACATCTGCATTTCACCTGCTGTTAATGTTGCAACCAAATCTGATGATTTAAAGTTACAGTTCAAGTCTTCTAATATTACGTCTACATCTTTATTCATTTTTTTGAAATCAATAAAGATTCCTTTTTTAGGTTCATATCCCATTGTTACGTTCTGTCCAACGGTAAGATCTTTTACTACCAATGTTTCCTGATGAACCTTAGATATTTTGCCATTTACAATAGCATCATTTGTGTCTTTAAAGCTTACCTTTTTACCATGAAGTCTTACCTCTCCTTCATATTCAGGATAAACTCCATGCAAAATATTCAATAGTGTTGATTTTCCTGCACCATTTTCACCAAGCAATGCATGAACTTCACCTTCTTCTACTGAAAAAGAGATATCTTTAAGGACGTGTACTCCCGGAAAGCGTTTGTTAATCTTAACAAATTCAACAGCCTTCGCCATAATCGTTCCTCCTTTATATATGTGGGAGAAAGTTTTACCTTTCTCCCACTTTACAAATCAAATCTTCTAAATTATTGTGTCTAAACTATTCTGATACATATTTTGGATCTGTCCAACCAATGATGTCTTTTGCGTCTTTATCTACGTTATTCTTATCGATAAGAGCCTGTGGAGTATGTGTTACTCTAGGAATATCCTGTCCAGCTAATACTCTTAATGTTACTTCTGTAGCAACCTGTGACATATAGTAACCAAATGAATCAACTGTTGCATCTAACTTACCAGCTCTGATTGAGTCATAAGCTTCACCGATACCATCAACACCTACTACTAAGATATCTTTCTTAGCTTCTTCAACTGCTTCTACTACACCTAAAGCCATATCATCATTGTTACAGAAGATAGCCTTTAAGTCTGGGTTCTGCTGAATCCATGTGCTTGCTAATTCTTTAGCTTTCTGTCTATCCCAGTCAGCATTCTGTTCTGCTACTACGTTAAGTCCTGAATTGTTGTCTTTGATCCATCCCTTGAATCCTGCTGTTCTTTCACGAGCTGCGAAAGCTTTTGCCATACCGATTACGATAGCTACATCACCTTTGTCACCAAGCTGTTTTGAAACCCATTCAGCTGCTAATTCACCATTCTGGTAAGCATCTGGTCCTACGAAGTAATCTGCTGATGCGATTAATCCATCGTTTACGTTAATTGTAGGAATCTTTTTGCCTTTAGCGTTATCAACTGATGCTGTTAAGTTTGAATCTGAGATTGGGCTTAACATTAAAGCGTTGTAACCCTGGTTTACTAAGTTGTCTGTCATTGTCTGCTGTCCGATTTCATCACTTTCATCTGTTGTTCCATCAATCTTAATTGATACGTCTACGCCTGCATCTTTAAGTACCTTTTCTGACTGTTCATAACCATTTTTAAAGTTACGCCAGAATTCGTTTGAGAATGACTTTGCGATGGCACCCATCTTTAAACCACCCTTAACTTTTACTTCGTCTCCGTTATCTTTACGGATATCTTCGATAGTCTTGCTATCTTTAACTGTATCAGGGTTGAATTCCTCTGTAGCCTGTTTGTCATTTGAGGCTGCTGTTGTTGCGTTGTTTGAGCTAGATGATGAATTTCCACATCCAACTAAACCGATTACCATTGTTGCTGCAAGGGCAACTGCTAAAAATTTCTTTCTCATTTGTGTGTTCTCCTTTTTCTTTTTTTATTTTCTCTTTATTTTAACATGTCCAGAACAAGGCGCTGTGCCTCAACTCCGTCACGTTTAGATACTACTTCAGCTATTCTGTCCATTCCGATTTCATCAATTATTTTTGAAATCTTTTCGAATGAATTGATGTTTGCCTGTGTTTCAAGCTTTGCGTTTTCTCTGATTGGGAATGTATCGAAGAATACAACTCCCTGATAATTGTACTTCTTTAAATAGTAGATAAACTCAGCTGCGTGAGCTATATTTACTGAACCAAATATCATTCCGCTGTCCATCTGTGAATATCCGTCGTTCATATGTAATCCATAAAGTTTTCCCATACTTGCTGCAAGTGCTAGTCCGTATGCCGGGGAATCTCTCTTCATTAACATGTGACAGAAGTCTAATGTACATCCTACATTTGGTCTGTCTATCTCTTTAATAAGAAGTAATGTCATTCCTGTGCTGTCAACCATTGAGAAGTTTCTTGGTTCAAATGGTTTGTACTCGATGCTGTATTTCATGTCTGGTGCATAATCTGCTAATTCTCTGAAAGCATCTATCATTTGGTTCCATGCTTCTTCATAGTCAACTTGGAACGCATAATCAAAACCGTCATTTTCTAACCATAATGTTATGTATGTTCCACCAAGTTCTCTACAAATATCTGTAGCTTCCTTACAATATCTGATGGCTCTTTCTCTAAGTTCCGGATCAGGATTTGTTAAGTCTCCGTTTGTGAAATCATTTCTCCAACGAACTGCCAATCCGTTAACTTTTAAATCACCCATGGCCTTTTTGATTTCTTCTAAATCATATCCTGCAAAATGTTCCGGGTAGTTAAACTCTAAATGTGTAATGCCGTCCATCTCGTGATATGCCTTAATTGCATCAAATACGTTCTGGCCTTTTAATATAAAAGAATTAAATCTTCCTGCGTAATTCATATTTCCTTCCTTTCTTTGTTATTTCTTTTATCTTTTGTTTTTTCAAGTTTTGTCATTTGTTTTCATCTGATAGCATAATTGTAGTACTCTTTTCATTTTCTGTCAACTATTTTCAACATTTTTCACGGTTTTCCAATTTAGACATATTTCTTTTGTGCATATTGTACAGTTTTCGTTGTTAAAAACGTTTCATTCGTTGTCACTTTTTGCTTTGTATCG
>OGQO01002775.1_pt1 | contig 13090 bp, 13 predicted proteins | sample 1553241 | NCBI WGS metagenome assembly OGQO01 (sample SAMEA2579933, study PRJEB22360) | human gut metagenome | biome: human gut; feature: human-associated habitat; material: faeces | place: Denmark | collected 2008/2010
GTACCGGTGCATCATAGATCCATGACACATAGGGAATACTATATTCTTCACAAATGTCTGAGATCAACGGAGAAAAATTCACAGACAGCACTTTCTGATAGTTTCCTGTCTGTATGACCTTACGGAATTGCTGCATAAACAGATCGTCACATTCCCAGTCTGTAAACTGATAAAAATATGTATCATATGGAATATCTAATGTTTGTAATCCACGTTCGATTCCTTCGTTCATAAAGGAATACCATTTGAAAAACAGGAGTTTTGTCATGGTTATACCGCCTCTGTCACTTCTATGATCTTTTCTGCCACGTATCTGATCTTTGTATTGTCCCCTAATAAACGGTTGACTTCACTTTTCTCAGGCCGCAGCCGCTTTTCATCACAGACGATTTCTGCATCAGAATTGATCTGTGCTATGATCTCTTTCGCCAGATCTCCAATGGAGATTTCTCTTTGTGTCGCAATATTGATCTCCTCACCGATCGTTTTATCCGATTCTGCGATCGCAATAAATCCTGCTGCTGTATCTTTTACATAATTAAAATCTCTTGTTGGTGTCAGTGCACCTAATTCAATCTTATCTTTTCCTGCTAATAACTGTGAAATGATTGTAGGGATCACAGCTCTTGCAGACTGTCTTGGTCCAAATGTATTAAACGGTCTGACGATCGATACCGGCAGATTGAAACTGCGGTAAAAACTTTCTGTCAGATGGCTCCCGATAAATCCATCTGCACCTATCACTAATACTTTTTTCATTTCTGTACGCTCCTTATATCTTCTGTTATTCAGATTTAAGATTTAACTTTTCTTCCATACGATGCATTTCCTCAAATTCACCCATATCAAGAAATGAATCTTCACTGATCGGATACATTCCTACTTTTTTGTGTTTTTTTAATAAAAGATCTGCCAAATCCGTCATATGGAAAAATGTGTCCTCTGGTATCTCCTGTATCAGTTCCGGATCTAAAACATACATCCCTGTATTGACAAAATAGGAAAGCCTCGGCTTTTCTTCCATGGATTCGACCATACCATTTTCACTCGCATGGATCACCCCATAGGGTACCACCATATTTTTCATTGCCGTAACAATCGTCAATGCATTTTCTGACTCTTTATGATGTCTGTAAATATCTTCATAATCTGCATGGATCAAAATATCACAGTTCGTAACGATAAACGGTTTTATAAACGGTTCTGTTATCAGTCTAAGACTCCCTGCTGTACCAAGCGGCTTATCTTCCTCCACATAACATATCCTATAATCTGTCGAAATTTCGGAAAAATATGATTTGATCATACTTTTCCGATAATTTACTGTTGCATAAAACTGCTGCACACCAAAATCCTTGAACTTATCAATGATCCTCTCCATGATCGGAATATCTCCGATCGGGATCAGTGGTTTTGGAAGGATCTTTGTATAGGGATAAAGCCTTGTTCCTTTTCCCCCAGCCATAATTACTACCGGAACTTCATTTAAACTTTTTCGATGCTTTGGCACATCACTTTCTTTTTTTTCTCTAAAAACAATATCCGATATGATTCCTTTTAAAGTAACAACTGGAAGTGCCGTAATATCCTGCTTTTCCATATATTTTTAGCTGCTTCGACATCCTTGCGGCCAATGGTCTTAGGCTCATGGTTCATCACCTGTTCCACTACCCCGGATAATTCTCCTGTCCGAATCAGCCATCTGCGGATATCTCCGTCTGTCACCACGCCGGACAATTTCCGGTTCGCACCAACAACAAACAAAATTCCCCTTGCATTACTGTCTATTTTCTGCATTGCTTCAACAACAGTATTGTCCGGGGATATCAGAAATCGTTCCAACTGTTCTGCTTTCATACGGTAACCTCCTTGTTGATCCACTATCTTCCATGATAGGCTGTTCGTTTTCTTTATGATATATAGTTGCCAAGCACCATCTCTGCCATCTGAAAATCAAAGGCATCATCAATGTCTATAGAATGTCGTTTGTCCATGATATAAGCATATGACTTTTCATTATAAAGATTTTCATGTGCCATAAGCATCTTTGTCTTTTGTATATAAATTGCTCCGTTAATACGGTAAAATGTTTCTGCTGCCTGCCTTGCACCTACCAGATTGCTGTCAAGGAACTGATACATCGAATGATCTTCACCTAATTTATTGCATATCTGTATGGAATGTTCTAACGGACAGACACTGATCACTGCATCAGCTTTTTTTTTACAAAATATCGCATATGCCTGACAGATATCGGCTGCATCACGTAACGGTGAAGTCGGCTGTAAAAGTGTCACTAAATCAAACTCTCTGCCATATGCCTGATACTTTTTTATGACTGATCTTAAGGTATCCCATGTACTGCTTGTATCCTGTGCTAATTCTTCCTCACGTAAAAACGGGACATCTGCTCCACATTTTCTTGCAATATCCGCATACAGACTGCTGTCTGTCGATACATGCACACAGTCAAACAGCTTTGACTGTACTGCCGCTTCAATCGTATATGCCATCAATGGCTTTCCTTTTAAGAGTTTGATATTTTTATCTTTTAACCCTCTTGAACCGCTTCTTGCCGGAATGATCGCAATATGCTTCATCTCAATCGCTGCTCCTTTTTATATCGTATAAAAATGTTTTTTCAGATCAATCTTTTCTTTTGAAAACAATTTCTTAATTGTTTCTGTAATGATTTCAGAAGTGTGGCCATCTCCATATAAAGCAGACTTCTTATGCTCTGTTGCTGCTGCCTTTTTCATTGCCTGTACAATCTCATCTTTCTCATTCCCACAATTTATGATTGTATCTGCCATCAATCTACCCATTTGCCGGTTTCCAATATTCACTGTCGGCACCCCAAGTGCAGGTGCCTCGATAATACCACTTGATGAATTTCCAAGCACAAATGCACTGTAACGTACTGCACTCAGATACCGAAGCATCCCTAATGACGCTGTGATCTGCACATGTTTATGTTCCTTTGCAAAGATTTCCAGCATCCGGTTGATTTCACCTGCTCCTGCATCAGCATTCGGCTTTGTAATAAGATAATGATACTGGCTTTCTTCTTCTATGGCCGCAAGCAGTTCCCTCGTCTGTTCTCCTGCCTGTTGTCTTTCTAATGTAACCGGATGAAAAGTAACGATCACATATGCTTGATCCTTTGCTATTCCCAGTTCTTTCTCCACTGTCCGTCTGTCATATAATGGTACATGCAGAATATTTTCCACTCCGAGAGCCCCTGCATTGATTACACGTTTCGGATCTTCTCCCATCTGAATGATCCGCTTTCGGTATACTTCTGCCGCCGGAAAATGCAGATAACTCATCTTTGTAATAGCATGTCGTACACAATCATCCACAGCACCTTCCGTCAACTCGCCGCCATGCAGATGTGCGATTGGAATATTCTCGTTCATTGCTGCACAGCAAATACCTAAGATTTCTGTTCTGTCACCAAGTACAACCAGAAGATCCGGCAGATCTTCCATAAAAGCTTTTGCAAATCCCCTGAGTGCATTTGCCATGGTTGCAGAAATTGCATAAGGCATATTCCCCTCTTCAAGAATCGGAATCTCTTTATAAATTCTGATTCCATCTGCCTCGATCTCCTGTTTTGTATTCCCATACCGCTTAGACAGATGTGTGCCGGTAACATACAATTGTACTTCAAATTCTTTTTCCTGTTCTAACCGGCAGATCAATGGTTTTAAAATTCCATATTCTGCCCGCGTGGCAGTTACGATTGCAATTTTTTTCATATCAGTTCATCCGTATCATAATCTCGTGCTGCTTTCGTATTTAAGAGTTCCGTCCATTTCATTGGGGAAATCCCATTTCCCGGACGTTTGACTGTTAAATTTTCTTCTGTAAAAACTTCCCCTTTTTTGATCGGGCATCGTGCAACAATGCTCTTTCTTGCTGCAATGCAGTTCTTTTCTTCTGAAACGGTACGTTTCTTTCTACCATCACCAAGACTTTTTTCCACATTGCGGATCGCACGTATCATCTGCTTTAATTCCTGTGGTTCTAAGCTTGCGGCATGATCCGGTCCGTCCATACCCCGGTCTAGGGTAAAATGTTTCTCGATCACAACTGCACCAAGTGCTACTGCTGCGATCGGTACTTCGATACCTTTGGTATGGTCTGAATAACCCACCGGTTTTTTTAATTCATTTTTCATCTGTGCCATAGCAGAGAGATTGACATCTTCAAACGGTGTCGGGTATTCCGTATTACAATGCAGAATGGTAATATCGTCGGCTCCGTTTTCTTCTAAAACTTCTATTGCATCCTGTATCTCCGACATTTCGCACATTCCAGTAGACATGACGATCTTCTTTTTGGTCTTTCCTATTTTTGCAAGATACGGATAGTTTGTCACTTCACCAGATGGTATCTTCCAGAAATCCACACCTAATTCATCCAAAAAGTCTATACTATGCAGATCAAATGGTGTAGATAAAAAACCAATCCCACACTTTTTGCAATACTGTTTTAGTTCTACAAATTCAGATTCTTCCAAGGCTAATTTTGTAAGCATCTGTAACTGGGATTCTTCCTGTTTTTCTGCTGTTTTCTGATAATCTGCTTTTTTTGCATAACGTGAAACCAATGCGGCTGGCACAAATGTCTGGAATTTAACATAATCTGCACCTGCCTCTTTTGCAGCATCCACCATCTGCTTTGCAAGCACCAGACTGCCATTATGATTGACACCTGCCTCCGCTATGATCATAATACTCATCGTCTGTCCCTCTCTTTTGCCGGTACACCCATGATCGTACAATTTCCTGCAATATCCTGTATAACTACACTTCCGGCTCCTGTTACTGTATGTCCACCAATCCAGATTCCCTGTATGATCTTTGTACCTAAACCTAGTTCACAAAAATTTCCTACGGTTACATTTCCGGCAAGAGTTACATCTGGGCTTAATGTCACAAAATCACCGATCCTGCCATCATGTGAAATTGAACTCCTTAGATTTAAAAATACAAAATCCCCAAGCGTTACATTTGTCGAAATGGCTGCATCCATACTGATCATGCACCCTTTTCCCATTTGCACATCTTCGCAGATCCTCGTATTAGAAAGAATCAGATTCGGAAAATGCAGATTCGGATTCTGCATCAGTCTGTCGGCAATCTTCTTTCTTAATAGGGGTTGTCCTACACAGATAAATACATTTGTATCTTCGGTTTTACCCAGCAGATAATCATCATTTCCAAGATAAGTTATCATTTCTTTTCCTACGACAACGCCTCTGCCATTTTCCGGTAGTTTTTCATCTATATATCCGAGGATTTCCCATGTCGGTGTCAGTTTATTTAGTTCCTGTATCTGCCAGACCAACTCTCTCATGCAGCCGCCTGAACCAATCAGGACTGCCTGATTCATTCCCCACTCACTTCCTCTACTGCCTCTCCTAAAGCCTCAAACTCCACGATCAGCTCTTTGATCGCCTCAGCGATCTTTTTATCGTCCTTTGCGGAGGCTGCATCTGTCAGTGCTAAGATCTTACGGTTAAATACCTCTTTATGAATACGCTCTTTTCCTTCATTCAAAAGTGACAGTGTCCCGTTCACCACCTGCACTTCCCAGTTAATTCCATCAATGATCCCTTTTAAGAAAACATCCGTATCATCTAACCGTTCTCCTGATAATTCCTTGATAATGATATTCATATTTTTTAAAAGACGTACATTAAATTCTTTTAAAATCTCTAGTGCCTCTAACTGTTCTTTTCTGTTATCCTCCATGATTTCTACCCGGTCTTCATGACCTTCCTTTCTTTGTCATTATAATTTATATCGGACAAGCGTACGCTTTCCTTAAATTAAACAGCGTGGCATAGCTATGCATCTGTATTGTGATATGCCATAAAATTCTGCTTATTTTCTTTTGCACTCTCTTTTGGTCTGCCTAAGTCAGCTCTTGAACCAACTGCAACTTTAACCTCTATAAATGTCAACTTCTGATTTTTGGATACAGTTTCTAATACCTCTGATAATCCCTTGCTGTCTGTCACTGTATAACACTGTTCATAACCACACGCCTTCGCAATCTCTGCATAATGTGTACCGACACAACCGGTCGGCATCCCACCGACAGATTCATGCGCGTCATTATTCAGACAGATATGCACCAGATTTTTCGGTCTACGATTTGCAATGAAAGCAAGTGCTCCCATATGCATCAAGACTGCACCGTCACCGTCTAAACAGTATACACGCTTATCTGGTTTCTCCATTGCCAAAGAAAGTGCGATCATCGATGCGTGTCCCATTCCACCTACGGTTAAAAAGTCCTGTCTGTGACTTCCCTTGATCGCATCACTCTGTTCATAAACTTCCCTTGATATCTTTCCTGTGGTTGAAACAACAATATCTTCCTCATTGATCGATGTGATAATTTCTTTGACCGCATCTTCACGTATCAGTGTATTGCCATTGTCCGTATCATGCAAAAAAGTTTCTCCGTCAAAAAAATCCTTTTTGATCACAACCGCAAACTGCCGGTTCTCCTCAAATGTCTGTCTGGCAGACGTAAGTATCTCTGTTAAATCCTGTTTTGTGGTATCAGCACCTATCACCGCATGGGGAATATCTAAAACTTCTAACATGCTTTCTGTGATCTCTCCCATGAACCGATGCTGTGGTTCATCTTTTTTTCCGGGTTCGCCACGAAAACCGATCAGAAAGAGTATCGGGATACCATATACTTTTTCATTTGCCAGCGAAGTAACCGGATTTACCATATTACCGATGCCACTGTTCTGCATATAGACACAGGCTGCCTTTTGTGTTGCAAGATAACTTCCAATCGCCATGCCTACTGCCGCACCCTCATTGACCGGTACATAATGTTTAAATACCTGTGCACCCTCATTCGTCTGCAGATAATCACAAAATGGTTTTAACGTAGAATCCGGTACCCCGATCAACGTCGAAATGCCTGCCGCTTTCAATTCTTCAACAAATGTCTTTACCTGCATTATGCAAGCCTCCCTTCTAATGCTTCTAATTCTTCTACAGTATCCACTTCCACAATTTCTTCCGGTAAGACTTCTGTAACTGTCACATAAATATCTTTTAAACAGCGGTCTGTGATCTCATCCCAATACAGCTGTTCATGCCCTTTTTGTTTATAAGCAGCAAGGATCGCATCTTTAATGACTTTAGCATCTTCTTTTTTCCAATAAGAAATACCTGCCATATTATAAGCATCTGTTCCATATTTATGGATACCTGTCATTCGATCTTTCGCCATATCAAATACCCAGTCATCCGATCTTCCCTTAATCATCTTAGCAAAATAACAGGAAGTATCTAATTTGCGGTCTAACACTTCTTTTTTCGGCAAATACAGATCCGCTTCACAAATAAAACAATCACTGCTGCCTAAGAGATCTCTGACGGCATAAAGGGAAGAAATATTATTTTTCTCTAAATATTCTGTATTCTCAACTAAGACAACATTTTGGTATTTTTCTGTCAGATAAGAAAACTGCTCTTTTAAATATCCTACCACAATATAGATCCTATCTACTCTGCGGTATAAAAGTGCAGCGATCACGGTTTCTATAAACGGTGTCCCCGCTGCCGGAACTAACGGCTTTGGTATCGTTTCTGTAATCGGCCGCATTCTGCTTCCGAGTCCTGCTGCCATAAGTATGGCAATCTCTTTTCTTTCCATCTTGTTTCCTCAATAGGTTACCGGAATGTTTACGCCCATATCGATAAGTCCGGCTTTCAATACTTTAAAAAATGCATGGATATCTTCTTCATCGATCGCGCCTAATGCACACAGGCGGAATGTTTCTGTTCCGCTGATCTTGCCCGGATAGATCGTAAATCCTCTTTCATAACAGTAATCATGCATTTTTTCAAAATTCCAGTGCTCGTCTTTCGGATAAGGAACGGTTACAACTAAGCCTGCCTGCCATTCTCTCTTAATCACATCTGTAAATCCAAGTTCTGACAATCCCTGATGCAGTGCCTCAAATACGCGCTTATGACGCTCCCATTTTGCCTGCTCACCCTCGGCAAAATATTCCCTGATCGCCTGACGCATCGCATATACGGTCTGTACCGGCGGTGTAAAATGCATCTCTCCATGTTCTTCAAAATACTGATACTGCATATACAAATTACAATAATACGAACGTGTCGGAAATGCTTTTGATTCCTCAATAATGGCTTTTTTTCCAACAATAAACGAGATCCCTGTCATTGCCATCAGTCCTTTTTGTGCAGATGCCATACAAAAATCTACATTCTCTTTTTCAATATCGATCGGCCGCATGGCATATGTCGATGTGGTATCTACAACAAAAATGGCACCATATTGATGCGCTAATGCACCGATCTGCCGGATTGGATTTAAGATTCCTGTACCGGTTTCATTGTGCGTCGTATATACCAAAGAGATCTCTTTATGTTCTTTTAAAACTTCCTCAATCTTATGGCAATCCGGCAGTTCATCAAATGCAAATCTCAGATCTATATATGGAAGATGATAATATTCACAAATCTCTGCTGCCCTGCTGCTATAGGCTCCATTATTAACGATCAGTATCTTACCATCTGCCTTTAACAGGGAATTTAAACAAACATCCATGCAGATCGTTCCCGAACCGCAAAAAAGTACGGACGTATAAGTTTCTAAATCTCCATGCACGATCTTTACAAGATCATTCCGGATTTCTTTCATAATCTCTACAAATTCCGTTTCCCTTGGACAGATATCCGGTACGATCTGTGCCTGTTTGACTGTATCTGTTGTAGTTGCCGGTCCCGGATTTAATAATATTTTTCGCTCCATTATGCTTATCCTGCCTTTTATTTTTATATCTCATCGATCAAAGTAATGATCTCTTTAAATGGCATCAGTGCATCATCTACTTCTAATGCCCGGTGATGTCTTAAAATGCTCTCAGCCGTATGCTTCATTGCCGGAAATTCACTTCGCAGAAGCTGGTTGGCATAGATCACGATATTCACTCCATGCTCTGCTAATTCCGATTCATAAATGCTGTTAAAAGATGTCGGAACCACAACAATCGGTGTGATTGTATCTTCCTTGCGAAACCGGTCACAAAATTCTAAGATCTCGTCCGGTTCTTTCTTTCTCGAATGTATCATAATGCCATCTGCTCCGGCTTTTACATAAGCCCTTGCACGTATTAGGGCATCTTCCATTCCCTGTTCTAAGATCAGGCTCTCGATACGGGCAATGATCATAAATTCATCTGTCCGCTGTGCACTTTTCCCGGCGGAAATCTTCTCACAAAAACGCTCGATGGATTCCTGTGTCTGCACCACTTCTGTGCCAAACAGAGAATTTTTCTTAAGTCCTGTCTTATCTTCAATAATGATCGCAGAAACACCTAACCGTTCTAATGTACGCACATTGTATACAAAATGCTCCGGCAGTCCACCCGTATCACCATCTAAGATGATCGGCTTCGTCGTGACTTCCATCACATCATCGATCGTTCTGATCCTAGAGGACATATCGACCAATTCAATATCCGGTTTTCCTTTTACAGTGGAATCACAAAGACTTGAGATCCACATTGCATCGAACTGGTCTAAATTTCCATCAGATTTCACAACAGTTTTTTCCGCTACCAGTCCACTCAATCCACTATGTACCTCGATGGTTTTTACCACCGGACAAAACTTGATCAACTGACGCAGTCTTTTTCTCCTAAATTCCGGCATGGCAAGTTTTTCCCGCATTAAGCTGTCTACTTTCCGCACATGCAGATTATAGGTATATGGTACCTCGATCAGTTCCCCACCATATTTTTCTAACAAACCGACAACATTCGCCCTGATGATCTGCTCCGGCCCTTCTTTCCAGTTATCCCCATGGATCACATAATCAGGATGCAATTTTTCAAATACTTCATCATACATGATCTCTGACTGTATGATCACTTCATCTACACCCTCAATATTTTCTACCATTGCTAAACGTTCTTTAAAACTGACTGTCGGGAAACGGTTAAAACGGATCATCGCCTCATCACTTAACACACCAACGATCACTCTGCCGTATCTTCCCGCCTGTTCAATAATATTTAAATGTCCCTCATGTATCACATCTGTACAAAAACAGGTATATACTTTCTGCATTCTATCGCATCCCTTCATTTTTTTATTAAATATTTTATACGCTTCCTGACTACTGCCAGACATTCATTTTTAAGTGATTCATCTTCAAAACGCTCCCCTTTGTCATCCATCAGATAAAATTCATAATCTGCCAATGCAAATCTTCCATCATGTCCAACCGGAACAGGATTGTAAAAATATGCATAGCAGTGATCCCCATTAAACACTGCACGATATGGATCTCCCGGATGCAGGCTCTCTGTAACTGCCCATTTTCTCCCTTCTCCCCCAAAGCATTTGGGCAAAACAGCCTCTGATCTGTCTTCCTGATACGGAATGCCGGCAAAATGATACATCATCTTCACATAATCAAGATTTGACATAATTTCCTGTGACCTTTGCGGTTCACAGCCACATCCCCGGAACATATATGCAATATTAGTACGTTCTGTTGCCAAAAACTCTCCCCCGGGTGGCACCAGATATCCTTGTCCATGATCTGAAAACAAAGAAACCAGCACTTCTTCTTCCTGATAGTTGTTCTTAATATACTCAAACAACACTCCCAAATAGCGGTCTATACGTTGCATGACCATGATATATTTTTTCTTCTTATGTTCACTATAATTCTGTTTAACGGAAGTTGGTCCGGTACATTCTGATCCCATATCTTGTAGATTTAATTTTACAGATACATCCATAGGCAGTTCCCATTCATCTGCGACATCATGCAGATCTCCAAAAGAACACCAGATAAACTGATTGATATCCTTCATCGCCTCAATCTGATCAATCACATGCGTCACAACTCCCGCTGCATCAAACCCTGAATTCTGGAAGATAAAATGATCATATCCTCTTGCATGTCCGTACGAGGGAATGATCCTCCAGTCTCCATTGACTGCACTCGTATAATAACCAGCTTCTTCAAAACCTTCTGCCAACGTCTTTATGTTATGGGGCAGGCTTCCGTCGATCTGATTATGGAACATCATATGCTGTGTAGTACTTAATCCTGATATGTAGGTTGCTAACACCGGATATGTCCATTCTCCGGTACTATATGCCCTGTCACAGATCACACCGTTTTTAAAATACCGGTACACACAAGGCATATACTTTTCAAACATCTCCCCTCGCAATAGCATTTGTGCAAGTCCATCCACAAAAATATTTAATACCAGGCGTTTTTTCCTGTATCATTTTGTATGCGGACAGCCTTTCCATAATAAGATTTCCCAGATGAATAAATATATGTCCCTCCATCTGCCATATAATATTCAAAGGTTTTATCATACCGCTGTAATATGCTCACTTCTTTGCCGTTTTTTTTGTTGGAAAACAGATGTACCGTATTTTTTTCTTCTGCTGCAATCGGTATGATATATCTTCCTTCATCTGCCAGTACTAGTCCCGTACCCTCAAGCACCTTTTGGAACTCAGCTTTTTTATGGAATACATCGTTATCCATATCACCAAGCCGCTTTATCTTATCCTGATAACTTCCAACATAATATATCTCCTCTTCACCTGCCCGAAAATACTTCCCAATGATCTGCTCCGGTGTCACAAACGCCCGTTCTGAATATCCATAAATATTTCTTTCTCCCTCTAATACCTCCCGGATACGTTTCTGATACTCTAACTGTTCTTCTACCCCCTGTAGCTGTCCTGTATGTACCTCTATCGCTGTAACAACTCTTTCTAATGCTTCCTCTATATATGTTTTCTGATATTCTCCATGATATTGGTTTAAAAATCCTGTGATCGTATAATACTTGTATGCATTCAAAAACTCTCCGCTCTTCTCATAAGCATTGGCTAATTGCATTGTGAACTCGATCATATACGGATTGATCTCTAATCCTTGACAGCATAACTCAATTACCCTGTCATACGCACATTCAGCTGATGCTTTTTGTATTGCATTCAGCAACTCTTCCATCCGAATAAGCCTCCTAATCTAATATACTTATATCATACAATATTTTAAAGTCTATATCGACCTTTTTTTGACAATTTTCATCCATTACTGGTACATTTTTATTAAATAACTCAAACTTCGCACCTTGCTACGAAAATAAAACTCGTAGCAAGGTGCATAGCTAAAATTTATGTGCGAAGTTTGAATAAATAATGTATAATCATATTATTCAGACATTGACAGGAGGGCAATACACATGAACATACTGTTTTACCGGTATGGAAGTATCTGTGAACCGGATGTGATTGATGGATTTTTAGAATTAGGGCATCAGGTATCTGAAATCACAGAGGAGATCACGAATAAGACACTTCTTCCCAGCCAGACGATACTGCTGATTTCAGAATATTTAGGAAATGATCCACATGATCTGGTATTTACGATCAACTTCTATCCAGCAATTTCAGAAGTCTGTACGCTGTTAAAAATACCTTATGTCTGCTGGATTGTCGATTCCCCAGTTTTAGAACTATATACGACATCTGTCACAAATCCGTATAACCGCATTTTTCTGTTCGACTATACAATGTATCAGGAATTTGCTCCATTAAATCCTTCCTGCATTTTTTATCTGCCACTTGCAGTCAATGTCAATGCAAAACAGGCTGTCATTTGGAATACTGACGCTGATACCCGTCATTCTTATGCTTCGGATGTCACTTTTTTAGGATCCTTATATTCAGAAAAATGCCCTTATGACACCCTTCATCATCCTTCTGATTACAGCAGAGGATATCTGGATGCGATCATGCAGACGCAGTTGAAGATCTACGGATATTATTTCATTGAGGATCTTTTAAATGATTCCCTCATAGAGTCTTACCGGAACTGTAACCCTGATTTCTTTTTCTTTCCGGCAGATTCCTATCTGACTGACCGCATCACATTGTCTTTATATTATATCGGTAATAAGATCACCGCCTTAGAACGTGATACAACAATGCGGCTGTTAAGCGAAAATTTTTCGACTACGATCTACACC
>OGQO01002777.1_pt1 | contig 13087 bp, 10 predicted proteins | sample 1553241 | NCBI WGS metagenome assembly OGQO01 (sample SAMEA2579933, study PRJEB22360) | human gut metagenome | biome: human gut; feature: human-associated habitat; material: faeces | place: Denmark | collected 2008/2010
CGGTTGAAACTAGCCGTTAACATCCGTTAGTACATTTATCACCACACAAAGTTTCCACAGAGCCTCCGCAATATTTCGGATGAGGCGTTTATATGGAGTGGAATAACGTCAATTTCGTTTTCTCCTAATATGGAGAGCAGTCAGTTGAAAACAATTCAGACAGCAGCTTTCTGTTGTTGCCAAAACCTTAAGGAAATTACATTGCCGCTTTCTCTAAAGGGAATTGGTGAAGGTGCGTTTACTGGTTGTACAAATCTTTCAAGCGTAAACTTGCCAACTGATCTTGATAGTATTTCTTCATCTGCTTTCTCTGATTGCACGGCTCTGAAAAAAGTTGTTGTACCTCGTGCGAAGAAATATGGAAACGCTGTGTTTTGGTCGTCAGGTGTGGAAACAGTTGAATTCCTTACCCCTATAGATTCTATACCGTCTAATTTGTTTCGGAGTTGTACATCTTTAAAAGAAATAACTATTCCTGAGGGGGTCAAGTCTGTTAAATGGGGAGCATTCTGTCAATGCAGTTCTTTAGAAAAAGTGACTCTTCCTGAGTCATTGGAGGAAATCGACGCCAATGGTTTTTGCCTTACTAATATAAAGGAGTTTACGATACCGAAGAACGTTAAAAAGCTTGGGATGTTCATGTTGTCGGTCAACGATGATGTAACAGTTTATTCTATGTCGCCAGTACCACCTTTAGCAGTGGATGAATCAGGGAACGCCTTCAATCCTAATGGCAAAGGCACCCTCTATGTGCCAGCAGGCAGCAAGGATGCATATCTTGCAGCCGCACCATGGAATGAATTCGGAAATGTCTATGAATTCGATCCAGCTGGCGTTGATGGCGTTATGATGGAAGATGGAATGGAAGTAAAAGAGGTATATTCTTCAGATGGAATCCGTCTGGATGGTATGCAGCCTGGCATGAACATTGTTAGGACCAAGAACGGACGTATTCATAAAGTGATAGTAAGATAGCTCCAAATCCAGTCTGACGTAAATGTCAGACTTGGGATTTAGGAGATTGTTTTATTCGAAAATAAAGCGGCATGTAGGGAGATTCCTGATTTCTCCTTCATGCCGCTTTCCCTTGTATGAGATGTTGTTTCAATAATCTGTTTCACTCCTTTCTCGCATATGGTTTAATTCAATAAATATCTTTTACACGAAGTTTATACCCGTTTTTGCATAAAATTTGTGCAGTTTTCTTCAAATTCTGCATTAATCTCGTGCAGATTCCTTTAAAAACTGCATCAATCTCGTGCAGATTCTGAATTCGGACTTGATTAAATGAAAGTCTTGTGTCTTTTCATTTTTTTGCATTATCTTTGCAAAGACATAGAAAACACAGGAAACCTAAGTTGGAATACAGAAAACATAATATCACATGAATATAGACAGAAGAATATGCAAAAGTGTGAAGACACTCGCCATGAGCCTTGTTCTCACCTTTGCCGTGGCCACGCCGCAGAGCAAGGCGTCAGCACAGGGCATACTGCCCAAACCACAGTCGTATGCGCCAGGCAAGGGCACATTCCAGACCCGTGGCAGACAAGTGAGAGTGGAGAACAGGGTGGGGGACATCGCCCGCAACATCTATTCCGAGCCATGGATGGCTGCCAGCAAGGGAGGCGCCCGTCAGGTGATGATATTCGACAGGCTGTCTCCAAAGTCGATAGCCGGACTGACGCTGAAAGATGGGGCAGAAGCCGAAGCCTACCAGTTGCATGTTTCTCCCGACACCATCCTTATCCGAGCCGCCAGTGCTGACGGCTTCCGTCTGGCTTGGGCTACGGTGAGACAGTTGACTACGAAGAAGGGAGTGGCATGCTGCGATGTGTTAGACGCACCGGCATACAAATGGCGCTCGATGATGCTCGATGTGTCGCGCCATTTCCGTTCCATCGACTTCCTGAAGCGTCAGATCGACGCCATGGCGCGATATAAGTTCAACCGTCTGCATCTGCATCTCACCGATGCCGCCGGATGGCGAATAGAGATAAAGCGATACCCCCGGCTCACCAACCTCGCCGCTTGGCGTCCCTATGCCACATGGCAGGAGTGGACCGACAACGGCGGAAAATACGTGGAGGAGGGCACACAGGGAGCCTACGGCGGGTATTACACCCAGGACCAACTGCGTGAGCTCGTAAACTATGCCGCCGACCGGGGCATAACGATAGTGCCGGAGATAGAGATGCCGGGCCACTCAGAAGAAGTGCTCGTCGCCTATCCCGAACTGTCATGCTCGCATGAGCCATACAAGGATTCCGACATGTGTCCCGGCAGTGTGGCAACATACGATTTCCTTGAGAACGTGCTCCTTGAGGTGATGGACATATTCCCTTCGGAATATATCCATGTGGGAGGCTACGAGGCAGTGATGAAAGCCTGGGACAACTGTCTGCTCTGCCAACGCATGATGAAAGAACTGCATACCGACAAGGCAGGACTGCAGGCACATCTCATCACCCACTTCGGCAATTTCCTCAATGCCCACGGCAGACGTCTCGTGGGATGGGACGAGGTGATAGCCTCGCGTCTCGCCCCCAATACCACTGTGATGGTGTGGCGAGAGACCGACCTGGCACGCAAGGCTATCGAGCATGGCTACGATGTGGTGCTCTCGCCGGGCGACTACTGCTATATCGACAGATATCAGGATGCTCCCATCACCCAGCCTACGGCGATGGGCGGATACCTCACACTCAAGAAGATGTATGACTACGTGCCGGGCGATGACCTCACCGCCGACGAGCGCCGCCATATCACGGGCTTGCAGGCTAACCTGTGGGCAGAATACATACCGTCTGACGAGCAGATGGAGTATATGTTCTGGCCACGTGCTATGGCGATAGCCGAGATAGGATGGAACGGAGCTGAGAAGAAAGACTATGCCGACTTCCACCGTCGTGCCTTGGCAGAGTGTGACACGGTGAGGGCTATGGGAATCCACGCCTTCGACCTTCGTAATGAGATAGGAGAGCGCAAGGAGTCGTTCACTCCCGTGAAGCATAAGGCTCGCGGCTGCCGTGTGACCTACAACACACCGTTGCATCCCAAATACACTGCCGGTGGCGAACAGGCGCTTGTTGACGGAGTGCGTGGCGGCTGGACCTATGCCGACAAGAAATGGCAAGGCTTCACAGGCACTGAGGGATGGTGTCTCGACGTGACGATAGACATGGGCAGCATACAGAAGCTGCATGAGGTGTCGGCGGTATTCATGCAGTCACTCGGTCCGTGGATTTATTATCCTACCAAATATCGGGTTTCTCTGAGCGAAGACGGCAAGACATTCACCCAGGTGTATTCGCAAGACCAGCCGCAGCGCGATCCCTGTCGTGTGGGCTACCGCACTCAGGCATGGCATGGCAGCCGGAAGGCACGCTACGTGAGAGTGCAGGGCAGCTGCGACACCGAATTCGGATGGCTCTTCACCGATGAAATCGTGGTGAGATAAAAACAGCCTGATGACCGATTGGGAGTTAAGCACAATCGGTCATCAGGACTTGCTTGTATTCTGTTATAATTAAGGTGTGGCTGATATGTAGAGCAGACTTTACTTATTATTGTCTTTTCCTCCAGATAATCTCTTTTGCTCGCGCTCAAAATTCTCCAAGAAATGAATCTCTACAGGCGAGAGGGCGTTCTTGGTGCGCTCCTTGAATCTGTCGTATTCCTGGTCGGCTTTCTCTTTGGCGAGCTTGGCGGAGATTTTGCCTGCATGGGTGAGGATGTCTTTTCGGGAGATACGGAGGAAATCATCGAGAATGTTTATCCAATCCTTCATATACATAGGTCGGTGCTCCTCGGCTTGCATTTCGGCGAAGTCAAGATACAGGCTTACGATGCGGTTCAGTGATTTTATCTCTTCGTGGGTGAGATAGTTCTTGGCTATTTCCGCTTCTGGTTTTGTAGGCATAGCTCCAGACAATGTTGTAAGTCCCATAAAGTCTTTCTCGGCATCGGCTCTTTCGTAAATTATTTCCGCCGCAGTATGACCATGAACAGAATAGTGCATTTTGTTCTGTACAGTCTTGAAGAACTTTTGTGTCATTTCCACTCGTGGGTCATAGTCGATACTGAGGGCATAAATCTCCAATACCTTGCGATAGAACACTTTTTCACTGGAGCGGATGTCACGTATTCTTGCAAGCAGTTCGTCAAAGTAGTTGCCACCTCCAGCTCGCTTTAGCAGGTCATCGTTCATAGCGAAGCCTTTCACAATATACTCCTTCAACACCTTGGTTGCCCATATACGGAACTGAACGCCACGGTAGGAATGTACGCGGTAGCCTACGCTGATTATCATGTCGAGGTTGTAGTAAGCTATTACCCTTTCAACCTTGCGAGTCCCTTCATTTTGAACTGTTGCAAAATTTGCAATAGTTGCCTCTTCTTGTAATTCGCCATCCTCCAACACATTCTTTATATGTCGTGAGATAGTGGACTTGTTACGCTGAAACAACTCTGCCATCTGGTCAAGTGATAGCCAGACAGTATCGTTCTGCAACTTCACTTCTATCTGTGAATCGCCATCAGGAGTTTGATATAATAAAAATTGCCCTTTATCCATTGTCTTGCTTTTGTTTTTTCCTTGGCTCTTCTATCAAGTCATTAACAATAAACGTATCGCTCATCAGATGCAAGCCAAGCTCTTTGACTTGATTTCTGAATACAAATATATAGTTTTTATCTGATTTTTCAAAGCCGATAAAGCCATATTTTCATCTTTATTTCGTAACTTTGCATTTATGGCAAAGTATTGTTGGTCATTAGCTCTAAAAAGCATGGCACACAACAACATTGCACATGACATCGTTGGTAAAAAAACAAAGCATTCGCTATTATTTCGCGTTCAGCCAAAAGCCTCGGAAACTTATTGGATGGAAATAACGTAACAGAAATAATTGTGATAAGGCATTCGGTATGGAATGCCTTAACCTACATGTATAATAGAAATGCATCTCGCCATAGGCGTGGTGTATTCTTTATTATGTGGGTTGAGGTTTCCATTCCGAGGCTGCCTCATAGCTGAACGCAATAAGGAGCATCACGCCCTTTTTGCGTCTTGGCGTGATTGATAGTTCGTGCTCATAAGTCTCATAACTATCAATCTTTATTACTCATGGCAAAAAGAACTATCGACAAGGCAAAAGCTGCCAAGAAAGACGAATTCTATACACAACTCGAAGACATTAACAACGAATTGCACCACTATCACGACCATTTTCGTGGAAAAACGGTGCTGTGCAACTGCGACGACCCACGCATAAGCAACTTCTTCACTTACTTCGCCTACAACTTCGAGTTTCTCGGCTTGAAGAAACTCATAACCACTTGCTACAAGAATCAGAATATGGACCTGTTCAGCCAAAATCAAAGCGAGCAGGCAGTGTATCTTGTATACGAAGGCGACAAGAACGGCAACCGTATCCCTGATGCCGAGGAAATAGGGGTGAAACCATTGAAAGGCGATGGCGATTTCCGCAGCAAGGAATGTATTGAGCTACTTAAAGAGGCTGATATTGTGGTGACAAATCCGCCCTTCTCGTTGTTTAGAGAATATATAGGACAGTTGATGAAATATGGAAAGAAATTCATAGTTATAGGAAATGTAAACGCTTTATCATATAAAGAAATATTTCCGCTTGTCAAAAACAATAAAGTTTGGCTTGGAGCAAGTATTCACAGTGGTGATAGAAAATTTTGGGTTCCTGCTGACTATGAGTTAAAAGCAGCAGGATGTGGAATTGATGACAACGGAATGAAGTTTATTAGAGTAAAAGGTGTTCGTTGGTTCACCAACCTCGATTACAAAGAACGCCACGAAAACCTCATCCTATATAAAAACTATACTCCTGAAGAATATCCTCAATACATCAATTATGATGCCATTGAGGTTTCAAAGACCGAGTTGATACCTTGTGATTATGATGGCGTAATGGGAGTACCAATTACATTCATGGACAAATACAATCCCGACCAATTCGAGATATTAGGCATAGGCAATGGTGGAGAGCTTGGCGTGGAATGTGGAGTGAGTGCCAATCTGACGGCAGAGCAATGTGCCGCTTTGTTCCGTGAAGACAAGAGTTTCCGCAAAGGCAAATTGTGCTATCGTAATGACAAAGGCAAGCTCATTGGTTGCTATGCCAGAATACTTATAAGAAAAAGAGCATAATTTATCGTACCATAGAATTCAACTTATGAACATCGAGCTTAAATCAATCGCAATACGCGACCTTATATCCGGCTACACCAACGACCCCAATAATGGAGTTTATGGTTACCATGGCAAACTGAACATACGCCCGCCATACCAGCGTGAGTTCCGCTACGACTTGAAACAGCAGCAAGCCGTTATAGAAACAATCTTGAAAGGCTTTCCGCTCAACATAATGTATTGGAGCGTTGTTGGGGACGGAAGTTTTGAAATGATAGACGGACAGCAACGTACACTGTCCATCTGCGAATACTACCAACATGCCTTCAACATTGTGGACAAAGACCGCCCGTGTTATATTTCGACAATCTCACTGATAAAGAAAAACAGCATTTCCTCGACTACGAGTTGACAGTGTATTTCTGCACCGGAACTGACAAGGAGAAACTCGACTGGTTTCGTGTCATCAACATCGCAGGTGAGCGTCTGCTTGATCAGGAGTTGAGAAACGCCGTGTATGTAGGGCCTTTCGTCACGGACGCACGCCGCTACTTCAGCAAGCATGGATGTGCGGCCTACAAAGTAGGCGGCGACTATATGACAGGAAAATTAGAGGAGCAGGCATACTTGGAAACTGCCTTGAAATGGGCGGCACACCATGATGGAATAGCAGACACCACACCTGTAGACAAATATATGGCAATCCATCAGTACGACCCAAACGCTAACAAGCTGTGGGCATACTACATGCAGGTCATGACATGGGTAAAGTCAACTTTTCCAAAATACCGCAAAGAGATGAAGGGGCTTGACTGGGGGGAGATGTTTGATGAGTTCGGCAGTGAAGTTTACAACACCGACAAACTTGAACAGCAGATACATGACCTCATGGAAGATGACGAGATTATGAAGAAATCGGGCATCTACCGCTATGTATTGAGTAACGACCTACGCGATCTTAGTTTTCGCACCTTCGACAAAAAACAAAAAAGAGAAGCTTATGAACGCCAAAAAGGCATTTGTCCGCATTGCGGCAAGCACTTCGAGTTGGAAGAAATGGAGGCTGACCATATAAAACCATGGCGTGACGGTGGCACTACAATCGCAGAAAACTGCCAAATGCTTTGCCGCAACTGTAATAGAGTAAAAGGTGGCAAATGAATGACTTTTAGGCAAACCTCCCCTCCCATTTACAGAAAAATCCTCCATAATCCGCAGTCGGACTATGGAGGATTTATTATTTTAAACTGATAAGATTATCAATTACTTCTTGTTGAGGGCGAGGTCGATAGCTACGGCGATAGCCACTGTAGCACCTACCATCGGGTTGTTACCCATACCCAGGAAGCCCATCATCTCTACGTGGGCAGGAACTGAAGAAGAACCTGCGAACTGAGCGTCAGAGTGCATACGGCCCATGGTGTCGGTCATACCGTAAGAAGCAGGACCAGCAGCCATGTTGTCTGGGTGAAGAGTACGTCCGGTACCACCACCTGAAGCCACTGAGAAGTAAGGCTTGCCTGCAGCGAGACGCTCCTTCTTGTATGTACCGGCTACCGGGTGCTGGAAGCGTGTTGGGTTTGTAGAGTTACCGGTGATTGAAACGTCTACATCCTCGCTCCAGTTGATAGCCACACCCTCGCGAACGTCGTTTGCACCGTAGCAGTTCACCTTTGCACGTGGACCGTCAGAGTAAGCGATGCGGTTAACGACCTTCAGCTCTCCTGTGTAGTAGTCAAATTCTGTCTGTACGTATGTGAAACCGTTGATACGGCTGATGATCATGGCAGCGTCCTTGCCGAGACCGTTGAGGATAACGCGCAGAGGATTCTTGCGAACCTTGTTTGCCATCTCAGCAATCTTGATGGCACCCTCAGCGGCAGCGAATGACTCGTGGCCGGCGAGGAATGCGAAACACTGTGTCTCCTCGCGGAGCAGACGTGCAGCGAGGTTACCGTGGCCAAGACCAACCTTACGGTCGTCGGCAACAGAACCAGGGATGCAGAATGCCTGCAGACCCACGCCGATAGCCTCTGCACACTCAGCAGCAGTCTTGCAGCCGCGCTTGATGGCAATGGCAGTGCCGCAAACGTATGCCCACTTTGCATTCTCGAAGCAGATACGCTGAGTGTCCTCACACATCTGATAAGGATCAACACCTGCAGCCTCGCAAATCTCGTTAGCCTCTTCTACGCTCTTGATACCCTCAGCGTTGAGGGCAGCGAGAACCTGCGCCTCGCGACGCTCCTGACTTTCGTAACTTACTTTTCTAATCATGTCTTTGTTTCTCCTTATTATTCTTTACGTGGATCAATAGCTTTAACAACTCCCTGCTCAGCGGTGGTGCGTCCGTAAGAGCCTGTGAACTTCTTCACTGCCTCGTTGGCGTCCATACCGTTCTTGATGGCCTCCATCATCTTGCCCAGGTGTACATACTCGTAACCGCAAACCTGGTTGTCCTTGTCGAGGAACTGGCGTGTGATATATCCCTCGGTGAGCTCGAGGTAGCGTGTGCCCTTGGCAACAGTACCGTAGAGAGTACCAGTCTGTGAGCGGAGTCCCTTGCCGAGGTCCTCAAGACCGGCACCGATTGTCAGACCACCCTCAGAGAATGCACTCTGTGTGCGTCCGTAAACGATCTGCAGGAAGAGTTCGCGCATGGCAGTGTTGATAGCATCGCAAACGAGGTCTGTGTTGAGAGCCTCGAGGATTGTTTTGCCTGGCAGGATTTCTGATGCCATGGCAGCAGAGTGGGTCATACCCGTGCAACCGATAGTCTCAACGAGAGCCTCCTGGATAACGCCGTCCTTAACGTTGAGAGACAGCTTGCAGGCGCCCTGCTGAGGAGCACACCAACCCACACCGTGTGTGTAGCCGGAGATGTCTTTGATTTCTTTAGCATAAACCCATTTTCCTTCCTCTGGGATAGGAGCTGGTCCGTGGTTTGGGCCTTTGGCCACAACGCACATGTTCTTTACTTCTGTTGAATAAATCATAATGTTATTATAATATTATAATGTATTGTGTCTCACTAATACCTTCTCGATTTTCGATAATGCAGTTTTCGATTTGTCGTTGTTGTCGTTTCCCGATCTGTCGATGATGCCGTCTGCCGGCTTTTAGCTAATACCGTTTCGAGTCTTGTCATGCCGTTTCCGTGGTTGGCAAACATGGCTCGCTCTGGAGCTGCCACGATAACGGTATGGCTCTTTTTACGTGGCAAAATTACAAAGAAAATCTGATATACCCCGTCCCCTTATGTAAATATTTTATGTCATTCACACTATTTAGTGAGGTTTGTCAATCCATAGTGCTGACTTTGTCAAGACGGGTTTGCAAAGTGGGCGTTATCGGCCGTAGAAATGAATAATCCCCGTGGCGTCTTTCGATGCCACGGGGATTGTATTGGATGTTAGTCAGGTCTATGTCATTATTTTGCTATGCGTACGCTCTTTGTCTCAGAGCCGTTGCTCATCTGGAGGATGAATACGCCGTGCTTGCCGCTACCGATGTTGTTGTTCATAGCGCCCTTCTCTACGCAGCGTCCCTGCAGGTCGAAGAGAGAGTATGTGGTGAAGCCTTCAGCGTTAGCCTTCACTGTGTCGATAGCGTCAACTTCGCCAACCTTTGTGAAGTCTGAGTAAACGGTGCGCTGGCTTGGAGTGTAGTTTACAGTGCCGTCCTCGAGAACCTTGGTGAAGAAGTCGAATGAGTAAGCCACGATTTCTGTCGGGTAGTCATAGGCAGCATCGTATGTGTAAACGTCCTTGTGGGCATAGTAGAGGTCGATTGGAGAGCCGTATCCGCATCCCCACTGCTCATCGCCACACTTCACGCCTTTTTCATTGTAGTAGTAAACATACTTGGTCAATGAAATCTCGTCTGCGCCTTTCTCTCCGTCGCCGTTCTTATCCCACCAGCTTTCGTCATAGTAGTAGTAAGAACCGTTATCGTCAATTAGCTTGTTTGTCATGACGTCACTGCCAGTTCCGTCGAGCAATGTATAAGTAGCCTCATACTCAGGATACTTCTCACCGTATGTGATTGCATAGTCACCGTAGTCCACACCGCGATAATTGAATCTGTATTCAGTAGCGCGGCAATTGCCCATACGGAAGTTGTCGTTTATGTTCACGAACTGGTCGTCACACTCTTGCCATTTCAAGTTATGGAATCTCTTAATCTCGCCCAATACGTTTGCCTGTGCGTCATTGTCCCATATCTGGTCCTCCATCACCACTGATGAAGGATGGCCGGTAGCCTCGTCGTATGTAGGAGTGATACGCTGGTTGATATACTCCTTCTTCTTGTCATCGTATCTGTAGTTCACATACAGAGTCACGCGGCCCTTGTCGTCGCGGGTAATCTCTGTGCGGAAGCAGTTCTCCGGAGACATCTTGGTGAGCTGCTTTGTCACGACGCTGTATTCATACATCATGGCACCAGTCTGCAGACCCTTCACCACGTTGTCCCAAGTCTTCTCGATCTTCCAGCTTCCCTTCCATGTCTCGTTGTCGCCGCTGTATTCCAGAAGTACGAGAGTCTCGTTTCCGTTCTCGTCATACTCGTATGAGTAGCGCTCATATTTCTTGTTTGCAACTTCTGCCTTAGGGTTATAGTTGAGCTTTGTCTTCACGCGGCCCTTCTCGTCATAAGTGTAAGTGTACTCCTGTCCTGCCTCTTCTGCCCATCCGTCGTTTTTGTCGTTTCTGTAGAAGATCTGCTCCTTTGCAGGGCGCATGATGTCAGAAACCGCCTTCTTGGCTACCGGGCTCTGTGCTGGAGCGTAAACACCTGATACGCTCTCAAGTGAGATGCGCTGGTTCTGTACAGGGTTCTGTGCATTTGCAGATTGTGCAGCGAAGATGGCCGCGAACGAAAGTAAAGTAAGTATTCTCATAAGCTTAAATTTATTGAGTTGATAATTTAATCAGTTGTTGTATTTTTCTCTCTAACGTTTCCTTTCTTGCAATTTGTACTGTTTTTCATCTTTCCTCATTGCAATTTTGCTTCTTGAATAACGTTCCGCTTGCAAAAGTCGAGATATTTTTTGAGATGTGCAAATAAAATTCAAAAAATATTAGATAAAAATTAGCAATATGATAAAAATCTTTCTTTTAAAGTGTCAAATTGATAACCTTTATACCTCTTATTATTAAAAGACTCCCCATACGGCAAGAAACGCCATACGGGGAGTATCGTGGTGTCTTTTTTTGTCAGGATTGCATTCCGATGATTGTTCCTTTGCCTCTCGGTCTGCAATTATTTGTTTCTATACATCTCAGCCTGCTGCTGGATGAGGGCTGCGTCGTTGAAGTAGTTTATCTTCATAGCCTCGCGAACCTCGTCGAGAGTCTTTGCTGCCACTTCGCGTGCTGCCTCGCTGCCCTTCTTCAGGATGTTGTAAACCTCAGGGATGTCCTGTTCGAATTCATGGCGGCGCTGGCGGATAGGTTCAAGACGCTTGTCGAGCACCTTGATGAGGAACTTCTTGCATTTCATGTCGCCCAGACCGCCACGCTGGTAGTGGTCCTTCAGTTCATCGAGATTTTTATACTCTGGCCAGAACTCAGCGAAGTCGTCCTCTGTAGAGAATGCGTCGAGATATGTGAACACGGTGTTGCCCTCCACCTTTCCCGGATCTTCCACACGCAGATGGCCCGGATCTGTGTACATTCCTTTCACTTTCTGCTGCATTTCCTTCGATGAATCCGACAAATATATGCAGTTTCCGAGGCTCTTGCTCATCTTCGCCTTACCATCGGTTCCCGGCAGTCGGCAGCACACCTGATTGGTAGGCAGCATGATTTTCGGTTCCACGAGCACGTCGCCATAGATATAGTTGAAGCGCTTCACGATTTCGCGGGTCTGCTCCAGCATCGGCTCCTGGTCCTCTCCGGCCGGCACGGTGGTAGCCTTGAAAGCCGTGATGTCGGCAGCCTGAGAAATAGGGTATGTGAAGAAGCCTACAGGGATGCTCGTTTCGAAGTTTCTCATCTGAATCTCCGTTTTCACCGTAGGATTTCGCTGCAGGCGCGACACGGTGACGAGGTTCATGAAGTATACTGTCAGTTCGGCGAGCTCCGGAATCATAGACTGTACGAAGAGCGTCACTTTCTCCGGATTGAGACCTGCAGAGAGATAGTCGAGAGCCACTTCGATAATGTTCTGTCTGACCTTTTCTGGATTGTCTGCATTATCAGTGAGAGCCTGCACATCTGCGATGAAAACGAACATTTTGTCGAAATCACCCTCGTTTTGCAGTTCCACGCGGCGGCGCAGCGATCCCACGTAATGACCTAAGTGTAGGCGTCCCGTCGGACGGTCGCCAGTGAGTATAATCTTTCCCATTTCGTTGTATATTTTGTTGTTTTTATTGTTTATTCCGTATTTCGTTCCTTTGGAACATGGATTTTGCCATGCGGATTCTGTGGCGTTTCCCATTTCCGTCTTCGTTTCAATCTCATGGCAATTCTCCGCTTTGTGCATTGTCTTGGTAGCGCAACAAGGCGAAACACTACAAAAAATGCCGATTTCATCGGTGTTAACCCTTTGATATTGTAAAATTACGTCATATTTTCCAAACTTCCAAACTTTTGTCCTTAAAACAAGGATTTACAGCTTTTAGTATACTGTTCTTTAGTGGTCTTGTTCCTGTGTGTTACCTGACTTGAAATTGATGACACTATCCCAGACGGAGAGACAGGGAGCAATGATGGTGACTATAGAATTGTTGTTTCACTAAAAAATCGTCAAAACTGTCAGATTGTCTGGTTTTTTGATGTAGTGCTTTGATATACAGGCAGTTGGCTGTCAGGCAACTGTCAGGCAATTGTCTGGATGGTTTGCAGATGAGAGGAAGTATCAGTAAGCGTATCCGCGATGCAGCCTTGTACACGTTCGTTTATCATTATACCTTTG
>OGQO01002779.1_pt1 | contig 13077 bp, 10 predicted proteins | sample 1553241 | NCBI WGS metagenome assembly OGQO01 (sample SAMEA2579933, study PRJEB22360) | human gut metagenome | biome: human gut; feature: human-associated habitat; material: faeces | place: Denmark | collected 2008/2010
AGTTGTTCCATCCGGTCGAGGCGGCTACCAGAAGCGCCCATCTGTCTTTAAGCTCAGGATAGACGATGCCCGTATCTTCATTCTGGAAGTCCTGCATCACGTCGTTTCTCCAGTTCCAGCCTGCCAGAGCGGGATCCACGCGGTTGCCGCCGTTGCTGCCGCTATAGTCGAGCACCGTAAAGCGCCCCTCATAGGCGATCCAGTTGCAATAGCAGGAATGCAGCACATTGGTGTAGACCATCCTGTCAAACTCCAGTTTCCCTGTGCAGCCTTCCACGTCCGGGTGCCTCCCTTGCGCGAGCATGCCGAACGCCCGTGCCATGCCTTCGCTTCTCCAGTTGGCCCTGCAGTCGTCGCGGCCGTCGACAATGGATTTGATTGCCTCGTTCATATCCGGCGCTTCCTGGTGACGGACTGCGAAAGCGGCCATGGCCGAGAGCATGAGCGCGTCGTAGATCTGGGGTACGCCATTGACGGGGGGAGTCCCGAAACGGGTCTCGTATAGAGTGGCGAAGCCGGTTGTGGGATCCGCGCTTACTGCGGTTCCCTCAATCATTCCGTAGGGATTGGCCGCGAGCACATCCGGAGAGAATGCCGTGTCGGAAAACAGCAGCCGTGAAGACGCCTGCATTTCCGGCAGCAACTCGTTGGAAGCCCTCACTATTGCATTCACCTCGTCGGTCGATGACGCGGCGACGAGTATGTAATCGGATCCGTCGTCCAAAGCCTCGTGACAGGCTTTGCGCGGGTCTCCGTTTATGATGTGGATGCCGCGGGCCTCGAGTCCCAGCTCTTTGGCCTGGAAACCGAACCAGTCCACAAATGTCTGTCCGTATAGGTCGTCGTCAGCGATGAGGGAAACGCTCCTGCCCTGATAATACAGCACCTTGCTGAGAAGGATCTCGCATTGGGATATGTCGGTTTCCGACAAAGCCCACAGAAAGTCATGATTCTGGGAAAATACCCTGATCAGTTCAGCCGACGTCGAGAGTGAGAACAACGTCTTGTCGGTCTTTGCGCACTTATAGGCGGCTTCGCTCGAATGTGCCGAATAATACGGGCCGATGATGGCGGCGATGTCTTCTCGTCCGGCAAGTTCTTCGGTCAGCTCCGGTATGGACACATTGTTCTCGTCATACCATTCCACTTCAAGGCGTACAGGCTGATCAAGACCGTTTTGAGCCTTTGCGATATTCTCCGATGCCATCTCCACCACATTCTCCCAACTCGTCTTCATTGAATTGTCAAGTGGAAGAATCAGCGCGACCTTGCATATCGTTTCTTCCGTATCGGGTATAAGGACCGGATCGGGATCCCCGCCGCAGGAAACCAGCCCCGACGCGAAGAGGCACAGCCACAGGAAGATGTATGAGTCACAGCGTTTTTTCATATTCCGTTTCTTTTTCTATGGCGATGTCCTTGAATCTCTTGCTGTCGCCATAATGGTCATCATAATGCGTTGATACGACAAGACCGGTGTATCCGTCGGCGAGACCGACGACGCGGGAGCCGGCCGGCAGGGTCTCTCCGTCAAGCCATGCCTCAAGGTATTCCTGCAGCAGACTGTCGGTATGCTTGAGCAGTGAGAATCCTATCGACGCGCTGTAGTTCTCCTGGTTCACGTCGATGCCTACAGTCAGGAAGGTCTTGGGAAATTCGCGGGTGAAACGATACACTCCCAGATTGCTGCCTCCGGCTATGGGGAAAATAAGGTCGACCGTAATCGGAAGCTCGGCCACAAGCCGGAAAGCGTCCGAAGCCATGTCGAATCCGTTTTCTCCCTCATTGTCGAGAACTCCGATACATTCTATCTCGCCGCCGCCGTCGGCCATTCCATGCCGGAAACCGGCCTCCATCTCATTCAGCACCATGTTGCGGTCATTGGCTTTTATGATGGCCGCGCTCATGCTTTCTCCCGTATCCGCATGCAGCCTTCCGGCCCAGTAGCAGGCGCCATAGTAGCTGATATATACGGCATGCACAGGAAGGTCGTCTCTTCGTGAGTCCAGCAGCAGGATGCGATGCTTCCGGGGGTCGATCTCTGTCTTGTGCTTTTCCACGATCTCCTCGTAGCTCTGCTGCGTCAGCACCAGCATCTCATCCTCTGCGTTTTCAGCCTTTCCGAGCCAGTCAAGGAAATTCCGCTCGGCGTCGGCGTCGCCGGTGGGCGAGGAATAATCCAACTCAATCCGGGGATGCTCCAGACAGTAGCGTGACGCCGCCGCCAGAATCTGGTCGTTGTAGCCGGCATCGCCCAGACCGCTTGGTCCGAACAGGAGGGTCACGACCTTGCCGGAGGCATCGTCTCCGGCCGGCGACGGCTCATCTTCACCGGAACATCCCGCAAGCAAGAGGATTCCCGATAAGAAGCAGATGAGTGCCGGGTATGATAATCCATGCATATTATGAAATCATTGATAAATGATCATACTTGCCCTGACCGGCAGGGCAAGTATGACGCTTTTCAGGTAGTCGCGGAGATTACATCTTCTCCTTTGATTCAATGAAGAATATCACTCGTTTTTCAGGTTCCTTCCAGTGCACGTCCCAGTCATCGATATCCCCGTCGCTGAGACGGATGGCATCGCGATAGGTGGCTACCAGATATTCACTTCCTGAATCGATCCAGTAATACTCGCCCTTATTCAGGACGTCGCCGTCCTTATTGAAGAACCTGGCATAGGTATCCCAGTCGGAGCGCAGCAGTTCGGAAATGCCTTGGGCTCTTCCTTTCCCGGGGATGCGCGTACTGTATTTACCTGACTTACGCCAGTTGATGAAATGCTTCTTCGGGCTTATCGCGATAAGCAGCGCGGGCTCGCCGCCGTCATATTCCCGCACGCAGACATACTTGAACCATTCATCCTTGTCAAAGCTCGAGTCAACGGTAGGTCCAGACGACCATCCCTTGTACTCGTATCGGACGCCAAACTTGTGGAAACCCTTGACTTTCGCGTTGTCGGGCCACGCGGAGTGGAGGATGTAGTTGATGCGGCTGAGCTGCGGGATGGCGGGCACGTCAAACTCGGCATAGGCCACAAGGCCGTTTCCGTCGCTCGACTTCACGAACCTCGCCGAGCCGGCATTCTGCGAAAGCGTGTCGGTCAGAGTGTAGGTCATGCCGTCGGCGCTGGCCTCTGTCTCGTCGCTGAAAAGCCGGGTGAATCTTATGTATGCGTCATCACAGTCGTCGACGCTGATGCTGACCACCGTGGGGTCGGCGGCGTCGAGCGCCACGCCACGGAGCAGGACTTCCTCGCCGTTTTCCTCGGTCAGCAATGACTGTTTCAACGCTGCGACCTGGTCGACTACCTCCGGTTCCGGATCCTCATTGTCTACTGCCGGACCGTCGTCGTCGGAGCAGGCCGGGAGGCTAACCGCAGCGGCGGCCATCATAGCGTAAAGCAGATACTTACATTTCATTGTCATATGATTGTCATTTTGATTGTTGGTCTAAGATATACTTTGATGTGGCGAAGAACTGCGACAGCAGTCTCCCGGCATCCGGGTTTTTGAAGGCGACGCCGTTGATGCTCTGATGCGAGCCTCTCTTCACATACCGCGTCAGGGAATCACGCTTTTTTTTCAGCTCGGCTGTCGAGATCGCCTTCACTTCCGGTATGAAGCGTTTCGAGAATACCGCCCGCGCGAGTCTGCCGTCATCCTGCAGGTATTCGAAATCAATCAATACCGCTACAAAGAAATCAGGAGCCTCGAAATCACGTATGCGCCCCTTCTTGTTCGCTGCGTCGTAAGTGGTGGGGAGCATGACGATCGGGTCGGTGATGAAGAATGTGGCGCTCGCTTCGTCTTCATTGTTGCCGGCATGTCCGTAATAGCGGTAGTCGGCACCGTTCTGCTTATAGATTTTTGCCTTGGTATCGCTGTCGAGACTTGAAGGTTCCATCATTTCCAGGGGATACTCCATATAGTGCATGCCGAACTCATCGTCAATGCTGCTGTAGACTTCTCCGTTATGTTCACTATGGTCGGCGATGACAGGCTCGTCAGGCTTCAGATTCATCAGGTCAAGACGATAGGGGTCGGTATGTCCTTTGGGCTGGTTGGGATATACGCCGTATATCCAGCTTATGTGGGCGTTGCGCATATTCTTGAAAAGCGAGCTGCGGAGGTTTAACCTTATCGACTCCGGATCAAGGAAGGTCATCAGACGCAGATTGTTCACTTCCGGATCACTCACTCCGTAGCCATAGTCGTCTGCATCGACCGTACAGACAAAGTCCTCGTCATCTCCAAGCAGACAGTCGTCGACCACATAGACCACGGGGTTTTTCTGAAGGCTCCATACCCCCTTGCCGATGTCGGGCGACTGACTGAAAGCGGTGTAGGAGATGTCGACACCCTCTGCATTATGGGATGTGTGGGAGAAACTGGTGCCGTTTACATTCAGCACCGCGCCTATGTTCATGTTGATGGTGCCGCTCGTCTTTCCGGTGGTCTGGTAATCGTCGGTGGCATATCCGAACAGCGATTTGGTGAAATTGTAGATCGACAGGCCCCCCCGGAATATGCCTGAGAGATAGTCTTTGGCGGCGAATCCCTTGATACACTCCGTTATGTTGGAAATGCCGGAGTTGAATTGGTCGAGATAGTTCAATCCGTTGGAGGTCGTGGTGGAGTAGGAGGTCTCTGACTTGAATCCTCCGTCAATGCCGCCCTCCAGACTGCCCAACAGGGTTATTGCGGAGGTGGATGAGGTGATGCAGTCCAATGAGAGCACGTCCCGCTGACCGAAAGGCGCTGCCGACTCTGACCGATAGGCGCTCAAATCCACATCGAAGCAATACCATCCCTTTTTAAGCATCCCGTCCGACTTGCGGTAGGGCGTGATATACTGCTCGAAGGTATTTGTGTTTAAGGAGATTCCGTTGAACTCAACGACGGCCTTACCCTGCACCTCGCCGTTGGCGATCGGGATGCCGTATTGCAGGGAGTGGTAGAAGGGATATTTCTTCGTGTTTTTGTCGGCAGGGGAGAAGATGAAGGCGAACTCGCCCGCTGTCCCTGTCTCCTCGCGCTGGTAATAGAACACACGCATGATGCCGCTGTATTTGTTATACAGCACGAAATAGGGCTTGCTGTGGTGTTGTCCGTTGATTTCGCCTGCGAAAAGGTTGTAGGCCATCTGCCATCCCTCGGCCGAGGTCATCGGGTCGTAGAAGAGGTCGTTGGGGATGTTGCTGGTGGTCATGGGTGCCCAGGGCAGCAGGATACGTTCCGTAATCTGCTGGTCTCCTAAGCTGGTGCTGCTGTTGTAGAGGATATCTCCCTCTTCCCACCATCGGGTGTTGAACTTCCGGTAGTCGTCGGAGTTGTCGCCAAGCGGTTGCAGCTGCCCTTCTTTGTTGATGATCAGCGAGGCGCACTCACTGTCGTTGAAATAGACGCGAATGGAGTCTCTTTTGAAGGATTCCGGGATGGCGTCCACTCTCTTTATGTGAAGCACAGGTGTGTTTCCCTGCGGTTCGGCAGGATTCACCTCCAGCCAGCTTATGCCGGACTCTACCCGGCAGACGGGCTTTTCCATTCCGCGGAGGGCGAAGGTCATCTCTTCCTGTGTGGCTCGCAGGGAAATCTCGTACCGTCCCAGCGTATCGGGTATAGAAGGCACTTCTATCTGGTCTTTCTCGCTGCAGGAGCATATCAGCATCCCGGCCAGAACCGGAAGCGCGAAGGGCTTGAAATGATTGGCCGATAAATTCATCAGATACATTTTGATTGTCATGTCTTATTGCTGTCAGTGTCCGGTTTCCGCATATTCCACCGCGCGGTTGAGCTGGAGGTCGTCGCCCTGTAGGAACCGCGCTCCGTCATACAGCACCTCGATATCGGGAATTATGCCGATTCCTTCGTAGCATTTCCCGTCAAGACGTCTGGTCATGGAGGTGGATGTGTACATGCGGAAGGCACTGTTTTCCACCTCGCCGGCATAGAAATCGCCGAGATTGCCGTTGAGGGGGCCGTGGCCTCCCCATGAGCGCTCTCCGATGACGATTCCGTTGGGAAGCTCCTGAACGGCCATCTGCGTGATTTCCGCCATACTTACCGAGTGGATGTCCAGCAGCCCTATGACAGGCACTCGCGACAGGTCGCGGGTGGCGGCAGGTGTGTCGCCCTCAAGTGGCTCGAGCCGTCAGCTTTGCGATGCGTTTTTCGTGGCGGGGGCCCCCCCAGGGGGGGGGGAGCCGCAACGGACTCCACGGAGTGTAGTCAAGACGTCCCTGGCCGAGTTTCGACCGGGTGTAGCCGAAGGTGTGCGTTTCATTGAGCAGCGGTGTGAGAATCAGGTGCTCGTCGGTCGTCTCGCCTCCTCCGTTGCTGCGCGTATCTATGATTATGCCTTTCAGACCGGGGGTGGTCTTTATAAGCCGGTAGTAATTCTCAAGTGCGGCCGCCACATCTTCATCCTCCTTGTTTTGATTAAGGCTGAACTCGTTGAGACGCAGGTATACGATAGAGCCGTCGATGAGGCAGGTATAGAACACAAGGCCGTCATCGGGATCGAGCCTGCCTGTAAGGTCGGAGATTCGTCCCTGCCGCTCCCATCGCCGCATGTTGTCGATGAGGTGCCGCTGGTCAAGGGCGTCATGATAATAGTCGCGTCGGCTAACCTCATCGGAGGCAGGGCGGTAAAACATATACACGCGGTCTTCCTGCTTTTTGAGAATAAAACCGTAATGGTGGTCGATAAGACCGGCGGTCATTCCCTTGAAGAGTTCCGCCGCCTTGACTGAGTCGGCCGCCACACCGAGCTTCAGGCTGGCGAACTGTGGCTTGTAGTCCGCATATACCTGATCCCAGTCCGTGGGGTCCACATCCCAGAAGACATAGCTGTAGTTCATGGCGTTCCAGAAGGATTCAAAGATATCGCTCCAGTCATCGAATGCATTCTGCTCGTTGGGATTGATCACATAGGGGGCATCGTCCTGGCATGATGACATGACCGGCAGGGTCGCCGAGATGATGATTATTGCCGTCAGGGTACTGAATTTCATAGTCCTTGCTGCGTTATTTGTTGAATTCATACATCGCTCCTGCCTGGAAGAGCATTGTGTTGCTGTAGCGGGAAAACTGTCCCCTCATGTAGTGTTTCTGCATGTCGGTGAGCCCGTAATAATAGCGTGCCTCGGCGAATATCCCGACATGGTGGCTTAGTTCATACTGAAGTCCGAGTCCGACCGCCAGTCCCGCGTCGAAGCGGTTGTCGCGGCGCGAGTCAAACTCCACCTTATCGTCGAATTCATAAGTGCCGTATTCAAGCTCATGGTCGAAATACGCCATCTGTCGTCCCGCGACATTGCTCCTGAGCCATGCGCCGAGATAGCCGCCGGCGAGCAGGTAGCCGTGAAGCCGGTGGCCGCCGAACCTGAAACGGGCGAAAACGGGAATGTCGAGGAAGGTGTTGGAGAACCGGTATCTGTTATCGGCGTATTGCCAGCCGCGCTCGATGTCGTAGTTTTTACAGGCAAGCGACAGGCCGCTCTGGAGGCCGAACCAGCCGTTGAAGTCATACCTTACAGGTATGCCCATGGTAAAGCCCCATCGTGGTTTGTAATGGCGGTCGTAGGCATAGCTCTTGTCGACATGAAGCGAATTGCGCGTCGCTCCTGCTTCAAGCCCTACACTCCATTGCGCCGATACCTGGGGCACACATGCCGTTGCAGCAAGCATGAATGTGATGATCTGTTTCATGATGTCGTTCATTGCATATCCCTGCAGAGGATATTGGTTTCCGGATTGCAAAATTAGATAAACGCAGATTGCCGGCAATATGGTTGACGCGACTTGATGTCCCATATCGTATCCGGTGGCGTCTCAAATTGTCAGTTTCTTTATTTGCTTACTCCGAAGTCACTTTTGTCATGACATCCTTGAACTCGCCGTTGCGTATCTCGCCGGTGACTGGATCCGCGTTTGTGGTGTAGAATATTTCCATGGTGTTCTCATCGGGCATGTTGAAGGAGTGATCGAAATTCTTGCCATCTATTTCAAGACGTCGCTGTTTGGTCCTGACATTGAAGGCCCACTTTCCCTCTGACTTCCGCTCATTATCGCCGGTCTTGTCATAGAAAGTGAAACTGCCGTCGGGATTCAGGTCGCACCATGACTCGCCGGGAACGGCGAAGGTGGTTTCGTGCCATTCGTCACCTTTCTTTTCATAGCTCTTGGCAAACACCCATCTGCCTGCGACCTTCTCCGCAAACGACACATCCGGGATGCGGTGCAGGAGGTAACGGAACTGACCTTTCACTACGGTGCCGTCATCGTCGCGGGCCTCCTCACTGCGCAGCTCAAGCTCATAGTCCGACAGATGATAGATTTTATTGAATTGCTCGAATCCCGGATATATTCCGGTGTAGCCGCCTTTTTCCTCATCGGCTTTCCATTTGCCGCAAGTCATCTTCTGCCAGCCGTCGGGAAAGGTCCAGGCTACATAAGTGTTGCCGTCGGCAGCGAAAGTATATGTTCCGCTGATGATGTTTCCCGGTTCTTCTGTGGCTTCCCAGTGTCCTTTGTCGTTAAGCATCAGGCATGTGCTCTGAAGCCATGTGCCGACAAGGTTAGTCTCGATAGGCCGGAGGATTTCGTATTCCTCCTTATCGCTATGGCATGAGGCCAGGCATGCGCATGCAAAGGCGAGTATCGCCGGTGTGATTTTAATCGCTGTGTTCATTTCTTTGTTATTTAAGATATTGATTTTTGTCATTGTCCAGCGCAAGGCTTTACATCCGTTCGACGGATTACTCTGCTTCATTGCAGTCCTGTTCGGGTCTTTTGCCGCTGTCGATGGTGTCGTCGCCCTGTTCTCTCTGTATCTCCAGGTATTGAGAGGGAGACATGCCGAAAACGTTCTGAAACACGCGATAGAATGTGCTGCGGCTATTGAAACCGGAAGTTTCAGCTATTGAGTCAATCGTATATAGCTTGTTGCTCTTTATCAGCTTCACCGCATATTCCAGCCTCAGCCGGTTGATGTAATCACTCAGGTTGGCGCATCCGGCATACTTCCTGAGAATCGGCACGAGGGAATTTTTCCCTATGCCTGCGGCTTTCATTATTTCCTCCCGGTTCAGCTTGGGATTGAGAAAGAGCTTGTTTTCCATGATTTTCGTCTCCATGCGCATAAATGCCCGGTAGCCTTTATCCACATCGGTGGCATCATTGGATACGGGTTCATCGGTCTCGGCTTCCTTATCCGCCTCGGCTTTGTTTTTTGCCTGGGAATATGCTTTTCTCAGTTCTTCCTTCTGAGCAATGAGTTCATCGATTCTTCGGGCATCGATACGGTTCCTTTCCCGCGTTATCCGAAGATTCCGCACAACCACCCAGAGGATAAAAAGCAACAGGATCACAAGAGTGGATGCGCTGACTATGAGTATTGATTTCCTCTGCGACTCGGCTTTAGCCTCGGTGAGCCTCAGGTCTTTCTCATTCGACTCGAACAAGGCGGCATATTCCTGCGCTTTGCCCTGCGACTCGCGCGTATAGATGCTGTCGCGGAGGGCATAGCCGCGCCGCGTGTATGAATCGGCGTCCTGATAATTCCGTAATCCTCTGTAAGCTTCTGCCTGATTAAGCAACAGCTCGAGGTAGTCATTGCTTATGGTGTCGCCGGCAAACTCCCTGATACATGAGTCGGTGTTTGCGAGAGCTTCCGGATAAAGTCGCGCCTTTAAAAGATAAGGCACACTGAACAGCCTGCCGGTGTAGGTATCGGCGAAATCAAGTTGCCCGAACCTGGCATAGACGGCTGCGGCCTCATCCGCCATTCCCTCTTCATAAAGCAGGAGTGCCATCTTGGCATACAGGAATCCATACTGCTGGTCTATATAGCCTGGAGGCGGACCCTGGAGCCGGCTCATCCTTTCTATCAGGGCTTCCCGCTTCCTTCCGGTCTCTATCGCCTCTTTGCCCTTGCCTGTCTCTATAAGGAATGTCATGAACTCGCCGTAGATTGTGGAAAGATACGACATCTCGCGCACGTCTCCGGTGTCGTTCAGCACATCGATGGCCTGCCGGAAATAACCGTATGCATCCCTGCTGTTTCCCATTCCGGAGTTGATCCGGCCCATTGTGGAAAGCATCTCGGCTTCCTCTTTCTTCATGCCCGATCTTCTTGCAAGGTCTATTGCCTCGCGGCATGCCCGTATGCCTTCTTCATATTTATTCTGCCGGTCGAGCACACCGGCGAGCATCACCGTTATCTTGAGTTTCCTTTCCGGGACGAGCCTGACTGAATCTTCTTCAAGCAAGCGTCGCACGCATCGCTCCTTTTCAGGATAGTTGCCCTTTATTTCATAACACATGGCCCGCAGCATGTCTATCCTGAATATGGGCATATCGGTGTCAAGCTGTCTTGACCTTGCCTTGTCGAGCATGTCGAGACAGCTGTCGGGGTATTCGATGTAGAGGCTCCTGACAAGCCGCTCGGTCACCATGTCATGGCCGACAGTGTCGGCAGGGCGGCAATAGACCGCACAGGCGAGCGTGAGGAAAGCGATGAATAAATAAAGACGATTCATATCGTGGACTTAAAGTTTATGATTGCAAAATTAACCCTAATTATCGGAACGCCAAACAAGGAGGCGGCAGCTCGTCGTGCTGCCGTATGAACGACAAGTCGCTGAATTGCAAGAGATAGTACATTATGAGACCCCATGAGGGACGATTTGGGACATGTAGTTTCCCGGAATGAGACGGCTCTTGCCAGGCAATCAGGACACGCCATGATTAAAAGAGTTAATTTTGCAGTGACAAAAACAAAAACCATACTAATGAAAAGATTATTCTATATTCTGATGCTTGTCGCAGGGGTGTCATTACAGGCCTGCGACAGCAATGAAGAGCCCACTGTCCTTGAAGACGTGGAGGTCATCGGTTCCGCCTTCCGGCTCGATGAGGCCGGAGAGGTGTCGCTCCAGTTTGCAGTAACGCCCGCCGAGGCCAATGTAGCCGAGGTGGTTCTTGCCAATGGTGGGGATGCCTTCGATATAACCGATGTGAGACCGAACGGACAGGGAAAATGGACAGTCGTGCTTAAAGTGACGGATTTCTCACGTATCGCATCCGGCAACACCGTGACTCTGAGAATAGCTCAGGAGGGCGGTCAGTCGAAAGATGCTGATTTCAATATAGAGGACCCCTTCTCGATCGAAGGCAGGTTCGGCCTGAGCAATCCCAGGGCTTTCAATTATTACGGGATAGAGACCGACCATCAGGATGCCACGTGCCTTCCGGTGATTGTCACCGCTGGGAACGAGGCTGACCTTGCCGAGATAGGCGCCAACGACATCAAGGTGATCGATGGCGTCACAAACCAGAAGGTCGGAGCTGAATATTTCATCGTTGAGCCTATGCAGAATGATGTGGTGGGTTTCGTTCTGAAAACCGATCCCGACAGACTTGCGGATCTCAAGAGCGTTGTCCCTACATTCGATACACTTAATTTAGGTGTCGTGCTGACTGCCGGGAACGGCCGTGTCGCCACCCTGCAGCTGCATTCCCAGATCTGCGCACCTCAAGGTGCTCCCGTAGAAGACGACCGGCTGACGCTGGCGAAAGCCGACCTCGACAATCCCGACTACGAGAATACGATTGCCGTGGATGTTACCTACAGTCTGAGGCATATCGGCGTGGTGAATCTCGACAGCAATGTGGAGATTGAGGAAATAGGCCTGCTTGACGACAACGGGCAACCGGTGGAGGAAACATCTTTCATTCCTCTCTTCAATACGGATAATGATGGGAAAATGATATGCGGCTTCGGTGTCTATGGCAGCAATGAATACAGCCTTAACCCCGGCACCTATACCTATGTGTCGCGCTTCCATGTCTATACGCCGGTCGGGAATGTCAGGTATCAGTCTGTATGCGCCGACTTGAGATTCAAGGTGGTTGTCAGATGATGCCGTCGGCCTGTGCGGCATAAGTCAGTTGCCCTGCCATCCGCCTATGCCGCGGAACGGCAGGGCAACTGTCTGCTTGTCGTCATGCCATAACCAGATTGACAGTTATACGATTGGAAAAATGACACGTTTCTTTAAAATGATATCAAGCAAGGAGACATACTACAATATGCTTCCTGATTTTATCATATCTGTGGTAGGCTCTGTGGTGGGGATTGTCCTCACTGTGGGCGTGACGTACTGTTCTGAAAAGAAAGACAAGGAGGAGATGGCTCGAAAGGTGGTGATGCTCACCATACACAATCTTGACGTGTCGATCAGCGGCATGGAGCGTCTTGTGGATGACCTGAGCCGTCAGGATTCCGTTTTCAGGTATGTGAGGGAGAGAACATCGTTGTCAGTGAGCGTGAGCCCTGATACTGTCGGATTGTTTGTCTCGGCGCTCTATTCGCATCGCATACGTCCGAAGGACTCTTCAACAGAAGCTGTTTTCTCCACGAATTTTGAAATCTGGAAGTATATCGACGACCCGAAAATAATCGGTCGTATAGCCAACTGCTATTCCCTTATGGATGAATGCGAAGAGGAATATGAGCGCGTGGAAAAGGACAAATCTGAAATGTTTCTGTCTGTCTATGACTCTCAAAGCGTCTCCTCTCCTGTGTCTGACAGGGAATTGACCGGCCTGTTGCTTTCGCAGACCGGCCTGTTGCGGGTGATGGATGCTTTGCCTTATGAAATCAGGCTCATGAGGAATCTGATAGAGAACGCAAAAGCGCTAAACAACCGCAATAAGGCAGAACTACATGTATCGCAGGAAGAGCTTGATGAAATAGGCAGACTGTTATGATGTATGCTTGCGGTGGCTGGCCGTGCCGGCGCCTTTCAGCCAGCGGCGGGAGCGGAGGCGGAGGAGGAAGAGGAGACCGCGCAGCGAGAGCTCGACGCACATGCCTGTCCAGACGCCCTCCAGCCCGTAGGCGCGTGCCAGGAAGTAGGCGAGTGGTATCCTCACGAGCCATATGCAGCCGAAATTCATGCACGCCGGAACCAGGGTGTCTCCGGCACCCACCATCGCACCATAGGCCACGATAGAGGCAGCGAACATAGGCTCCGGCCCCCCCCCCCTGCGCCGGGCGGCCAATGCTTT
>OGQO01002784.1_pt1 | contig 13066 bp, 9 predicted proteins | sample 1553241 | NCBI WGS metagenome assembly OGQO01 (sample SAMEA2579933, study PRJEB22360) | human gut metagenome | biome: human gut; feature: human-associated habitat; material: faeces | place: Denmark | collected 2008/2010
TGATTTTTATGGGAGAGAATTTTTCAGTGCTGCGCGCAGAAGCAGCAACAGACAGTATTACACTTTATTGGGAGCGTCCACAGGGAAGAGTTGGAACAACATATGAGATCTTTTTAAAAGATATAAAAGCTGAGAAAGATGATATGGAAGATATGAAAGGTGTGAAAAGTGTGAGTCCGGCAAAGGCAAGTTTTATACCGGTTGGAACCACACAGAAAACACATTATACGATTGAGGGTCTGAGTGCAGATACCGAATATGAAGTTATTATAAAAGCAGCGTATATGACGATTATCCACCAAGAGACAATTACTATACATACATCGAAACGAAGCACAGTAATTGATATCACAAAGGCACCATATAATGCAGTTGGAGATGGAAAAACATTAAATACAAAAGCAATTCAGTCAGCGATTGATGATTGTCCAAAAGATGGCTGCGTGATGATTCCAAGCGGTACTTTTATGACAGGTGCACTACGCCTTCACAGCAATATGGAGTTGTATTTAGCGAAGGGAGCTATCCTTCAGGGAACTGCTAATCCAGAAGATTATCTTCCACGAATTTGGAGTCGTTTTGAGGGAACTGAGATGGAGTGCTACAGCAGTCTGTTAAATATAGGTGCACTTGATCCAAATGGAAATCACAGAGCTGATTATGAAAGTGCGTTTGCCTGCAAAAATGTAGCCATCCGTGGAAAGGGAACTATTGCAAGCGGCGGTCGCGTGTTAGCAGAACGTATCATAGCCTCTGAGACAGAAAATCTAAAAGATTATCTGGCCTCGCTTGGCGATAAGATCAAAGAATGCGAGAAGCCAGAGACGATCCCGGCAAGAGTGCGTCCACGCTTGATTAATATGAGCAACTGCAAAAATGTAGAGTTAGCAGGCGTTACGCTTCGTGACGGTGCATGTTGGAATATTCATATGATCTACTGTGATCATGTTGTAACACATGGATGTACATTTTATTCTCATGGCATTTGGAATGGAGATGGTTGGGATCCAGATTCTTCTTTGGATTGTGTAATCTTTGACTGCGTATTTAATACAGGAGACGATTCTGTTTCTATCAAGTCAGGCAAGAACCCACAGGGAAATGAAGTGAACATTCCGACAAAAGGAGTTCGTGTGTTTGACTGTCGCTGTACAATGGGTCATGGCATTACAATTGGAAGTGAGATGTCAGGCGGTGTAGAGGATGTAAAAATCTGGGACTGCGATATGGAGGCAGCACTATGTGGCTTTGAGATCAAGGGTACAGCAAAGCGCGGCGGATATGTAAAGGAAATTCATGTATATGACAGCGTATTTCCACGTGTTCTGATGCACAGCGTTGGCTACAATGATGATGGCATCGCAGGACCAGACCAGCCGTATTTTAGTGACTGCACATTTGATAATCTTCGCTTGACCGGTACCTATCAGGATCACGAAGCAGCATGGCATGAATGCGATGCAATTGAGCTGTGCGGTTTTGACAAGCCGGGACACGAGATTAAGCGTGTTAAGTTCTCTGATATTCGTTTTGGAAAAGAGGGAGCGGATACTGCTGGCCATATTTCAATCAAGCGCTGTGAGGATGTGGCGCTGAACTTTTAAGATAACAGAAGGGAAGATGCAGAATAATGAGAGAAGAAAAACTAATCAATCGTGGATGGCAGTTTGCACTTTTGCCATGCGCACCAATTGATGCCGATACAGCAAAGAAAAAAGAATTACAAAGAAAACAGTCTGGGGAAGATCTTCGCACAGAGTTGGAAAATCTGCAATTTGCAGAAGTTGACCTTCCACATGACTGGGCAGTAAGCAGGCCATTTAATAAGGTAATGGAAGATGGAATGTCACAGGGCTTTCGTGACCGCTGGGGTATTGGTTGGTATAAGAAGATACTTCATATCGAGGAAAAGAAGAAGGGAAAACGTTATCTTCTGTACTTTGGCGGCGTGTATGAAAATGTCGTACTTTGGGTAAATGGCATTCGCATTGGTAACCACAAATACGGCTATAGTTCCTTTAAAATGGATATCACGGATGCAATTCAGAGTGGAGACAACGAGCTGTTGATGCGTGTGGATAATTCTGTTTCACCGGCAGACCGTTGGTACAGCGGATGCGGAATTTACCGCGACGTGACACTTCGTATTGTTCCAGAAAATCATCTTGATTTGTGGAATATTCAGGTACATAGCAAAATAGAAAAAATTGAAGAAACAGAGAGTTCTGCAAAATTTGCTGCTGCTATTCAGGTTGAGACCGGACAGAGCAGTGCCGTTCAGGGAATTTTACGCTTGATTCAAAATAAAGAGAATGAGTCACTGGAAAATGAAGTTTTCATTGCAGAGGGAGCGAATGGAACGCTTTCCTTCCATATTAAAGATGCAAAGCTTTGGTCAGCAGAAAATCCGAATCTTTATCGTTTGACTGTTTCTACAGAAAGCGATAGTGTATCACTTGTAATAGGTCTTAGAGAAGTGACATTTGATACAAAGAAAGGACTTCTTGTAAATGGTGTTCCAACTAAGTTAAAGGGTGTATGTCTTCATCAGGAGGCAGGCTGCCTTGGAACGGCTGTGACCAAGGAGATCTGGCGTGAGCGCCTTTCTCACTTGAAGGATCTTGGCTGCAATGCAATTCGTGCGGCGCATCACACCTACTCAGAGGAATTTCTTGATCTGTGCGATGAAATGGGCTTTTATGTATATGAGGAATGTTTTGATAAATGGAAGGGCGGACTGTATGGACGCTACTTTGACGAAAACTGGGAATCAGATGTTGAAGCAATGGTAAAGCGTGACCGTAACCGTGCCAGTATCGTGATCTGGGGTGTTGGAAATGAAGTTGAAAATCAGGGACAGGATTCTATGCTTGCGATTTTAAAGCAACTGTCTGATAAGGTTCGCAGCCTCGACTCATCTCGTCCAATCACATATGCAATGAATCCTCATTTTAAGAGGGAGAGCAATGTTGATTTAAGTAAGATCAAGGATATTCAGCAATTTGTTGACGAAGTCAGCGACACAGAGATTTATGATGCGAAGGAGCGTGTCGGCCGCATTGCAAAAATTGCAGAGATTGTCGATCTGATTTCCTGTAATTACCAGGAGCAGTGGTATGAGCTGATTCACGAGACCATTCCGAATAAGTTGATTTTAGGAACCGAAGTGTATGAATACTTCTGCGGTCATTATGATCAGATGCAAAATTTCACCGAAAAGATTCCGTCCGCAGTTCCATTTGAGTCCGATTATTGTATTGGAAGCTTTATTTGGACTGGATACGATTATCTTGGGGAATCAATGGGCTATCCAGCAAAGGGCTGGAGCGGCGCGCCGATTCACACAAACAATGAGTATCGTCCAATCGCATATGTATTAAAGAGCATTTGGAGCAAAGAGCCAGTCGTTCATTTTTCTGTTATGGACTATTCACTTGATGATGAGGGCGTAAAGGAACACTGGGACAGCCCGATCTATGCGGATCATTGGCATTTTCCACAATTCAGAAAGACGTTGATTCCGTATATGATTGCGTCAAATTGTGATGAAGTTCATTTGTTCTTAAATGGAAAGCAGTTTTTCATTCCTCGTCCATCTGAATGCAAAAACGGTATCATCACAGGATTTTTGCCATGGCAGCCGGGAACGGTAACAGCTATTGGTTATAAAGATGGTAATGAAGTTTGCCGTCATGAGGTAGTGACACCGGGTATGGCAGTAGCACTGTCATTTGATCAGAAAAATAATTTGAACAATGATCAGGAGGAATGCGTAAGTACAGTAAAATTGTGTGTGCCAGAGAAAAAACAACATTTGCTTTTGACAGTTCGTGCTGTGGATGAGAATGGCAATCCGTGTTTCCGTGAGAGCTGCAAGGTTCACTTTGCAGTAGAGGGAGCAGCGAAGATTGTCGGTGTTGATAATGGCGATATTTGCAGCAATGAGCCATATCAGGAAGATAGTGTTCATCTGTATCATGGCTGTGCGAGTGTGATGCTTGAGCTTGAGGGCAAGCCGGGACGAGTAAGTGTGCGTGCATTCGGAAACGGACTGAGACAGGCACAGACAGTCGTTACGGTATGCGGAGAATAGTGAAGTAAAGAAACATCCACATCCATGAGGTGTATAGTGCCTATAAATGTGTATGTTTTGCAAAATTTGATAGAAAAAAGTACATATCGTATAGATTGGAAATGGAGGAAAACAAAATGAATATGCCAATAGTTGGATGTATAGGAGAATCAATTATCGGAAGCGATGAGCGCGGTCTGTGGTTTCTCAGCCACAAGGATGACCCAGCACAGATGAACTGGGTCGAGGGCGAGACCTGCTGGGGGGCGGTAAAGGCACCACAGGCACTTGCCGTAGCGCGAACGATTCATGTCTTGGAAAATGGTGAAATTGAGGAAACATATACGTTTGAAAATACGTCAGCTGCTCCTCTTTTTGTAAAGGAAAAGGATGCATGGATTTATATTCCGTTTAATGATAGCTATGAGAAGGCAGAAATCGGGCTGGAAAAGCGCTGCAATGCCCATCTGTTTGCCGGGGAAAGCGCTAGCTATGTAATGGCACTTCGTCAGGGTGGCAGAGGACCACATCTGGGACTCGTCTTAACGAAGGGAAGTATCACAGGTTACGGCGTGGAGCGTGATTTTTCAGCGAGAAGTGAAGATCGAGGCGATTTTCTCTTTTATCCGGCGCTTGGCACATTCGAGCCGGGTGAAAAGAAGGAGATTCGCTGGAAGCTTTTCTGGCATCAGGGCAAGGATGACTTTTACAACAAACTCTTAAATGAGAATGGATTCTTGCTTGTGCAGGCAAAGCAGATGACTTGTATTCAGGGAGAGACCTTTGAATTTTGTGTTCGCACAAAAGACAAAGAGGCGGCGTATAAGCTTTCTGTAAAATGCGGCGGAGACGAAGTAAAGCCTATTCGTATTGATGAGGAAAGTCTGAAATGATACACAGTCTGTTGTTTCAGTCTGGTATCAGTATCCAGCGGAAGTAGAAGGCGCGTATCGCTTTGAGATTCAGTCTGGCGAGTCACATACGCATGCACTCTTTTATTGCAGTGCACCGGTTGAGACACTTTTAACGAGACGCAGTCATTTCTTAGTTGAAAAGCAGCAATATAAAAAGGAAGGAAGTGCGCTGGATGGAGCGTATTTGATTTATGATGACGAGGAGGATGCACTTTACTACAGTCATAAGCCAGATCATAATGGTGGCCGTGAACGTCTCGCAATGGGTACCATCATGGCACAGTATTTGCAGCGTCACCCAGAGGATACCCAGTGTATGGAAAGTTTGAATGCGTATGAGCGATATGTGTACCGCGAGCTGTATGATGAGAATACCGGTGTGGTATATAACGATATTAATCGAAACAATAACTGGCATCGCCTGTATAACTATCCATGGATGGCCGATTTCCAGATTGAACTGTATCGCTTAAAGAAGGATACGCGTTATTTGTTAAATGCTTATGAAACGATGATGGGCTATTACAGAGCTGGTGGACAGACGTTTTATGCAATCGGAATCGAGGCATATGAGTTAAAGACTCTTTTAGACGCGGCAGGACTTACCACACAATCGGAAGCGTTCACACAAGCCTTTTTAAAGTATGCCGATCAGCTTGTAAAAACAGGAGTGAATTATCCGACATCCGAAGTGAAATATGAGCAGAGCATTGTTGCTCCGGCGGTCAGCTATCTGCTTCAGGCCTATCAGATCACAGAAGAGTCGAAATATCTTGAGGCGGCAAAGGCGCAGTTGGTACTGTTAGAGCTGTTTAATGGCGGACAGGCCGATTATCATCTATTTGAGAATGCGATTCGCCATTGGGATGGCTATTGGTTTGGAAAATATGAGTGCTATGGCGATACATTCCCACATTACTGGAGCACATTGACCGGCGATGTCTATGCGTTGTATGCAAAGATTACAGGAGATCAGACCTACGAAGAACTGGCAAAAGCCTCGATTCGTGGCTGCTTGAATCTGTTCTTTGCAGATGGCATGGCTTCCTGTGCGATGGTATATCCAGACACAGTAAATGGCAAGAAGGCACATTACTACGATCCGTGGGCAAATGATCAGGACTGGGCACTGTACTATGCAGTGAAGTGGGGCGCTTGATTTGTAAACGTAAGTGTGCTATCATTCCACTAATAGCAGAAGTGATCTGCGAAAGATTGGAGTGAAGAGTATGACAACGAGAGAAGAAGCTTTGGCGTTTGGCCTGTCCTATCCAGATACTTGTCAGGATGCACCGTTTCATGATACGAATTGGCAGTTGGTGCGGATTAAGAGCAGCAAAAAAGTTTTCTTGTGGACTTATGAGAAAGATGGCTATATAAATTTAAATGTAAAGGCAGACCCCGAGTGGCGTGACTACTGGAGGTCTGCCTTTGTGTCCGTAACAGCAGGGTATCATTTGAATAAGGAGCATTGGAGTACGATTATTTTAGATGGAACAGTGCCTGATGATGCTATCAAAAATATGATTGACGAGAGCTATCGTATGGTTACAGACAGTCCGACAAAGCGTATCTACGAGGCTGTAAAGAAGATTCCAAAGGGCAAGGTGGCTACATATGGACAGGTTGCTAAAATGGCAGGAAATCCGCGTATGGCAAGAGCTGTTGGAAATGCACTTCACAAAAATCCAGATCCATCTACCATACCGTGTCATCGTGTTGTCAATTCAAAAGGCGAGTTAGCTGATGAATTTGTGTTTGGCGGCCCTGGTGTTCAGGCATCACGTCTGGCAGCGGAAGGCGTGGTGAGCGAAGATGGAAAAGTAGACTTGAAAAAATATGGAATTACGCTAATGAAAGGCAGGCAATAACTATGAATGGAATATCCGAAGAAAAATACACACATATTGATGAGATTAAGGAGCAGACAAAAGCAGTATTTGATGAGCTGATGGAACAGGCAAAATTGGAAGAGGGAGATATCTTAGTAGTTGGCTGTTCTTCAAGTGAGATCGCAAGCCATAAAATTGGTTCTTATTCAAGTGAGGAAATCGGAGAAGCAGTGGCACAGACATTTCTTAACTGCTGTAAGGAAAAGAAAATTTATTTGGCAGCTCAGTGCTGTGAGCATTTGAATCGTGCGATCATCATTGAGAAGGCAGCAGCAAAAGAATATCGTCTTCCAATGGTAAATGTAGTGCCAAAGCTAAAGGCAGGCGGTTCATTTGCGACTGCTGTGTATGCTGCGCTGCAGGCACCTGTGGCAGTAGAGGCAATTCAGGCTCACGCTGGAATTGATATTGGCGATACACTAATTGGCATGCATCTTCGTCCTGTTGCAGTTCCAGTGCGTATCAGCACAAAGAATATTGGAGAGGCACACGTGGTTTGTGCACGCACGAGATTAAAGTTTATTGGCGGTGAGCGTGCAAGTTATCTTGAAAATGAAAAATAAGGAGAAGTGCGATGACAGAACAACAGTTAAAAGATCTTCTGGCTGACATGAGCTTGGAGGAAAAAATAGGTCAGATGGTACAGCTGACGGCAAATTTTTATGGAACGGATATGCTCATTACAGGTCCGATGGGAAGCGCAAAAATCGAGCCAGAGGATATGAAGCTTTGCGGAACAATTCTCGGAACAAGTGGTGCAGCAAAGTTAAAGGAGATTCAGGACAATGCAATGGCCGCGCAGCCACATCACATTCCAATGCTTTTTATGCTTGATGTAATCAATGGATTTCAGACAATTTTCCCAATTCCGCTAGCTCAAGGCTGCAGCTTTGAGCCGGAGATTGCTAGAAAGGGCGCGCAGATAGCGGCAAAGGAGGCAGCGGCATCGGGTCTTCATGTGACATTTGCGCCAATGGCAGATCTGGTGCGAGATGCACGCTGGGGAAGAGTTATGGAGTCACCTGGGGAGGATCCATATCTGAACTATTGTTTTGCAAAGGCGATGACAGAGGGCTTTCAGGGTGAAACGCCAGAGAATTTAAAAGAAAAGGGAAACATTTCAGCTTGTTTGAAGCATTTTGCTTGCTACGGCTATCCAGAGGGTGGTCGTGAGTATGACAATGTGGAGCTGTCAGAGCGCACCTTACGTCAAGATTATTTAAGTGGCTATCAGGGTGCTGTGGATGGTGGCTGCCGAATGGCAATGACATCATTTAACACATTGAATCGTGTGCCGTCAACTGCAAATAAGTGGCTGATGCGAAAGGTATTAAGAGAAGATTTAGGCTTTGACGGTGTTTTGATCTCTGATTATTCAGCAGTAGAAGAATTGATTCCACATGGTATCGCAGAGAATAAGAGAGAAGCAGCAAAGCTTGCCATTGAGGCAGGCGTGGATATCGATATGATGTCGGATGTATATCTTCATTATTTAAAGGAGCTTGTAACATCTGGAGAGGTAGATGAAACACTTGTGGATGAGGCAGTGCTTCGTATTCTGAAACTAAAAAATGATCTTGGCCTTTTTGAGAATCCATATAAGGATGCAAGTGAGGAGGACGAGAAAAATCTGATTTTATGTGATGCACATCGTGCAGCAGCGCGTGAGGCAGCATCAAAAACATTTGTCCTTTTGAAAAATGAAAATAAAACATTGCCGCTTTCTGAACAGGAAGCTGCGGATGTTTTGTTCGCAGGTCCATATGTAGACACCAGAGCGATTTGCGGTGCGTGGTCGTTCCCTGCAACTTATGACAATATAAAAACGGTACAGGAATGCATACAGGAGCATATAGGGACTGCTTGTCATTTTATGAAGGGCTGCAGCATGTTCTATGATAAAGAAGTAATTCGTGATTATGTGGAGGAAGGCATGACGCCAGATGAAGCAGAAGCGTCAATTGAGCAGACAGTGCAGGCTGCAAAATCTGCCTCAAAGGTGGTATTGTTTTTGGGCGAATCATTCCGTCAGACTGGAGAGGGTGCAAGCAGAACCTGTATCACATTGCCAGAGATTCAGATGGAACTTCTAAAAAGGGTTTCAGCAGTTAACAATAATGTAGTTGTTGTGCTGTTTGCCGGGCGTCCAATCGAGGTCGCTTTGATTGAAGATCTTGCAAAGGCTGTTTTGTATGTGTGGATGCCGGGAACAGAAGGCGCGGCAGCGATTACTGACGTATTATTTGGAGTAAAAGAACCAACCGGTCGTCTTGCGATGAGCTTTCCAAATGTCTCCTCGCAGGAACCTCTGTATTATAATAGGTTTCAAGGGGGACGGCCGCGAAATCCAGGTGATCCTAAGGCATTTTGCATAGGCTATATTGATACAGAGTACCGTCCACTGCATTCATTTGGCTATGGATTGTCATACACCACATTTTCTTATTCACCGGTAACTGTCATTAAACGGGAAACAAATACGAAAGCAAATGAGGTAGAAGCAGCATGGGTGGCATCAGTTATGGTAACTAATACAGGCGACCGTGAGGGAACGGAAGTTGTTCAGCTCTACATTCGTGATGTGAGCGGCAGTGTAGTGCGCCCAGTACGTGAATTAAAAGGTTTTGAGAAGATTACACTAAAGCCAGGTGAGAGCCGTGAAGTGTCGTTTGAGATCATCGAGCCTATGCTTCGCTTTTGGCGGATCGATATGACATATGGCAGCGAGCCGGGAAAGTTTGAAGTGTACATTGGTGGAGATAGTACAACAGAGAATAAAGCAGAGTTTGACGGAGTTTGAATGATTATGACTGCAAAATAAGAAAAACAATCGAAATTTCTGCAAAAATGGAGAGAATCGAGTGCAAACGAGCATGAAAATAATTCAATACGGAATCAATGATTAAATGATGATGAAAAGAAAAATATCAAAGTGCATAAAAAAGAAAAAAAGGAAATAAACTTTTTGGATAAAAAGTGCAAATAATGTAAAAAAATAGGTTAACCGGTTGATTTGACAAAATAAAGACAATGTGCTATAAGTATGTCAATGCAGTGAACCGGTACGCTGCAGAGGGTAACAAAAAGACAAAGACATCACCGATATTGAAGGGAGTGAAAGCAGTGTTTACAAGAGAAATTCATTTATCTCGGGAAACAGTCCAGGACTTTGTGTCAGAGGCAAGCAAATGTGACTTTGACGTAGACTTAGGTTATAACCGTATTGTTGTAGATGCAAAATCAATTATGGGTGTTTTCAGCCTTGATTTGACCAGAAGCTTAACTGTCAGATACCCACTGAAAGATGACCAGTTCGAAGTAGCGTTAAATCGTTTTGCACTGAACTAAAATATGAGACAAAGCCGGCCTGACCGGTACAATAGACTGCCGCATGCGGAAGAAATTCCGTGTGCGGTTTTTTTGATTACAGTTCATGAACGGGTGTCCAGTGAACTGTAACATAAAAGTCGAAATATGCGAGAAAATTTGCGTGAAAAAACACCATATATGGAGTATGATGTAACCATAAAGTTTCCATAAAATGGCAGGAGACCAAAATTGACATCATAGGCAAGGCAGCAGAAAGGGAGGAACTTAGATGGTATATCATGAGCAAAAGGAACAAGACTGGAGAGAACAGGCAGCAGCACTTCAAAAGCGTCTTGATTATTATGAACAGGAGAATGCCAGACTGCAGCTTCAAAATGAAGCATTGCATGAGACAGCTTGGCAGCTGATCCAGAGGATTCGAACGCTTGAAAGAAAAAAATAAAAAAGCAATATTGAAAATAATAGTAAAAACTGCAACATTTTGCGAGAAATAAAAAAAAAGGACTAGACGAACAGCGCATTTTGTGAGAAAATAGAAGTGTATGAGGTGTACTGCGTTTTGCAGCTTGGTATGCCGAAGACACATATTGAAGATATGGCTGTAATTGTTGATCAGCAGTCGGCAAAGCCATAATCAGCACCTTTTTAGGTGCAACATACAGAACTGAAAGGAGTTTTTGCAATGGTTATTTCACGTGAAGTTGAAGAGATGTGCGTTGTAAAGCAGGGCGTTCATCATGGTGCTGCTCCGATTCCGGAGGAAGCAAAGTGGGTGCAGGCAAAGGAAGTGAAAGACATTTCCGGTTTCACACACGGAGTTGGCTGGTGTGCTCCTCAGCAGGGCGCATGTAAGCTGTCCCTCAATGTTAAGGAGGGTATCATTCAGGAGGCTCTCGTTGAGACCATCGGATGTTCCGGTATGACCCATTCCGCAGCTATGGCAGCTGAGGTTCTTCCGGGTCTGACTGTTATGGAAGCATTGAATACAGACCTTGTTTGTGATGCAATCAATACCGCTATGAGAGAGCTGTTCTTACAGATCGTTTATGGTCGTTCCCAGAGTGCATTTTCTGAGGATGGACTGGCTGTAGGTGCAGGTCTGGAGGATCTTGGAAAGGGTCTTCGTTCTCAGGTTGGTACAATGTACGGTACTCTTCAGAAGGGACCTCGTTACCTTGAGATGGCAGAGGGCTATGTAACCGGTATCGCTCTGGATGCAGAGGATCAGATTATTGGTTATCAGTTCGTAAGCCTTGGAAAGATGACTGATTTCATTAAGAAGGGCGACGATCCGAATACTGCATGGGAGAAGGCAAAGGGTCAGTACGGCCGTGTTGCTGATGCAGTTAAGATCATTGACCCAAGAAAAGAATAATACAGGAGGTAACGAAAATGGCTTTATTTGAGTCCTATGAGAGACGTATTGACCAGATCAATGCGGTTCTGAATAGCTATGGTATCGCTTCTATCGAAGAGGCAGAGAAGATTACAAAGGATGCAGGACTGGATGTATATGCTCAGATCAAGGGTATCCAGCCGATCTGTTTTGAGAATGCTTGCTGGGCTTACACCGTTGGTGCAGCAATCGCAATCAAGAAGGGCTGCCGTAAGGCTGCTGACGCTGCAGCTGCTATCGGTGAGGGTCTTCAGTCCTTCTGTATCCCGGGATCTGTTGCAGATACCCGTAAGGTAGGTCTTGGACACGGAAACCTTGGCAAGATGCTTCTGGAAGAGGAGACTGAGTGCTTCTGCTTCCTGGCAGGTCATGAGTCTTTCGCAGCAGCTGAGGGTGCTATCGGTATCGCAGAGAAGGCAAACAAGGTTCGCCAGAAGCCTCTTCGCGTTATCTTAAACGGTCTTGGAAAAGATGCTGCACAGATCATTTCCCGTATCAACGGATTTACATATGTAGAGACCGAGTACAATCCATACAACAACGAAGTAAAGGAAGTATTCCGCAAGTCATACTCTGAGGGACTTCGTGCAAAGGTTAACTGCTACGGTGCAAACAGCGTACCGGAAGGTGTTGCTATCATGTGGAAGGAAAATGTAGACGTTTCCATCACTGGTAATTCCACAAACCCGACCCGTTTCCAGCATCCAGTTGCAGGTACCTACAAGAAGGAGCGTATCGAGGCTGGTAAGAAGTACTTCTCCGTAGCATCTGGTGGTGGTACAGGACGTACTCTGCATCCAGATAACATGGCAGCAGGTCCGGCTTCCTATGGTATGACCGATACTTTAGGCCGTATGCATTCTGATGCACAGTTTGCAGGTTCCTCTTCCGTTCCGGCTCACGTAGAGATGATGGGTCTGATCGGTGCAGGAAACAACCCGATGGTTGGTATGACTGTAGCTGTAGCTGTTTCCATCGAGGAAGCTGCTAAGGCTGGTAAGTTCTAATTTTTCAAGGCGTATATCTGAATAAGGTATACGCCTTATTTTTTTGCTTTCTTATTCGAATGATAGGGGAGAGAAAAATCTCCCTAATTTCTAATAGCCTTACAAAAGAGCCATTTTGTCCGTTTACATAAAATGTCAAAGGATTTATAATTTTATAAAGGACTAAAGTCCTGCAAGCTGGTTGAAAGGAAGTGAGTGTATGAGCAAAAGAAAAAAAGCAGTGCTTGCAGTTGGACTTGTTCTGGCAGCTTTTTTGCTTGGAGCGATTATCTTTTATCTACATTTTATTATGAATGCAGGGCAGACCATCGAGACGCTGCAAAAGCTGGTGGAGGGAAATGGCTATGAGATTACAGCGGATTGCGCGATGACATTTGAACCGTCAGATCAGCTAAAGCCGGTAACAGATCTTGCGCGGGAACTTTTAAATACCGATTCTCTTACGGCAAAATTTA
>OGQO01002790.1_pt1 | contig 13033 bp, 9 predicted proteins | sample 1553241 | NCBI WGS metagenome assembly OGQO01 (sample SAMEA2579933, study PRJEB22360) | human gut metagenome | biome: human gut; feature: human-associated habitat; material: faeces | place: Denmark | collected 2008/2010
ATTTGCAACATCAGTCTCTGTTCTATCTGTCTGATCCCATATAGCCTGAATTCTTGTATTTCCAAGTCTGTCCTTGAAAACATCATTAAGATAATCTATTCCGGTATCCACATACCCTATGAGAACATTACTCCCGTCTGCCTGCAGATTATCCTGTCCAAGTACACGTAAAGCACCTATTTCATCAAGTGCACTTATATCCGCATCGCCTTCCATGAGTCCATATAACTTTGGAATAGTAAAATACCCCAGAGAGCTTATATTAAGCTGGCGGTTATCAGGCAGTTCTCCATGAGCTATAATCCATTGCGAATCAGCTCTCTGCGAACATATCCCTGACAATGCCTTAATAGCTTCATCAGCCCCTGGGGTATCTTCTATTATGTAATCATATATATTCTCTTTGGTTATATCAAAATCACATGCCATAACATCTCCTTAACATAAAGCAATCACTGTACATGCTATATGTATTCAGAAATGTATTGTATTATTCTGCTATAACTATTATGCTCTCATAGTTATTACCGGAGCACGTTTCTTTTCAACAACATCTTCTGTAATTGTAACTGAACCTATATTGCTGTCTTTCGGTATCTCATACATTATATCAAGCATAAAATCCTCAATAATAGAACGGAGTGCTCTTGCACCTGTATCTTTTTCCATTGCCTTTCTTGCTATGCTTCTTAATGCATCATCTGTAAACTCAAGCTTCACCTCATCAAGCTCTAACAGCTTCTGATACTGCTTAAGAATTGCATTCTTAGGCTCTTTCAGAATATTGACAAGCATATCCTCATCCAGTCTGTCAAGTGAATATATGATAGGCAGTCTTCCTAAAAATTCTGGAATCATTCCGTATTCTCTAAGATCATCAACCGTCACATAAGACATGATGTTCTTCTCATCATCATATTTATCTTTAAGGTCTGAGTTAAAACCTATTGATGACTGCTTATTAAGTCTTGCCTTTATTATATTCTCAAGGTCTGGAAATGCACCACCGCATATAAATAATATGTTGCGTGTGTTAACTGTAACCTGCGGAACCATAGCATTTTTGCTTGTAGCACCTACTGGAACTTCTATATCACTTCCCTCAAGAAGCTTTAACATTCCCTGCTGTACAGATTCACCGCTTACATCACGGCTTCTTGTTTCTTTCTTCTTGGCAATCTTATCTATCTCATCAATAAATATAATGCCTCTTTCTGCCTTCTCCACGTCATTATCTGCTGCCTGTAAAAGCTTTGATACAACGCTCTCTATATCATCACCTATATAGCCAGCTTCGGTAAGTGAAGTAGCATCTGTAATTGCAAGAGGTACTTTTAAAAGTCTTGCCAGTGTCTTTACAAGATAAGTCTTTCCGCTTCCTGTAGGTCCTATCATAAGCATATTAGACTTTTCAATCTCAATATCGTCCATAGTTCCTGTGGCAACTCTCTTATAATGATTGTATACAGCAACTGACATAACCTTCTTGGCATAGTCCTGACCTATTACATATTCATCTAACATTGCCTTTATCTGATGAGGTGCTGGAAGATTAGCCAAATCAAGTGTATCGTCCTTTTCCTTATCTGTAGGCTTGTTATTATCTTCTTTCTTTTTCTTGACTTTCTGCCTGTTGGAAATGTCATTACCCATCATATTAAAGCCGCCGAACATTCCCATATTAGGCATATTATTCATAAGGTCATCATAATTGATATCACTGTTATTAATTGTATCAAAGGTCTTCTGCATACAATCTGCACATACACATAAACCACCTGGCATATTAATCATTTTACCAGCCTTAGACTCTGACCTTCTGCATATATAGCACACCTTTTCGTATTCATCTGTGTTAGCAGTTGTATTGTTCTCATTATTATTATCGTTGTTACTCATTTAATCCTCAATTCTGTGTTACGAGGCTTATTAGTTCTTCTTTCCTAATGTAACCTCCACACTCTTTAGTACATATTCACTACCTTCAAGATGATAGTAGTCAACCTTTACTGTCTCTCCTGCTGAATAATACTGCAGAAGTGACTGTAAGCCTGACATTGTTGATATTGACTGGTCATCAAAACCGACAATTATATCGTAAGCTGAAAGTCCTGCCTTCTCTGCTGCTGAGCCAGATGCTACTGTACGAACCATTATACCCTGTGGGTAACCATACATAGAAGCATATGTGCTTGTTATATCTATAGCAACAATACCAAGATATCCAGCATTATCTGAATCTACCTTCTGTCTTGTCTGCTTGCTCATAAGTGAGCTTATAAGTTCCTTAACATTAGATACAGGTATTGAATATGCCATACCCTCAACACCATCTGATGATGTCTTAGCAAAGTTAATAGCAATTACCTTGCCGCTTGCATTAAGAAGTGCTCCACCACTATTACCTGAGTTAATAGCTGCGTTAGTCATTATAAGTCCTGAAAATGTAACATTGTTAACTGTTATTGATCTGTCAAGGGCACTTATAATACCATTAGTAACTGACTGTCCTTCTCCAAGTGCATTACCAATTGCCACTACCTGCTGGCCTACTGCAATTGTATCAGAATCTGCAAGTTCTGCAATAGCTATTTTACTTATTGTGTCAGACGGAATATCTGATAATGATACAGCAACTACTGCTATATCCTGATCTGACTTAGAACCCTTTACCGTTGCACTTACTGACTGGTCATCCACAAATACACATTTTAAGTTGGATACATTATCTACAACATGTGCATTAGTTACAATAAGAAGCTCTGTATCATTCTTACCAACAATAATACCAGTTCCACTTGTTGAAGCCTCGTACTGCTGCTGTCCCCAGCCATACATTGAAGATGAACTGCTTACTGTAGTTGTACCATTAAGGGCAACCATAGCCGGAAGTGCTGCCTGTGCCACACTTTCTACATTCATTGATGAATATTGTGAAAGATTAGTATCTCCATTAGCATTAATATCATCGCTTGTAACTTTATCAATATTGCTTGTCACAGTTGAAATTGTATAGTTCTTAGTATCATTACCACCTAAATATTTCTTCTCAATATGATAAGTTCCATACATTGCTGAACCAGCTACAACACCAAATACCACTGCTGCAAGCACACCACTTATATACTTCTTAGCCGTGGAATTCTTAGAAAAGAAATTGTTAAATGACTTCTTTCTTGCTTCCTTCTTAGCCTGCTTAGCCGCTCTCTGTGCATTCCTATAAGAATTATTCTGATCACTGCCTATATTATTATTAACATATGAATATCTATAGGTTGAATTACTGTTATCTGATGCATTATGAAAGCCTGTATTAGCACCATTATTATATGCTGTGTTATTATATCCGGCATTAGTTCCTGTGCTATTGTATGATGTATTAGCACCATACTGTGAATTATTCATACCACCCTGATTATATCCATAACCATTATAGCCATAATTATTACTTCCGTTAGAATACTGGTTCTGTCCATTATTCATACCAGCACCACCTGCACTGTTCTGATTATAACCTGTGTTATGGCTGTATGTTGTATATCCAGTTGTTCCTGTACTCTGATTATTATCAGGCTCTACATTCTCATAATTCCTAGAATTATTATCAGAATTATTGTTCATATAATCGTTATCTTCATTATTATACATATCCAAACACTCCTTACTTATGTCATTTCAACGAAAAAATGAACACATTTCGTTGTTGATACTGTTAGTATATTCACGAAATGTGTTCATATTGTGTATTACTTGTTAAGAAAATCTGAACTTATATAATTATGCTATGTAAAACATATCCATCAAATAATACTTACTGATTACTGCCCAACAAGCTCCATAACAGCTTTCTTTAAAGCTTCTTCTTTAGCTGCTGCATCTTCTATGCTGCTGCCCTTAACGCCCATATAGAACTTAATCTTAGGCTCTGTACCAGATGGTCTTGCACAGCACCATGCATTATCTGATAAATCATAATAAAGTACATTAGAGTCAGGAAGTCCTGTGCTATGCTTATCGCCTGTAACCATATTGACACATTCGTCCTTCTTATAATCTCTTGCTTCAAGAACTGTCCAGTTACCAATCTTAGATGGTGTATTATTTCTAAGGTCATCCATCATCTTAGCAATCTTTCCAGCACCCTCAGCACCCTTCATTGTGATAGCAACCTGTCCTTCTTTATAGTAGCCATACTTCTCATAGATGTTAATCATCTGATCCCATAAAGTAAGACCTTTATTCTTATAGTAAGCTGCTGCTTCACAAAGTGCCATAACTGCAACGATAGCATCCTTATCTCTTGCGTGTGTTCCTACAAGACAGCCATAGCTTTCCTCAAAACCAAATTCATATTCATATGTACCCTGCTGTTCAAAGAACTTAATCTGCTCACCGATGAACTTAAAGCCTGTAAGAACTTCAATAAGCTTAAGGTTATATTCCTTAGCAATGCTGTCAGCCATATTAGTTGAAACTATTGTCTTAACAAATGCTCCGTTCTTATGAAGAAGTCCCTTTTCCTGTCTTTGTGAAAGGATATATTCTGCAATAAGCATAGCAGACATATTACCTGTAAATGACTGGTATTCACCTGTCTTAGTATCCTTAGAATATACACCAAGTCTGTCAGCATCCGGATCTGTTGCAAGAACGATATCTGCATCAACTTCCTTAGCAAGCTTTAATGCTAATGTGAATGCCTTAGGATCTTCTGGGTTAGGATATTCAAGCGTTGTAAAATCTGGGTCTGGCTTTTCCTGTTCTGGAACAACATATACGTGCTTAAAGCCTAATTCCTTAAGAACTCTTCTTACTGGAATATTACCTGTACCATGGAATGGTGTGTATACAATCTTAATATCATCCGCTACTTTCTTAATGATATCTCCATTAATACTCATCTTCTTTAATGCGGCCATATATCTGTCATCCATATCGTATCCGATCACATTGTAAAGACCGCAAGCCTTAGCTTCATCTTTATCCATAGTCTTAACTGTATTGTAATCTGTTACAGCCTTAACTTCTGATATAATCTGTGAATCCTTAGGTGCTGTAATCTGTGCACCATCTTCCCAGTACACCTTATATCCGTTGTATTCTGGTGGGTTGTGGCTTGCTGTTACTACAATACCAGCTATGCAGTTAAGGTCTCTTAATGCAAATGATAATTCTGGTGTTGGACGAAGTGAAGGGAATATATATGCCTTAATTCCATTAGCATTAAGACAAAGTGCTGCTTCATCGGCAAATTCAGGTGACATTCTTCTTGAGTCAAATGCAATAGCTACACCTCTGTCTGCTGCACCTTCCTTAATAATAAAATTAGCAAGTCCCTGTGTTGCTTTTCTTACAGTGTAAATGTTCATTCTATTAGTACCATTTCCAATTACACCTCTTAAGCCACCTGTTCCGAATTCAAGATCTTTGTAAAATCTGTCTTCAATCTCCTTCTCATCATTAGCGATTGACTTAAGTTCATCTCTTGTTGCTTCATCAAAATACATATTGTCACACCAAGACTTATAAACTTCCATATAACCCATACTCTGTACCTCTTTCCTTGTTATTTAATAATGTCGGGGAAAATGGTATTTTTCCCTGACTGATGTACACGTATTGCTACATCATTTTATTTAATTATAATTCAATCCGTAGATTAAATCAATCTTTAAGAGCTTCTTTAAACTTTTCTGATACTGTCTTTAACGCTTCTTCTTCATCGCTTCCATCAGCTATTAAAGTTATCTCATCTCCACATTTAACACCTGATGCAAGTATTGATATTACACTCTTTGCATTGGCTGTCTTACCCTCTGCATATTCAAATGATATATTAGAATCAAATTTAATTGCCGCATCACACATAGCACCCGCTGGACGAAGATGTATTCCAAGCTGGCTTGTGACAATTATATTCTCCTTTACCATTATAATCCCTCCTTAAATGGCAGTTCTTAACAAATTACCTTGTCGCCGCTGTAGTGCTTTCTGTCGCTTTGGTACTCTCTGTAGTTGTTTCCTGCTGTATTGCCGTTATTGTAACATTAACAGTAACATTACCTACTACAGTTATTCCATCAGGCAGTGATAACGCCACTGTGACATTATGAGTTCCTGCCCCAAGATTCTTAAGGTCAATGCCTGCCTTTACATCTGATGCACTGACAGCCGATAACACATTATCATTACCTGTTACAGTAAATGTAATACCCTGCATTACCTGTGCATTAAACCCTGTCTGTATATTATTAAGTGTTATCTCTGAAGCTGAAAGACTTATCTGCTTTGTAGCCTTCTGTGCTATCTTAACTGTAACAGTAAGACTGCTGTCAGATACAAATTTAATTCCTGATGGAACATAATCTGATAATCTGAAAGTATATGTCTTATCAGCACTCAATCCATCAGCATTAATATTCTGCGATGGAATTGTTATTGTATCTACTTTACCCAGCAAATCATCTGAACCTGTTATAACCGCAGATGCCTGGCTTAATATTGTATCTGTTATAATATATCCGTCTGCCGGCGTTCCACTTGTCTTTGCTGTTATTGACACCGTCTTCATTCTTGCTATATCAACATTGATATCTGCTTTAGTACATGACAGTTCAAGTGCATCATTTACTATTTCATTACCATCTTCATCTAACATCTTAACATCTGCACTTGTGCTTATGTCTTCCTTAGCACCTGATACATCTATATTTACTGATAATGCTGCTACACTCTCAAGTAAAGATGTAGGACCTGTAACTTTGATATATGTTGGTGATGAACTTGTCGAAGCAACCGTATATCCTGAAGCTGTAGAACCTGTCGTGTTAACATCTAATGACAAAGTCTTGGTATCCCTGTTCTCTATGCTTAGCTTAAGTGCTGATGTTCTTGGAACAGCCTCTACATTATTAAGAACCTGTCCATCTTTAATTACCTGAACCTGTATATCTACATAATCTGTAAATGCAGTAACCTTACTCAAATCTGCGGTTGCACTTATATCACTTGTCTTAAGGTCTGTTACGACACTCTTTGGACCGCTTACTGTAACTGAAATCTTGCCGCCATCAACAACTTCATAACTGTAATCTTTGTCTGTAAGGCTCTGTGTATTAATAAGCTGTACAGTTATATTACTGAATGTATAACTCGTGTTAGGGTCATATATATTAACAATAACTGTCCATAGAACAACTGCAAATACAGCGGATAATAACTTCAGGCTGAAATTCTTAAATATCTTCTCTTTCATGCTTCAACCTGCCTCTCCATATCCTGAAAGACTTAACATCTATATTCTTTCTACGGATATATTCCAGTTTATTCTTTAAAGAATCTGCATCAATATCGTGTATTAATTCACCACCAAAAGCTACGGAAACCTTACCCGTTTCCTCTGATACAATAATTGTCATACTGTCTGTAGCTTCGCTTATTCCGACTCCGGCACGGTGTCTTGTTCCTAAAGCCTTGCTAAGATTAACATTATCTGTAAGTGGAAGATAACAGGTAGCTGCAACAACCCTGTTACCCCTAACTATAACTGCACCATCGTGAAGCGGTGTATTATGCTCAAATATATTAATAAGAAGCTGGCTTGTGACAATACCATCTACAGGTATTCCTGTCTTTATATACTCTTCCAGAAGCATATCCTGTTCTATAACTATCAATGCACCTGTCCTTACCGCTCCCATCCTGTAGCACGCATCAACAATTTCGTCAGCTGTCTTAACACTAAAACGCTCATCTTTATTGCTGTTATCACCAAAATTCAGGAAATTAAGAACAAATTTCTTCCTTCCTAACTGCTCTAACGCCCTTCTTAATTCAGGCTGGAATATAATAACAAGTGCTATAATTCCAACACTTATCGTCTTTCCTGCTATCCACAATATAGTCTTTAAGTTAAGCAGATATGCAACTACCGCGAATAAACCTACTACTATAATTCCTTTAAGCAAAGCCCACGCTTTAGTATTCATTATCCATAACAGAATATTATAAAGAACAACCGCAATAATAATTATCTCTATAATATCTGTCCATGTAATCCTTGGTATATATAATCTTGAAAAATAATTCTGCAACAGATTACCTGATGTAGTCACATTCTCACCACCCTTTTAATTTCTATATGATAAACATACTATTATTTATCAAAAAATATCATATCTTCGTCTTCTTCTGTGGCAGCAGTTGTTGATTTAGCCTGTCTTACATCACTTATATCTGAGGCTTTTCTGGTCTTTCTTGCATTAATCTGCTTAACCTTTACATCCTCACCTGCTACATTAATCTTAGGCACAGCCTTTACATAATAATAGTATTCGTCATCTTCATACTGTACATACTCTGTTCTTCTGAAATCAACTGCAAAGAACATAACATTACAGATATAACCTGCAAGTGCACCTAATATAACTCCGATTACAATAAGAACTATATTAAATTCAGTCTTAAATACAATCTCGCATACAACAAGAATTATGAACTGTAATACACTTCCTATTCCTATAGCGTAACCCCATGCATAGTCAATCTTAAGTCTTCTTATTATGTATACAACAATTACTGTAACTGCAAGTGCTGCAATTAACACTATCATCTGCTTGTCCTTAACAAGACTTTCTATTAAATAAGAAACCTGTAACATACTCTCTGTTAAAGATTTGTTAGTAACTGCTGCTTCGTAAGCACTGGCTGTATTAATTATATAATAAATTATTACACCAAAGCTTACAGGTATTGCCGCAAGAAATGATGAGCATAAACCTACAGCAACCGGTATAACATAAGGTATCTTAAAACCACACATAATTACTGTTAATATTAGCAGATATCCAAGCTTTGGTGTAAATCTGAAATATAACAGATACATAAGAAGCACTACGCACAATGCAATAAGTGCAAATTCTACTGATATTGCATACAAGTGTGCAATCATAAATATCGAAAGCATTACTATTGTAAAGCCATTAGGCAGAAATGCACATATAACCGATACTAATACTGCTATTATAGGACTATTAAGCTTATCCATATAGCCGATAGAGGCATTAAGCATAAGAAATGAAACCAATGCTGCTATAAACTTAGCCACCGGTACAATATATATATCATATTTGTTGTAAAATCTTTTAAAATTCTCTTTGAGTTCTAATAAAACCGCCATTATATCCTCCATATTTACTTTCTTTTCTTCTGGCTGTTATAAAATCTTTCAAGCTTATTAAGTCTTGAAAAATATTTCTTAAGACCTTTTCTTGAACGTTCATACTGGACATTATATACAACAGCTGCTATTACTGTAAATATAACTAACATTCCTATATAGTATATTGCCACTCTCCTGCCAAATGCAAGATAGTCCATTGAATTAATATTCTCAACAAGTCCCTCTGCATTGCATAATACATACATAATTGCAACTATCATAAATGCAAATGTTGTAGTTATTAATGTCTTTAAAATACCGAAAGCAATGAAATCACCTTTGAAATATTTCGCTGTACGAAGCATTTTCCTGCCCTCGTTCTTTTCATATATAGCCATCTTAGTCATCATCTTAACTTTATTCTCATTAAGCACAACTTTCACCTCATTATTCATTTCATAAATATGCTATTGGTTATATAACAGCATTTTATTAAATATAGCATATTTGACATTAATTGTATATTACAATTTGCGAATGTCCTCCGCCTGCTGCTGTTACAATTCTTACTTTTCTTCCCTCAGCAGTAAATGTTCTGTCACTTGAAGCAGAAAGATAATTGCTCCATACCTGACTATATTCTGATGGGAGAAGCTCACTTAATACACTATTAATCTTGCTGTCAAAACCACCGCTTCTCTGCTTGATATATATAATAGAAACTTCTGGCTGTATTATTATTTCTCCATAATAAGTATCATTTTCTGTATATATGTATACATTAGAATATTCTCTTGTAAATCCCTGATTACCAAGTATGTCTGGCAGATCTGTACTCTTCATTCCGTCACTGTTTCCAGTTGATGAACTGCTGCTTCCTGTGTTAGTGCTATTGGTATTCGATGAATTAGAGCCTGAATTGTTAGAGGTATTGCCTGAATTATTGTTATAAGACCCATCTGAATTATTAGATGAATCATCTGCAATATAGCCTCCGTCAGAACTACCATTATCTGTACCACTGCTGTTACCATCATCATAGCTTCCTGCCTCACTGTTATATGAGTAGCCCGTTCTGCCTGATGTGCCACTATTAGAAGTCCCTGATGAGCTGCTGTTAGATGAATTAGAACTCGTAATGCTTCCATTACCTGTGTATACAACATATCCATTGGCTGAACCTGCTGATACACTCTTTATTCCCTCAATAGCTACGGCATCTGACACATCTCCTACTGTCGCTGTAAGTGCCGCAACACCTACATTATTAACAGTTACAACACCATCTGAATCAACCTTCATAATATCCTCATTACTGCTTGACCACACAAGTGCCTTATCAGTATTCTCCGGCTCTACAACTGCAGCTGCTTTAAATGTTGTGCCGACAACAACAGCTGTATCATCCATTAATATCTCAACCTTAGTAAGTGACCTGTCAGCTACACTGTTGTTAGATGAATTATTCTGTGGTTTCAAATTCTTCTCTGTCAATGTCATTCCAACAGTATTATCCCCACTTTTCTTATTATTAGAACTTACAGCTCCTGCTATAATAACTGAAAAAAGAGCAATTACAGCTATTACAATAAGTACAATTGCAATTGGGGACAGCTTAGTTGTTGTATTTGCTGTGCCTTTTGAATTATTATCCTTTTCGTTGTGCATCTTTATCTCCATTCTTAAACTATCTCATCAGGAAACTTCCATTGCTCTGCCTGATACTTATAATCTTCTGCCATCTGTCTGAACTGTGCTATCTGTTCTATATCTTCTGATGTTTCTGAAAGCTTGTCATAACATATGCTAAGAGCATACAAAGGCTTATTACCTCCGCTTGTAATATCTAACATGCTTGAAGTTTCATATATTGCATTATAATACCACATTGCCGCTTCTGCATAGTCATTTATATCATAATAATAATTGCCAAGTTCATAACATATCTCTGAGCTTGGATTATCAGCAACACACCTTAAAGCAAGCTTAAAGAATTCTCCCATATCACCTGCTATGCGGTATATTTTAACAAGTACGCAGTTCACTTCCTGTCGAATGTCGTCACTTCTGTTCTCATTAATAAGAATATCGGCAAATATATCTTTAAAATCCATAAAATCTTTATCTGAACCAGAAATATAAAGCTCCTTGCATAACATAGTTATAACATAGTCCTCCAACTGTGTTCCCCTGGCAAATGCTTTAATATATGTAGAGAAATCCCTCCTGCTGTGGTCTGATACTGGTCTGTGCAGTATCTCTATATCACTGTCATATACCACAGGTGTAAGCCTTACTGTTTCATGAATTGGTGATGTCCATACGAAAGGCCTTAACCTCTTAAAAAGCTTTGGCCTTAATTCTCTGTGTACATTGTACACAGAGTTATAGTCATTATCATTAACATAATACATCTGTACTATATCTATCTCTGGAAGAAGCATTGATTTCAGGTCTTTTAATGCCTGATTATTGCGTTCATCTAATATCTCATCTGCATCTGCACTGAATATATAATCGCAGGAAGCTAATGAAAATGCGTAATTTCTGGCAGCGGCAAAATCGTCACACCATTTATAATCATATACTTTATCTGTGTATTTATGTGCTATATCTTTGGTTGAATCAGTCGAACCAGTGTCCACTATTATTAATTCATCATAAGTTCCTGCGTATGAAATAAGACAGCGTTCTAATATTGACTGTTCATTTTTTACTATCATACATAAGGTGATTGATATCATTTTCGTGGTCTCCTTATAATTGTTTCCTGTTCATAAGTATACCATATCAGTTTTTATGTGGATAGATTTTTAATTAAAAAAGGAGTTTGTGTTTGATATGTCACCTGTCTACTGGTACGGGTGGCAATCTAACACAAACTCTTTTTAGGTTTTCTTTATTATTTTTTTATCATTTCAATACTTGAATTATTTATTCCAGCTATTTATTTTAAGCCTTTTTCAAGGTCTGTAAGCATTATGTCTAATGCCTGTATTCCACCTTCGGCTGTGTACCATACATTTGAATGTTCAAGATATATTATATGGTTGTTTTTGTAGGCATCTGTTGTCTTTACAAGTTCATTTTCCACTATTTCTTTAGCATTCTTAGCACCTGCTGTTGATATTGCGCTATCTCTGTCCATAACAAATATATAATCAGGATTCTGCTGTACTACTGTTTCAAATGAAGATTCATTGCCGTGTGTTGATGTTGAGCCTGCGGCTGTAAGATTGTTAAAACCTGCTTCTACACCTATTAAAGAGCATCTTCCATCATTTCCAAGAAGATTAAAACTTCCGCTTGTTGTCATACCTACTAATGCTGTCTTTCCTGATGATATCTTCTTTATTGTATCTATTCTTGCTCCAAAATCAGACATAAGTGAATCAACTTTATCTTCCATTCCGAATATTGAAGCTATTGTCTTTGCATTTTTAGATACGCTATTTACAAGTCCCTCATTAGTATCTGTTGCAAGATATACTACTGGTGCTATTTCACTTAAAGCATCATAGCTCTTTGATAAACGTCCACCAATAAATATAATATCTGGTTCACACTCCATAACTGCTTCTAAATCAGCCTCTTTTATTGTTCCAAGATTTTTAATTGATGCATCATTTGAATATTTTTCAAGGTAATCAATACTTGTTGATGCCATTCCTACTACTCTGTCACCTACGCCAAGTTCATCTATAATATCTAAAGATGCAAGGTCAAGAATTGCTATTCTCTTAGGATTATAAGGAACTTCTAATTCAATCTCATTTTTTGAAGAATCAAGCGAAGTGATTGTCACGCTTGTCTTTTCTTCTTTAGTACTTTCATTATCAGACTTATCAGTACCACACGCTATAAGTCCTACTG
>OGQO01002794.1_pt1 | contig 13007 bp, 9 predicted proteins | sample 1553241 | NCBI WGS metagenome assembly OGQO01 (sample SAMEA2579933, study PRJEB22360) | human gut metagenome | biome: human gut; feature: human-associated habitat; material: faeces | place: Denmark | collected 2008/2010
AAATCACCTATAAAGGTACAAAATATTTGTGAGACTACCAACTTTTTTATGAACTCTTCTTATCCCGAACTGGGGTAATATAATGGCTCATCATTGGTACTGCTATCAACGACAACGCAGCACCGACATACATAAACCTAATCTTTGCCTTGTCGCTTATGGGCGATATGCCCACAAACAAGGCAAGGACGAGCGACAATGCGCAGCAGCAGAGTGCCAGTAATGCTGTTCCCATATCCTATTCTGTTTTTTAATCTTTCAAGCAAGCAAGTGGTATTACTTTGACACCGTCTGGGCGTGTGTAGGCCATGCTGCCACCTGTCATGACAATCATCAAGTCGGGTTCGCGCAACGGCACCTGTTTTTCTGTCTCATTATGCACTTGAACGAGTCGTTTAATTTCCAAAAGATGTTTGGCTCCTTCTTCTATTTCACGGCTGCCAAGCTTGCACTCTATCAGAGCATAGCGTCCATCGTCAAGATGAAGCACCAAGTCGGCTTCCAGTCCGTAGCGGTCGCGATAGTATGAGAGGCGGCTATCGTGAGAGGCTGAATACACCCTAAGATCTCGTGCGCACATTTGCTCAAATATAAAGCCAAATGTCTTTAATTGAGTCATTAAGGATTCTGGTGACAGGTTGAGTAATGCGACCGCAACCGATGGATCACAGAACGCTCGTTTGGGTCTGCTTTGGATTGTTGTCTTGCTCCTTATGGAAGGGCACCAAGCCTCTATGTCTTGAATGACAAACAGTTTTTCCAATGCCTCGATGTAGCTTTCAAGCGTAGGTCTGGTACATTCTACATCATCAGAAGCAGTAACGTCTGCCAATATGGATGTGGTTTTCGCCAATGTAGAGATGTTGCGTGCGTATGATTTCATTATCAGGTGCGCCAACTTCTGATTTCTCTTTACTCCATCTATGCGTGATATGTCATTCTTATATACAGACTTTACATACTCTTTAGCAACAAGTAATTTTGACTTGTCGTCACCTAAATTCAATGTTGCCGGCCAACCACCTCTGCATGCAGCAAATATGATTTCTTCCATTTTTAGTTCCGAGGTAGCGAAGATTTCTTCTTGAGGATTGTCGAACATCTCCATCAATGATACGCTGCCGTTAGATTCACCATATTCCCACAGGCTCATGGGCAGCATCTCCATCCGGGAAATACGCCCTGTTCCACTATTATGGATTTTACTGTCGTCAATAGCGTTAGACCCTGTCAATATGAATTGACCAGGCAAGCCACGCTCATCAACCTTTGTGCGCACTGCATCCCATAGCATTGGGGCATCTTGCCATTCATCTATCAAGCGAGGCACTTCCCCTTCTAATAAGAATGAGGGCTTGGTAATGGCTGTAGCCAAATATTCTTCACGATGGTCAGTATCTTGTAAACTAATAACACTATTGGCCAACTGCTTGGCAGTGGTGGTCTTGCCACACCATTTTGGTCCTTCAATGAGCACTGCTCCCATTGCTTTAAGATGCGCTTTAAGTCGCAAGTCAAAGACTCTATTTAGATATGCCATATTCGATTTTGTTTTATGCTGCAAAGGTACTCATTTTAATTTGATTACCAAACGCATTTTAAGTTTTTGATGCGTTTTATTTTAAGTTTTTGTTGTAATCTATTTGTAATTTTTGATGCGTTTTATTTGTAATTTTTGGGGCGTTTCATCATGTGTTTTTGTGGCAATCCATCGGGTGCTTAAAAATAAATGTGATTTGTTTTTGTATTTCTCTCGGCTTGCACTACCTTTGCAGCAGTTGAGTGCGTGTTTGCTTATCGTTGCTTATTTCCATATTTGACCAAGGTCAAACTCGACTGCACTCGGAAAAGAAAGCAAGTTTTCTTTTCTCTCGTTAGCACGAGTTTTGCAGCACATTTGCAGCACGCTCACACAGATGGCTTGTTTAATAACGGTTTGCATTTCGAGGAGGAAAAGAAAGGTGTGCAAAATTAAGCATTTCTTTCATCCGTACAGGTCGATTCCTTTTGACCAAGGATAATAGATAAATAGGTATGAAACGTTCGCTCAAAATATTGATGGCATTGATGCTCTCGCTCATGGTGGTTTACCTGAGCGTGGGTACTACCGTCACCCACTGCCTCAGCTATGGCAAGGTGACAGTGGGTACGGTGGCTGACTGTTGTGTGAAACGAAGCATGGACCATGACTGTTGTCAAGGCAAACCGGGCACACTGGTGAAGAAGCATTGCATGGATGTGAAGCAGGTGAAACTGTCGCCTACGGTCTCTATCCAACACCTGAATTTCGATGCAGCACCAGTATTTGCAGGCATCGTGCCAGCTCTTTGGCAGATGTTGCCTCATCCTGTTATCTGTAGCATTCAGAAGGCAAGATATTGGAATCAGAACGTTCCACATTCGCCTCCAAGGGCTTATCTTGCCCTCCTCAACACCCTGATTATTTGATTTTTCCATATTTGCAAATAGGTTGCAAAAGATTATTTTGACTTTTGCAACCAAGATTGTCGTATGCCTACCCTATCAATAATGACTTAGGGTCGCATACATATATTTATAACAGGTAAATAAGAAAAAAGACAATGAAGAAAACAATACCAGTGATTGGCATGGCATGCTCAGTGTGTGCTGCCAATGTGGAGCGCAAGCTCAACTCCCTTGAGGGCATAACTTCCGCCACCGTTTCCTTGGCAGGACGCACCGCCCTTGTCGATTATGACCCGGAGAAGATTACCCTCGAAGATATGAAGCGTGAGATTTCCAATGCAGGCTATGACCTCGTCATCGAGGCAGACCGTAGTGCTGAGGAAATCAATCGCCGTGAATTTACTCTCTTGAAGCGCAAGACCCTTCTGTCCTGGTTCTTCGCCATTCTCGTGATGGCGTTCTCCATGGGCTGGGTTTCGACCGGTATGGAGAACACCGCCTCTATGGGCGATGGCATGATGAGGGACAGCCACGCCTCGGCTTTCAACAACCAGATTTCCTTGATTCTCGCCCTCTTGAACATGTTGTATTGCGGTCGGATGTTCTATGTCTCGGCGTGGAAGCAACTCAAGCATCGAACCGCCAACATGGATTCTCTCGTGGCTCTGAGCACTCTCATCGCCTTTCTCTTCAGTGCCTTCAACACCTTCTTCGGAGAAATGGTATGGGGCGCAAGGGGCATCGAATGGCATGTCTACTTCGATGCCTCGGTGATGATCATCACCTTCGTTCTGACAGGAAGATGTCTGGAAGAGAAGGCGAAGGATGGCACGGCGGCAAGCATCAAACAGTTGATGGGCTTGCAACCGAAGACCGCCCGACTGGTCGCCGACGGGCAGTTGGAGGAGGTGCCAATCTCCACTATCCAACGTGGTGATGTCATCGAGGTGCGTGCAGGGGAAAAGATTCCTGTGGATGGCGTGGTAACCCAAGCCGAGAGCTTTATGACAACTGATGCGGCATACGTGGACGAGGCGATGATTACAGGCGAACCTACCCCTGTGGCAAAGCGGGTGGGCGATGAGGTATTGTCAGGAACGATTCCGAGCCAAGGCAAGCTCCGCATGAGAGCCAGACAGATAGGTGAGAACACCACCCTGGCACATATCATCAGGATGGTGCAGGAGGCACAGGGGAGCAAGGCTCCCGTACAGCGCATCGTGGATAAGGCGGCATTGGTGTTTGTGCCGGTGGTGGCAGGCATCGCCTTGATTACTTTCTTGGCATGGTGGATAATCGGTGGCAATGCCTGTCTGCCTCAGGCTATCATGAGTGGCGTGGCGGTATTGGTCATCGCCTGTCCTTGTGCCATGGGCTTGGCAACGCCTACTGCCTTGATGGTGGGAATAGGAAAGGCGGCACAGAAGCAAATCCTCATCAAGGATGCCGCCGCCCTCGAAAATATCCGTAAGGTGGATGCCCTCGTCATCGACAAGACGGGCACGCTCACCATTCCTAACCAGAATGTAGACTTCACGAAAGGGGACGGATTGGATGACCTTGAGTCTCGCGAAACCCTCAAGCCTCATGCTTCCGAGGCAATGAAACTGTTGGAAAAGGAAGGCATCGAGGTGTATATGATGAGTGGTGACCGGGAAGAGGCGGCTCGCTATTGGGCAAACAAGGCTGGCATCAAGCATTATCAGAGCAAGGTGAAGTCTGACGACAAGCAAGCCATGGTCAAGAAACTCCAAGCGGAGGGCAAGCATGTGATGATGATAGGCGACGGCATCAACGACACCCAGGCATTGGCTCTTGCTGATGTCAGTATGGCGATAGGCAAGGGAACGGATGTGGCGATGGATGTGGCACAGGTTACGCTGATGGACGATGATCTGATGGCGATACCTGATGCCGTGAAACTAAGCAGGAAGACGGTGGGCATGATTTGGCAGAACCTCTTCTGGGCATTCATCTACAATCTCATCTGCATCCCTCTGGCGGCAGGTGTCCTGCATCTCTTCGGCATCGATTTCCAGATTACACCGATGTGGGCAAGTGCCCTGATGGCATGTTCAAGCGTGAGTGTCGTTCTCAACTCTTTGCGATTGCGCTTCGCTTAAAGGTAGTAGGGTAAAAAAGTAACAAACATCCGAAACCAAGATTTAAGTCTCGGATAAAAGGAGATATATTTATGTATTCAAGATATATATTGCTCAGTGCCTTGTTGGTTATTGGTGCTGAGACTTATGCAAAAAACAATAAGACAGAGGTTGCGTCTCTGTTATCATATAATGATTCTGAAGGAAACGCCCCTGCTGATTCCTCCTATCAGGATTCCATCTTCAAGGACCAGACCTTGCAGGAGGTGAAGGCGGTGGCACGCAAGCCGGGAACTTCCCGATTGGCTGGTGCCGTAAATGGCATCGCCATGAACAAGGATGAGCTCTTCAAGGCGGCTTGTTGCAACCTTGGCGAGAGTTTCACTACCAACCCATCGGTGGACGTGGCTTATAATGATGCCACAACGGGCGCAAGACAAATCAAGCTACTCGGTCTTTCGGGCACTTACGTACAGATGCTCACCGAGAATCTCCCAAACTTCCGTGGTGCCGCCATCCCTTACGCCCTGGGGTATGTTCCGGGACCTTGGATGAAAGGCATTCAGGTGTCAAAAGGCTGTGCTTCTGTGAAGAACGGTTATGAGTCGATTACGGGTCAGATCAATGTGGATTACCTGCAACCGGAGGATGAGCAGCAGGTGGAGGTGAACCTCTTTGGCGATACCAAAAGCCGAATCGAGGCAAACGCCGATGCCAACGTTCATCTGTCGGACAGATGGGCTACGGAGATATTGCTGCATCATGAGAATATAATCAAGAATCATGACGACAATGGCGACGGCTTCTATGATATGCCTGGCAGAGAACAATATAATGTGCAAAACCGTTGGGTGTATAAAGGCAAGAGCTACATCTTTCATGGCGGGCTTGGGGCTTTGAAGGAGATTCGTACCAGCGGACAGGACGAGGAGCATGTCCATAGTGATGATATTTACAGAATCAAGCTCCATACCAACCGCTATGAGGGTTATATGAAACATGCCTTCATCCTAAATCACGAGCATGGCACAAATATTGCCTTCATGTCCTCGGCTTCGATGCACCAGTTGAATGCCCGGTATGGCAACAAGCTCTACGATCTCAATGAGAAGAATCTCTATGGCTCACTGATGTTTGAAACCAATTTCTCCACTCAGCATAACCTGTCGTTGGGATTAAGCTTCAACCACGATTACCTGGGGCAAAACGAAGGGCAAAACAAAGGACAGAACGAGAAGGAAACAACCCCTGGGGCATACGCCCAATACACCTATACATTAGGCACTAAGCTGACGGCGATGGCAGGTGTACGTTTCGACCACAGTTCGCTTTATGGCAACTTCTTCACACCTCGTTTCCACGTGAAGTATTCGCCTGTCGACGCCATCAGCATCCGCTTGTCGGCAGGCAAGGGCTATCGCACGGTGTTTGGCATGGCTGAATACAATTACCTCTTGGCGAGTGGCAGAAACCTCAATATCAGCAAAAGTCTCAAGCAAGAGGAGGCTTGGAACTATGGACTGAGCACGGCTTTCTATATCCCGATGTTTGGCAAGACGCTGAAACTGAACGCCGAGTATTACTATACCGACTTCAGGAATCAGGCGGTGGTGGATTATGATGCCAACAAGGAGTTTATCTCCATCTACAATCTGATAGGCAAGTCTTATTCACACACCTTCCAGATAGATGCCTCTTATCCATTGCTGAAAGGCTTGGAGATAACAGCGGCTTATCGTCTGAATGATGTTAAGTGTACATACGATTATGGCAAGACCTTGAAAGAGAAGCCTTTGACCAGCAAGTATAAGGCGCTTTTCACAGCTTCATATAAGACCCCACTTGGACTTTGGCAGTTTGATGCCACCGTGCAGCTGAATGGTGGAGGCAGGAATCCGGAGCCTTATCAGTTGGCGGATGGAAGCCGGTCGTGGTCTCCTCGCTTCCATAGCTTCGAGCAGGTGAGTGCGCAGGTTACGAGATGGTTCCGCCATTGGAGCATCTATGTGGGAGGTGAGAACCTGACCGGTTTCAAGCAGAAGACTCCTATCTATGGTGCCAGCAACCCTTGGGGAAGCGATTTCGAGCCAACCTTGGTTTGGGGACCTGTAGAGGGCAGGATGTTCTACGCTGGAGTGAGAGTGCACTTTTAACCCCAAACGGTCATTAGACTGTTCTATTGTATGCAGCCTTTGGACGTATTTGGAGTAATAAATCTAAGCAATATCCGTTGGTTAGAATCAGATAAAAATCAAATTATCAAATAGAAAAGTCATGAAGAAAATTTTAGTAATGTTCACAATGATGATGGTGGCAATGGTAACCTTTGCCAAGGACATCAAGACCGTAGTGTTCACCACAACCCCACAGATGCACTGTGAGGCTTGTGAGAACAAGATCAAGAGCAACCTTCGCTTCGAGAAGGGTATCAAGAGCATTGAGACTTCGGTGCCAGACCAAACAGTCACCGTAAAGTACAATGCCGACAAGACCACTCCAGAGAAACTCCGGAAAGGTTTTGAGAAATTCGGCTATAAGGCTCGCATCCTGAAAGATGGCGAGAAGGTGGAGAAGAACACCGAGGAGAAGTGTGACTTGATGTAATTCCTGACGACCCCATAACAAAAAAAATTGCCCAAGATGACATCTCAAGTGTTCATCTTGGGCAATTTGTTTATATGGTCAATTGAAGGTTGTATGACTTATAATACAACAAACCCATCATCATAAACCGGCAATATGGGGAACCAGTTCATACAAACTGATTGGGATTTAAATCAAAATCAGCCTAATGACCGATTTGGGTTAAAACAGATGGTCGATGTCTCCCTGCGAGAGGATGGCGATAATGGTCTTACCGTCGGGGGCATAGTTCACGTTGGTGGATGCGAAGAGTTCGTTCACAAGGTTCTCCATCTCCTTAGAGTCGAGCACCTGTCCGTATGGTATCGCCGCATTGCGTGCCAATCCGAGGGCTACGGCATGCTTTATCTCTTCGGCTGCCGACACGGTATCTTCTGCCGCAAGAGCCACGATGTCGCTGACGAGAGCCGGAGGGTTCAAGCCTTCGAGTCCTGCCGGCATACCGCCGATGGCATAGCTGCCACCACCGAGATCGCTGAAGTCGAAGCCCAGCAGCATCATATCTTCCTGTATGCTCTGGAACACTACGTTGTCTGACGGACCGAACTGCACCATCTCCGGAAAGAGGAGCTTCTGCGAATGCCCTGCTTTGTCGGTTATCTGCTGCATATATCCATCATAGAGCACTCGGATATGTGCCCTGTGCTGGTCGATTATCATCAGTCCCGACTTCACTGCCGTCATGATATAACGGCCCTTATACTGATAGTGCGACGGCGACTTCTCTTCTATCGGCATTTTGGCATTGAGGGCAGAAGACACCGGTTGCCCTTCCCCACCCTCTTGCAGTTCGCCACCGCCATTCTGGAATTCAAAATCATGAAACAGCGGCTGAGTCTCGCCGGCATCCGTTCCACCGAAAGATACGGTCTCACCTCCCGGCAGAGAATCATCTTGGATATCGCCGGCTCCCTCATAGAGCTGCTCCCAGTTCTCGGGTATTGCCGGCTGACGGGAGTTGCTGCTGAATGGATTATACGAAGGATTGTAGTCCACCTTCGGCATCTGGAAATCCTGCATTTCCCCTGTCTGATGAAACATCGGGATGTCGGGTTTTCCCTCGGTGTCGAAATCTATCGACGGCACATCGTTGAAGCGTCCCAGCGAGTCCTTCACGGCAGCCATCAATATCTGCCATATCGTCTGCTCGTTCTCGAATTTTATCTCTGTCTTAGTGGGGTGTATATTCACGTCGATATCTTCTGCCGGCACATCGAAATATATGAAATACGGCACCTGCTCTCCTTGCGGAATGAGTCTCTCGAAAGGTGTCAGCACCGCCTTGTTGAAATAGGGATGCTTCATATACCTGCCGTTGACGAAGAAATACTGATGGGCATTCTTCTTTTTCGACGACTCCGGTTTTCCCACAAAACCATGGATACGGCACACCGTGGTGTCAACGCCTACAGGCAGCAGGCTTTGGTTTAGACGCTTGCCGAAGACTTCGATGATGCGCTGACGGAAGCTGTCGCCATGCGGACGCAGGTTCAGCACTTCGGTACCGTTGCTCGTAAACGTGAAGTGGATATGCGGGTATACAAGCACGATGCGCTCGAAGGCAGCCATGATATTGTTCAGTTCCGTGGTATTCGACTTGAGGAACTTCCGTCTTGCCGGCACGTTGAAGAAGAGGTTCTGTATCAGGAAATTGCTTCCCTCCTGACAGGCGATAGGCTCCTGGTTGAGCACCTTGCATCCTGAGATGGACAGCAGCGTGCCCACCTCATCGCCCTTCTGACGGGTCTTCAGTTCCACCTGTGCCACGGCAGCTATTGACGCCAGCGCCTCGCCACGGAATCCCATGGTGTGTAGAGAGAAGAGGTCGTCGGCCTGTCTTATCTTCGATGTGGCATGGCGCTCAAAGGCGAGACGCGCATCGGTGTCTGACATTCCCTTTCCGTCGTCGATCACCTGGATGGATGTCTTACCGGCATCCACCACAAGCACGTCGATGCGGCTGGCTCCGGCGTCAACGGCGTTCTCCACCAGTTCCTTGATGACAGACGCGGGGCGCTGTATCACCTCACCGGCTGCTATCTGGTTGGCCACGGAATCGGGCAGCAGTTGTATTATATCGCTCATATATTATCTGTAATCTTTTATCTGTATCAGCCCCAGTCTGGGTGCTGCTTGAATTAAATCCGGCGGGAGACTTTGCTGCTGTACATCGCCCCTCCCCCGGACAGTCTGCCGGGAACAGTCACCGGCAACATCAGTTCTCCGGCTTGTTCTCCGTAGCCGCCACGCTTTTCAGTTCGCCACCCTCGATATGCTGCAGTGGAGCGGCATGGCGGGTAATGTTCTTCAGCTGCGTACCGTCTTTCTTTCCGCGCCATTCATAGATGTCGTCTTTGTTTATCGGACGGATATAGTCGAACCATGTGAATCCGTCGAGCTTGTATCGCTCCGGCGGAATCTGCGTCATGGGATACCACGTGCCGTCGGTTTTCGATGTCCATATCTTCTGCAACTGTCTGTCGCGCATGAACATCTTCATCGTGTCGGTCTCGATATACACCAGTCCCATGAGCGTTGAGTCTTTGTCGTCAACGGGATAGTATATCGACCTGACATTGCCTATCGCCTCGGTCTGCGTTATCTGTCCCTTGGTGAAATAAGCGAACATCTCCTTCGATGACAGCTGCTGGTAGTGCTCCTTGTCTGGCATCAGCTCGGCGGTGAGTGCCTGGTTGATGATATGCGCACGGTCGATGGTGGAGTCTTTCATGAACACCTGTATCTCCTCGCCGAGCAACTGTCTGTCGCCGCTCCATGCTATAGGGTCGCGATACATCGTCATGCAGGAGTCTTTGGTGTTGTAGACGAGGGAGTCGCACACCGCCTGCACATCATTGCGGAAGGCTCTCACCTTGTTGTAGCAATGCGCCGTACGATACACGGAGTCGGTGTTCAGATGATATGTTATCACCTTTATGGTGTCGGAATGCACGAAGAGTGTGTCCTTCTGCGAATATTCCATCATCACGGGATTCTCCGTAGCGAAGGCGAAACCGTTTTTCTCGTTATACCACAGGTAGTTGCAGTGGAGTTCGTTCTTCTTCTGCGTGTCTTTGTATATCACGTTGCGATAGCCCTGGCTTATGCCTCGCTTCTCGTCGTAGAAGAGGCTGTCGCCGGTTATCTCCTTGCCTTTGTTCGACATGGTAGACCTGCCGTAGAGCCGTGCCCTCCCGGTGTAGGTGTTGTAATATCCGTCTGAAGTGTGTATCACGCTCTCCTTGCTGCGTATCACTGATGGTCCTACGATATTGGCGAGCGATGTGCGGGTGTCGTAGTGCAGGGTGTCGGTGGTGAGGGTAAACTTCGGGTTGCGCAGGTTCACGTTGTAGTTGAACACCGCCTTGCGTGTCTCGGTGTCGTATTCTCCCCAGTCGCTCACGAGCACGTTGTTTCTGTCCACCATCTTTCCTCCCTCGAAGAAATATCCGATATTGTAGAGACGGTCGTAGTTGAGACTGTCGGTATACAGTTTTGTTCCGCGATGGCGTAGCAACACGTTGTGTCGAGCCTCTGCCATCTGGTTGTCGCCGTCGTAGAAGGCATAGTCACTGGTGAGCGAGAGGGTGTCGCCCTGTCGCATCTTCACATGTCCGAAGGCTTTGAAGGAATTTGACTCCTGATAGAAATAGGCACTGTCGCAGGTGAGCAACGCTCCTTTGTGAAGAAACGCCACATTGCCGTTGAGGATCTGTGCCCCGGCATGTTCGCCATATTGGTTGAAGCGCAGCATGTCGGCATGTTTCAGATACACACGCTCATCAGTCTTGGGGCGATGGCGGCCTTTCACAACCTTTCGCGACTGTGCCACGCAAAGTCCAAACAGGCATAGAACAACAGCCAACTGTATTCTATGCCCGCTCAGATATCTTGATATCTTGTTTATTGTATTCATCTAATATCTTGATGATGCTTCGTTATTTCACCCAACCTTTGTATTCGAAATTGCAGTTGCGGTATGCTTCGTCGATGTGGATGTATGTGGTCTTGATCTTCTTCTGTATCCACTCCTTCAGGTAGTCTGCCTTGCGGCGTGCCATCACGATGTCTCTCATAGCCTGGAAGTCTTCGGTAATGGTAGCACGGTGAGCGTCAACACGATTCACGAGCTTGGCTATGACGCAGACTGTCTTTCCCTTGGAGTTGACCATCTGGAATGACTTGGAAATCTGTCCCACCTTCATAGTGTCTACCACTGCCGCCACCTCTCTCGGCAGGTCGCGCATGCGGAACTTGCTGGTGTAACCGTCTTCCGACTGGTTTGCCATCAGTCCGTTGTTGTTCTTCGTGTCTTTGTCGTCAGAGAGATATGAGGCTGCTGCTTCGAAAGTGAACTTGTTGGCACGGATGTCGTTGGCGATGGAGTCGAGACGGTTCTCGGCATGGGTGATTGCCTCCTGGCTCACCTTCGGGATGCGCAGGATGTGGCGTACCTTGATTTTGTCGCCTCTCTTGTCGATGAGCTGGATGATATGGTATCCGAACTCCGACTCCACGATCTTTGATATCTTCTTAGGATCGGTGAGGTTGAACGCCACTGTGGCAAACGCCGGGTCGAGCATTCCGCGGCCTACATAGTCATCGAATTCTCCTCCCTGACGAGCCGTTCCGGGGTCCTCGGAATAGAGTCTGGCGAGGGCGGCGAAGGATGTCTCGCCACGGGTCACACGGTCGGTATAGTCACGCAAGTCGTTCTTTATCTTGTTTATCTCGTCTGGCGAAACCTTAGGTGCCTGGGTGATTATCTCCACTTCCACCTCGGTAGGAATCAGCGGCAGACTGTCTTCTGGCATATTCTCGAAATAGCGGCGCACGTCGGCAGGCGATGCCTGGATGTCCTCAACGAGTTTGCTTCTCATGCGCTCAATGAGCTGGTGGTTCTTGAAGTCGTCGTGCAGGCTCTCTTTCATCTGCTTCACGGTCATCTTCTTCCACTCCTCAAGTTTCTCGCGGCTGCCGGCATTGCTTATCCAGTAGTTTATCTGCTGGTCTACGCTTTTCGTCACCTCTGCCTCTGACACCTCGATACTGTCGAGGGCTGCCTGATGCAGAAAGAGTTTCTGCACTGCGAGCTGTTCCGGGATGACGCAGTCGGGATCGCCGTTCCACTTCATTCCTTCCATCTCGCCCTGCAGACGCATGGCCTCGACATCAGACTTGAGGATTGCCTCGTCGCCTACCACCCACACCACTTGGTCTATGATGCTCCGTTCGTTGGCGGGTCTGTCGTCGCTGTGTTTCTTGTCAGCACCGGCTTTGCCGGCATTTGCCGAGTCGGCGGCTGTCACATCGTCGTTGGCAGGGGTTGCCAGATAGCGGCTTGCCGCACCGTTTGCCACGAGCAGCACTCCTGTGAGTGCAAGGGCGAGGAATGTCTTCTTTAATCCGTATCTCATTTACTTTCTGTCGTTAATATAAAAACTAATACTCTTGTGTTAAACCCCATACGGCAATCAGAGCGTTTAATGCAGCATTATATTACCGCTTTCTGTATTTTGTCTTTATCAAGTTGTCATTTATCTGTTTTCAATCCACAACAACTCGCCATTGCGAATCAAGAGTCAAACAAAATCCACTCTTCTAAAGAGCAAAAATCCAAGTAAGCCCTAATGACCGATTTGGGTTAAAAATATACTATTGGGCAAAGGTACATATAATATTTCATCTATCACTCCGCTTTTAATCTTTTTTATTCCATGTTATGAAATAATCTCGACGTCGGCAATATGATTGAAGGCAGGATGTGGGTGTGGGACGGATTTCCTGACTTCGTCAATGCGCCACCCAAATTAAAATTGGTCTTTTGATAGGTCG
>OGQO01002799.1_pt1 | contig 12995 bp, 7 predicted proteins | sample 1553241 | NCBI WGS metagenome assembly OGQO01 (sample SAMEA2579933, study PRJEB22360) | human gut metagenome | biome: human gut; feature: human-associated habitat; material: faeces | place: Denmark | collected 2008/2010
ATCGTCCCGCCTTGAAAATGACCCACCATTTCAAAGCGCCCCCGAACGGAAAATGTACTAAAATCCAACTGGTATGAATCATATTGCTCATCTGATGTTAACAGGCAAAAAGCAGAAAGCGCTGCTGCTGCATTGCTGACATTGCAAAGTCCCGGAAGCTTTAAGCTTATACTTCTTGCAGGCATTTTTTGCCAATGCCATAAAAAATGCTGGTATAATCCGTCTATCTCGACATCTTTTTCAATTTCAGATGCATAGCCATCTGCACAGACACTCGCTGAATACCAGCTGCACACACCATTTTTGTCTGCTGCAATCTCAAATGAAAATGGATCATCTCTGTTTAAGAGTACTTTTTTGCAATTCTTAAAAAATCTTTTTTTCCAGTAGGCATACTCTAAAAAAGAGGCATGTTCATTTCCCCCAATATGATCTGGATAAATATTTGTAAAAATTCCCAAATCAAATGTAAGACCTGCTATTCGTCCCTGCTTAACTGCAAGAGAGGACACCTCTGCAATAAAATGTGTGCATCCGGCCTTAACTGCCTCTGCAATAAAGCCATATAATTCAAACAGCTCTGGTGTCGTATGACTACTTTTTGCCACGCGATCCTTTAAAAAGAAGCCATTTGTTCCAACAGTGGCACATAACATATGATTATCTAAAAAAAGCTTCTGAAGCATCGCGCAGACCGTTGTTTTTCCCTTGGTACCAGTCACGCCGATCAACAGAAGCTTTTCCTTAGAAAAATCATAAAAATTCGATGCCAGACGCGCTTGTGTCTGCGCTGACACATCTGTTTCTATAACGCAAATATCCTTTTGAGAAGATAAAATACGCCTGCTATCTTCATCATATTTCTCACAGATAACTGCGGCCGCACCTAAAGATAGTGCCTGCCGCAGATATTGTTTTCCACTTGTATGTGTTCCAGTGCGGCAAAAAAATAAATTTCCGCACTTTATCTTTCTTGAATCTTCACAAAGCCCTGTAATCTCACAATTTTCTGGGCTTCCCTGCTGTAAATGATACTCGATTCCTTTTAAAAGTATATCTAGTTTCATTCAGCCTCCTGATTCATAATGATATTTAGAACAATCCTGTGATATGGCCGTCATCGTCCACATCAATGTTAAATGCAGCTGGTGCCTTCGGCAGTCCTGGCATTGTCATAACATCACCTGTCAGTACAACGACAAAGCCTGCACCTGCACTTACATATACATCGCGCACAGTAATCTTGAAGTTTTCAGGTCTGCCTAATTTCTTTGCATCATCAGACAAAGAATACTGATTCTTTGCCATACATACCGGAAGCTCACCAAAACCGAGCTCTGTCAGCTTCTTTAATGCACGATTAGCTGCCGGCTGGAATACAACACCGTCTGCTCCATAAATTTCTTTTGCGATTGTAGTAATCTTATCTTTTAACGCCATCTCAAGCGGATACAGCGGATGATATTCAGACTTCTTTGTCTCAAGTGTCTTAACAACCTTATTTGCTAATTCAACACCGCCGTCACCGCCGTCTGCCCATACCTTTGACAGTGCAAACTCGCATCCTCTCTCCTCACAGAAACTGCGAATATATTCATATTCTTCCTCGGTATCTGTTAAGAAGGAATTTAAGGTAACAACAATCGGAACACCAAACTTCTGGATATTCTCAATATGCTTCTCTAAGTTTACAATACCCTTCTTTACTGCCTCAAGGTTCGGTGCTGCCAACTCATCCTTCTTTACGCCGCCATTGTATTTTAATGCCTTTACAGTTGCTACGATAACTACAGCATCCGGCTTTAGACCTGCTGCACGGCATTTGATGTCCATAAATTTTTCTGCACCAAGATCTGCACCAAAGCCTGCCTCTGTAACAGCAATATCAGATAATTTCAGTGCCATCTTAGTTGCCTTTACACTATTGCAGCCATGTGCAATATTGGCAAACGGTCCGCCATGTACAAGTGCTGGTGTATGCTCAAGTGTCTGGATTACATTTGGCTTGATGGCATCCTTTAACAATGCTGCCATTGCACCAACTGCCTTTAAGTCTGCTGCTGTAACTGGCTCTCCGTCCATATTATATGCAACAATAATCTTTCCCAGTCTTTCTTTTAAATCACGGATGTTACTGCACAGACAAAGAATTGCCATAATCTCAGATGCAACAGTAATAACAAAATGATCTTCGCGAACAACTCCGTCTGCCTTTGCACCCAATCCAACAACCACATTTCTAAGAACACGGTCGTTCATATCAATACAACGCTTCCACACAATATTTCTTGTGTCAATACGAAATTCATTTCCCTGCTGAATGTGATTGTCAAGCATCGCTGCCAGCAAATTATTTGCAGATGTGATTGCATGGAAATCACCTGTGAAATGAAGGTTCATATCCTCCATCGGAACTACCTGAGAATAGCCGCCTCCTGCAGCACCACCCTTTACACCAAAGCACGGTCCAAGAGAAGGCTCACGCAGTGCAACAATTGCCTTCTTGCCAATCTTGTTTAATGCCTGTGTAAGTCCAATGCTGATAGTTGTCTTTCCCTCTCCTGCCGGAGTTGGGTTAATTGCAGTTACCAAAACCAGCTTTCCATCTGGTCTGTCCTTGATGCGGTTCCATAGCTCATCGGAAAGCTTTGCCTTATACTTTCCATACAATTCCATGTCATCCTCTGTAATACCAAAACCTGCTGTCACCTCGCGGATCGGCATCATCTGTGCCTCCTGTGCGATTTGGATGTCTGTCTTCATAAACGTATCCTCCCTTGTCCTGTAGTTACCTGCTCTGCAGGTACTCTTCAAACTCTTCGGCCTTCATTAAGACCTTGCGCGGTTTTGTTCCCTCATCCTTGCTGACCACTCCCGCTGCATAGAGCTGGTCCATGATGCGTGCTGCACGATTGAATCCGATTCTAAGATGGCGCTGAAGATTACCAATAGAAGCCTTTTCCTGCTCAATGATAAATCTTCCTGCTGTCTCAAACAGCTCATCCTGATCACCGCCTGGCAGGCTGCTTCCCGGCATGTTTGCCTGAAGATCAATATTTGTGTTGATCTCTCCGCCTCTTACATTTTTCTGCTGAGTTAAGAAGTTTACAACCTCTGTTACCTCATCATCGGATACAAATGCGCCCTGAACACGAACTGGCTTGCTGATATAATACGGATGAAACAGCATATCGCCCTTTCCAAGGAGCTTTTCTGCTCCTGTCTCATCCAGAATAGTTCTGGAATCGATTCCGCTGGCAACACTAAATGCAATTCTTGATGGAATATTTGCCTTGATCACACCAGTAATGACATTTACTGATGGTCGCTGTGTCGCAATAATCAGATGAATACCAGCTGCTCTGGCTTTCTGTGCTAGCTTCTGAATTGCATCCTCTACATCTGTTCCTGCTGTCATCATCAGATCTGCCAACTCATCAACAATTACAATGATCTGTGGGATTTTTTCCGGACGATCTTTACCTGGAACATCCTCGATCTGATCAATCTGTGCATTATATCCAATGATATTCCTTGCTTTATGCTCAGCGAACTTTTTATATCGCTCCTCCATCTCATTTACTGCCCAATTTAATGCAGCAGCAGCCTTCTTCGGGTCTGTTACAACCGGAATAAGAAGATGTGGAATACCATTATAAACACTAAGCTCAACCACCTTCGGATCAATCATAATTAATTTTACCTCAGAAGGTCTTGCTTTGTAAAGGATACTCATAATAATTGTATTGATGCAGACTGATTTTCCTGAACCGGTCTGACCGGCAATCAGAAGATGCGGCATCTTTTCGATATCGGCAACGACAGTTTTTCCCGCAATATCCTTTCCTGCGGCAAAAATAGTCTTCGACTTTGCTTTTGTAAATTCATCACTTTCCAGAAGATCACGAAATGCAACCATCTGTTTTTCCTTGTTCGGCACTTCAATACCAATCGCTGCCTTTCCTGGAATTGGTGCCTCAATACGAATATCTTCTGCGGCAAGATTAAGCTTAATATCATCAGCCAGATTAACAATCTTGCTGACCTTTACGCCCTGCTCTGGCTGTAACTCATAGCGTGTAACACTCGGTCCTCTGCTAATATTTGTAATCGTAACACCTACACCAAAATCCTGCAGTGTACGCTTTAGCTTATCTGCCGTCTCCTGCATACTTCTGGCAAGCTCTTCGCGCCCCTTGCCTGATGCAGTTCCCGGTGTAAGAAGATCTGTTGACGGAAAGATATATTCTTTTGGCTCCTCATATGCGATCGGAACAACCTTTTCATCATACTGATCAAATCTTTCCTTAATTTTCACCGAATCCTTCGGACGCTTATTTTCTCCTGGAAGACCATCAAGCTCGACTGTGATCACCTTTCCAGTTGCAGTACGAATTGTTTTTGTATATACAGACTCATCCTCATCATGCTTCCCTGTATTTTTTGTATCACGCATAAGCATTCGATAGTCCACCGACTCATCTCCTGCTGCCGATGCCCCTGAAATATCTTCTTCTGTTTCATCTGCAGCATCTGTCAACACAGTATCTGATGACATATTTTGGGATGACACATTTTCTGATGAGACATTTTCAAATGATGCATTTTCAGATGACTCAGTATCTGAAGATGATTCCATTGCCTTATTTATAATATTTTCTGAAATATCGTCAAACTCCAGATCATCTTCTTCGTTTACTTCATCATCAGTCTCAAGCACCCAGCCATCATCATGTTTTTGCGGCTCTTCTTCTAAAATATTGCTTGTATCAAGGCGAAGCGGTGTCGTAATTTCCTCACCTTCAATAAACATGCTTGGCTGTGTGACCTTATTTGTATCTTCTGCTGACTTTTGCTCTTCCTTTCCAAGAACGACCTCTTTCATGCTGCGGTCTTCTTCTTCAAGCTCTGTATTTGTACGCAGTTCGCGCTTTCCCTGTGAGCCTTGTTCCTTTAACAGCTCACGATTCAATGCTTCCTGCCTTTTACTTTCTTCCAGCTGAATATTTACAAATTCACGATTGATATTTTTCTTTTCGAGAATTTCCTGTCTTTGCTTTTGTAAATTTTCCAGACGCATCCGCTGCATCTTGAGCTGCTCATTTTCTTCCTGCTCTCTGTGCAGACGCTTTTCCTGTGCACGAATCTTACGTCTTCCCTGCTGAAGCTTATGATGGGAAGAAACTGCACGATAAGCATTTTTCGAGTTTTGCTGCAGCTGTGTAACTACAGAATGGCCGAAAAACAATACTACACTGATAAAAAGGCATGCAATCATAATGACAAGTGAGCCAATGATTCCAAATGCACTATACAAAACGCCAAACAAAGTATGGCCAACAAGACCTCCTCCTACTGTAAAGATGTTTGATGTTTCATAGACAATTGATAAAATTGTTTCAATTGACAAAAACAACAAGATACTCGCTGTCACCTTCTGAATCAATCCGCTGTTATGCCAGTTACTTATTATAAAACATGGCAAAAGAAATAAGATAAGCGGCATAAAATAAGCCATTACGCCAAACCATCTAAAATTATATGTATGCAGAAGCTGCATCAGACCTCCGCCTGTAAAAAAACAGCTCAACTGCAAAATTACACAAAACACAAATACTGCAATAACTGCAATATCTTTTAAAATCGTGTAATCTACCTGAACCTGATTCTTTGAATGGTTCTTTTTTCGCTTCTCGGAAGATGAATACCCCTTTGCCGCTGTAGTTTTTTTATTTGTCTTTACTGCCGTCGTTGTGCGCGATGACCTTGCTGCGGCTGGCTTTGATGACGATGCTTTTTTTGTATTCGATGCCCTGCCTGCCGCGGCTGATTGTGTTTTCTTTGCCGCTATGCTGGTTTTTGGAGCTGTCGTTTTCGCTGTGCCTGCCGGCTTTTTTTGTGCTGCAGCCATGATTCCCCTTCCTTTCATTTTTCTATAACCGTTTTAGTATAACACACATGTTTGTTTTTTTCAATCAGTTCATGAAGTTTTGCAATCGCTTCTTTTATTGTACCAACTTCATGAATCAAACCTTCCTTTACGGCTTCCTCTCCCACGAGAATTGAGCCCACATCTCTCGTCAATGTTTTTGTATCCATCATAAGTTCCAAAAGCCTCTTTTCTGAAATTTTACAATGGTTCGTCACAAATCCAGTAATCCTATCCTGTATGCGCTTAAAATAATCATAGCTCTGACGCACACCGATAATCATTCCATTTAATCTGACCGGATGAATCATCATCGTGGCTGTCGGCACAATAAATGAATAATCAGACGATACTGCTAACGGCACACCGATTGAATGACTTCCGCCAAGCACAAGTGTTACACTTGGAATTGACATACCTGTAATCATCTCTGCTATTGCCAGACCTGCCTCCACATCACCGCCTACTGTATGAATTAAAATCAAAAGTCCATCCACCTCACAGCTGTCCTCAATCTGAGCAAGCTGCGGCAGCACATGCTCATACTTTGTCGTTTTTAAGTTTGATGCCAGACATTCATGACCTTCAATTTCTCCGATAATATTTAGCAGAAAAATTTTATGTTTCTCTTTATTTTCATCTAGTATCAATTCTCCACTCTCACGAATTTGCTCCTGCTGCTTTGTCAGTTTATCCTGCATGCTTTCACCTCCTGCTTTGATATAGAAAGTATCTTACAAAAAGACGAATTTATACAAAATTTAAGCCGTAAAAATCTGCTTGACAAACAACCCTTTTTTATTGTAAACTAACAGATAGTGCAGACGCTAATCTGCTAGTTGGAGCGATATCGAAGTGGTCATAACGAGCCGCACTCGAAATGCGGTTGTCCGTTTCCGGGCACGTGGGTTCAAATCCCACTCGCTCCGCTTTTTGTTAATATCCGCATAATTACTGAAATGTTCGAGAATCCGCTTAATATAACGGTTCTTGAGCTTTTTTATTATATTCTATTTTTTCATTTAGTCATCTATATGACACGAAATATGACACGACATGACACAGATTTAAATGAATATAAAAATACCCCCGGTGCTTGCAGCACCAGGGGCACGTAAAAACATCTTTGTCAGAATTAATCCTGCTCTTCTTCTACATTTTCAACACCGCTAAGGCAAAGTCTCTCGCCATCCTGACCGTCTATTGAGACATTATTAAGTATCAGATTTTTAACATTTCCAATCACAAGTCCAAGTCTGCTTGCCGGCTCGCATCCCATCATCATGGCTGCAACACCTGTCTGTGCCTCTTTTGCATATGTGATAGAAACATTATCAAATACAAGACGCTCTATCTTCTGCTCTGGAAGACCATAGATGTACGCACCACAATAATGTGCATTGCGGCAGACAATATTGCGAAACTCAATTGATTCAATCTTTGGTGTGCGTTCATCAACTGGAAGCGCTTCTTTTGTTCCGACATATTCTGTACGGCCATCTGGATCGCAGAAATAAAAGCTGTTTACTACAAATGGTGCTTTTACACCTTCTAACTCAAGATCTTCAAATACAATTCCCTTTAATACAGAATCTTTTCCGCGGCCGCGTCTTGTTTTTATGCGAAGACCTCTGTCCGTGTTTGAGAAACGACACTTCGAAATATGAATATCATCAACACCTGCTGCAATCTCACTTCCTACTGTGACAGCGCCATGACCATCCTGCATCCAGGACTGACGAATATGGATATGCTTTGACGGAACCTTAAATTTCTTGCCCATATAAATCTTTCCTGATTTAATTGCAATACAATCATCACCTACGGAGAAATGAACACCTGCAATCTCGACATTTGTACATGATTCTGGATCACATCCATCTGTATTATGAGAATTTGCCGGTCCCTTTACTTCCATATCTAAGAAGCGAATCTGATTTGAAAAATATGGATGCAGATTCCATGCCGGTGAATTTTGTACTGTAACACCTACAACAGTAATATTTTCACAATGATTTAGGAAAATCATTCTTGGTCTCCATGCACGAATCTTGTCCTTTGGACGGCTCCACCAATTCTCAAAATCAGCACGGCCATCAAGAACACCCTTACCGCAGATAGTAACATTTTTTACATGGATTCCTGTAATCATTGATGCAAAGCTGTCAATCGGATTTCCCTCCCAGCTTCCAAGATTATAGTATCCATCCTCATTGTCATACTCAATCTGTCCTGGAAGAATCGGTGTACGCGCGCGGTCATAAATACCTGCTAACACTGCATTTTCCTGCAGCTCCAGAATCATATCACTCTTTAAAAACAGCGCTGTTACCGGATAAGTACCCTTTGGAATCAAAACTCTTGCCTTCTCAGGGCAGCAAAGAATGGCTGCCTGAATCGCGCTTGTATCGTCATGAACGCCATCACCAAATGCACCAAAATCTCTGACGTTTAATGTGATTGGTTCCGGCTCAGTATGAAATGTAACTGTTTCAGAGGCTTCATTTGCACGCACCAGCATAATCTCATAATCAGTATCTGGAAGCAGACCATCGATTGTCTGAATCATTCTGTGGAAAACGCCCTTTAAGCGGCCATTTACCCAAATTTCGTAGCTCGCAGTTTCGTAAATTGCATCCTCATCTAACTCAATTGTCACATGTCGGGATGAGCAAAATAATATATGAAAATTCATGATATACTCCTTTTAATGTAATTACAGTTTCGTTATGCCTCTAATTTCTGCTTTGCCATCTCCATCAGCACCATTGCAGCCTCAAGCTGATCATTATTACGCTCATGACGGCAAATCACACGATACCATTCTAAAAGCAATCCCTGATATTTATAAGGAAGTAAAATTTTCTGACTGCATGCCTCATAAGCAGCTGCCAGAATCAAGATTCGCTGCAATGCATCAAGTGTGGCAAAATTTTCGCAAAGCACAGAAAAGGTCTCCTTGAAAAGATCGGTGATCTGAGCCTGATACTCAAAAACGCCCTCCTTCATTGCCTTTTTAATCTGTGTCAAACCATACAGATACCAGCCATCACGCTGTGTTTTCTCTACCTGACACAGCTGACGATAAATATTCTCGTAATACTGGAGTGTACCATATTTAGTCTCATACTCTGTAAAGAAACTAAGTTCGTAGAACACCTGCTGACCTGTCAAATGAACATCTTTACTATTTTCGCTGCAATATTTTGCAGTCAATTCTTCACGAAGTTTATTTAATGATTCGCGTCTTTCTGGATTTCGCTCGACAGCCCACAGCCAAACACTGGCATATTCTACATTTGTCTGTTCTGTGCTTATTGCACCAAGACGATCTGCAGCTGCACTTAAGCCAAGCTGCTCGTAAACACGCAGAAGTGCCTTTGCACTTAGCGCATCCACCTCCTTTAGTTCGTAGATCCAATTCTGGATTTCTTCCTGCATCATGGTAAATCCCCTTTCTTACTGGACATCAATTCCTGTTTATGTTATTATTATAGAATAAGCATTTATGCAAGCAGCCAATTTGCAAATGCATCCGGTACATAAAGATTTCCCAGTCCTGTCCCAAGCTGAATATCTGGCTTAGGAGCTCCATGGTAATCTGAACCTCCGGTCATGTGAAGCTCATTTTTTACGGCAAGTGCACGAAGTTCCCGCTCCTGCGCATTTGTGTAGGTAGAATAGACAACCTCGATTCCTTCTAATCCACATGCCTTTAAGTCCTTTATGACCTTATCTAACACGGTCAGACTAAGACGATACTGCGGTGGATGCGCCAAAACTGGATGTCCTCCTGCCTCACGAATACAGGTAATTGCTTCTTTTGCAGTTACCCCTTCTTTTGGAATGTAGCACGGCTTTCCATCTCCAAGATAGCGGTCAAATGCCTCTTTTACAGAGGATACGATACCCTTTTCGTGAAGATATTGTGCAAAATGAGCTCTCGTGATTACAGATCGGTCAAAACGGGCATAAAATTCGTCCTTGTCAATATTGTAAACGTTTTCGCTGATTAGACGCAGCATTTTCTCGTTTCTTTCTTGACGAAGCGCACCATATTGCTCCAACTTTTTTAAAAATGGTACATCTGTCTCATCAACACCAAGACCAAGAATGTGAAATTCCTTCACAACATTTCCAAGATCATAAAGACTGGAGATCTCAATTCCTGGAATCAATGTAATAGACAGATTCTCTGCTGACTTCTTTGCCTCTTTGATACCACTTACAGTATCGTGATCTGTCAATGCAATTGCCGAAAGCTTTTTCTCATATGCAAGTTCCATTAGCTCAGACGGTGTAAGAGAGCCATCTGAACAGCAGGAATGCGTGTGTAGGTCAACTGCCATAGTTCCTCCTTCGTTTTAACTGAGTTGGATGTTCTTATTATAGCATTAAATGCTTCCATCATGCAATAGAAAGGTCAGGTTTTCCATGTTAAAGCATAAGACAAAATTTACCGCTTTACTTCTTGCAGCCGGAACTTGTTTTTCCGGCACAATCTGTACATTTGCTGAAAGCACAAGTTCTGCTGACGCTGCAAATGCTACAGAAGTTTTTTCTACACCACTGTATACATCCGGTCTGTATAGTACAGATGAACAACCAGAGGGCGTCAAGGTGACACACAATATCTGTCTGGATTACGACAATAATCTGATGAAAGACAACTATCTGATTCAAAATGAATCCGATACCGATGTTTCGTTTGACATTCTGATTCCACAGATTGCATCATTGGCATCAGAACCAGAAAAGCTGTATAACTTCTATGCACATGCATACGATACAACAGACAGCGATGCACTTAAATTGCTTGATCTGTTTGCAGATACTGATGCTGCTTCCTTTGAGGAATCATCATACTATTCTCCTTTATTTTCAGCAAATGGGCTTGGAGAAAGTACTCTGACACTTGACGAACTGTATCAGGGACAGATTTACAATACTGCAATCCCAGAGGATAAGGGTGTTCTCTATCACCTGTCAAGACCTCTCACTGATTCTGTACTTGATGAACAAGTATGTCTGTCTATCTCAGGGCTTAGTGACAACTGCCATATTTATCCGCTCGGCTGCAGCTATTCCACGACAGATGATGGCTATGAACTTTCTATCAGTGAAAATTTCAGCGACTGCTATGTTTTCCTGACTGGAAAAGAAAATACTGATTTCACTGTTTCACTAATTGAGAATGAAAATGCTAAGACCGATGCCGAGAAATTCTCAATGGACGATGAATCTTCTGATTTGAAATCCTACCTTGAATTTTGCTGTGACTGGTATCTGGATCAAAATAAGGATACCACACAGGCAACACCAAAGCTTCTTCTTTCCAATCTGGCCGACTACTTTGGCCGAAGCTCCGTAACGGTTTCGATTGATCTGCTTCCGACAATCGACTGGCTGACCCAGCAAAAACGCTTCCTTGTTCATCAGTATACTGTCACCGTTCCAGCAGGATCTTCTGCATTTGCATGGACCGAGCGTGAAACAAAGCTTTCCAAAAAAGAAGTCACATTAAGCGCACAGCTTTCAAAAGACACTGCATCATATGCAAAAGTTTTGGATACTGTAACTGTATCTCTTCCAGATGGCTATTCATCATTGATTGTCAGAAATTCAGAGAACAAAAAACTCTCTGATACTGGATCAAGCAGTGATAACCATTTGATCACTTATTCCATCCAATCATATAAGGGTGACACCTACAGCGTTGCCCTGTTTAAGACTCCGATGTGGAATGCCACCCTTAAATATATGCCTATTTTTATTGTTATTATGGCAGTATTTATGTTACTTTGCCTGATTAGCTACCTCTCCCGCAGAAAGAAGAGCTAACAGCTCATCCTTAGACATCGATGCAATAGCTCCGAAGTCCATGGAAAGAATATCGTCTGATAATGCTTTCTTGGACTCTTGGAGCTTTATTATTCCCTCCTCAAGAGAGTCCTTTGCGATCAAACGGTACACCGTTACTGTATTTTTCTGTCCAATTCTGTGTGCACGGTCAGTTGCCTGATTCTGTGCTGCCACATTCCACCACGGATCGTAGTGAATTACAATATCTGCCGCCGTTAAGTTTAATCCCGTGCCTCCAGCTTTTAGTGAAATCAAAAATACAGGTGTATCGTCATTCTGGAACTCATCAACAAGGCGCTGACGCTCCTGCTTATCTGTATTTCCTGTAAGACAATAATACTTTGTATTCTGCTCAGCTAAGCGCTCGCGAATCAAATCTAACATTGATGTAAACTGAGAGAACAATAATACTTTATGTTTTCCCTTTACAGCACGCTGCACAAGCTCCATACAAGCCTCAAGCTTAGCAGAGCTTCCCTGATAATCATCATAGCAAAGTGCTGGATGACAACAAATTTGACGAAGCTTTGTCAGCTGACTCAAGATGAATATCTTGTTCTTCTCATAATATGCACTGTCAATACCCTGCAGCTGATCAACAAGCTGCTTATGAGCAGCAAGATACAGCTTTCTTTGCTCTTCTTCCATTCCAGAATAAATTGTCTTTTCATCCTTTTCAGGAAGATCTGAAAGCACCTGAGACTTTGATCTTCGAAGCAAAAATGGTGCTGTCATTTTGCGCAGACGATTTCTAGCCGCTGCATCCTCATTTTTCATGATCGGCATCTCAAATTGTTTTCTAAAACGTGTATAGCTGTACAGATAACCCGGCATCAGGTAGTCAAAAATACTCCACAGCTCACTTAAGCTATTTTCAATCGGAGTTCCAGTAAGAGCAAGACGATATGCTGCATTTAGCTGCTTAACAGCCTTAGCATTCATTGTCATATGGTTTTTGATATACTGTGCCTCATCAAGAATCTGATAGAAAAATTTACAGCCTTCATAGATCTCAAGATCTCTGCGAAGAAGATCATATGACGTAATCAAAACATCATACGATGTATATTGCTCAATCAGTTCTTTTCTCTCCTTTGCATTTCCAGCTACAACCTGAATGCGCAAGCTTGGTGCAAATAGTTCAAGCTCATGCTGCCAGTTGTAAATAAGTGATGCCGGACAGACAATAATTGAGCTTCCCTTT
>OGQO01002801.1_pt1 | contig 12988 bp, 12 predicted proteins | sample 1553241 | NCBI WGS metagenome assembly OGQO01 (sample SAMEA2579933, study PRJEB22360) | human gut metagenome | biome: human gut; feature: human-associated habitat; material: faeces | place: Denmark | collected 2008/2010
ATGCCGGAGGCATACCCGTGGCTCAAGCGCCTCTCTCCGCGGCTCAACCCCCGGAGTGGGTTGCACACCAATATCTAATTTACATATTTAGGGTTATAGTCTATGCCGTTTTTCTCTAAAAAGCGTATCAGCTCCTCTCGTGGAGAAACAGTGCGATGATGTTCCGTTTGATTCATTATATATTGCGTAACCGCTAATTTATGTGTTGCCGATATAGAAAAAGCATAATATCCTTCTGCCCATCTTGTAAATGAAGGGAACTTGCTTCGGTTTTGGTTCATCTAGATACTTGAACTCCGCTTTATTTCGCGCATAAGCACTGAGATTGCCACATCCTGATGGATATCTACTAAGATATGGATATGATCTTCTATGCCCCCAATCTGTATCACTTTACATTTTTGCCCTCTGGCTACGCCACATATATATTTGTAAAGTTCTTCGCTATGTTGCGGTGTGATTGACCGGTTACGTGAATGAGTGGCAATTACGATGTGGTGTAAGGAATTAACATTGCTCATACTATTATAATTTGATTAAGTTCAAATATAATTGAAATAAACATCTCTACAAAGTTTATGTTGAAATAATTGTCAGTGGGTCAGCACGTGGCTATGCGACCCGCTCCGGGGTCGATACACGGTGGATGCGTCGCCCTGCCACGGGTGCCCACTTCGGGGCTACCCGCGGTTAACGGGATATAGCCCCTGTCGGGGCATTCTGCTATGTGAAAATGCTTACGTGAAATAACCATCTAATAGACAGGTGCCGGTTAAGGATTTTGCCCTGAAAGGGCAAGATGCTGTTAACCGCGGGCAGCGCCGAAGGTGCGCCCGTGGCAGGCAGATGCCTCCCCGCCATCTCGACCCCGTAGCGGGTCGCATGACTATTATCGCACGGGGCATAAACTTTCCCGGCGCGACGGTGTTGTATAAGAACATATTAAAAAACGGTTAACAATAAAAATATAAAGCAATGGCTACAAAAAAGAGCATCAAGGGCACCAAGACAGAAAAAAATCTTGTTGCCGCCTACATGAGCGAGTCGTCGGCTTACACCCGCTACACATTTTACAGCCAGCAGGCTACCAAGGAAAGCTATTTCCCCATCGCGCAGATATTTGACGAGACTGCTGCCAATGAACTACACCATGCCAAGGTGTTTTTCAAGCTTCTTGAAGGCGGGGTAGTGCCTTGCAATCTTAATGTCGACGCCGGTGTGATAGGCGATACCGCCTCCAATCTTGCCACGGCAGCCCGCGAAGAGCTGACTGAAGGCGTCGAGCAGTATCAGAATGCTGCCAAGGATGCCGATGCTGAAGGATTTACCGAAATCGCCGAACATTTCCGTGCAATCGCCGAAATCGAGAACCGGCACCGCGAGCGCTTCGAGCATTATCTGAAGCAGGTACAGGACGGCACTGTGTGGAAGCGTGACACCCCTATCAAGTGGCAGTGCCTCGTGTGTGGTTATGTGTTTGAAGGCACCGAACCCCCGAAGGTATGTCCGGCATGTGACCATCCCTATCAGCACTACATGGGCATGGACTATGATGTAATCTGATAGATATTATAAACTGTTATTGACGGAGCGTGTCGGAATAATAATGTTTTGACACGCCCGTTTTATATTATATATGTGGCAACTATTTTGCCATATAGGAAATGTTTTTGTATTTTTGTTGCCTGATTAATTACTGATTAGATGGTTAAGACTGACGATCCCGGCGCGTCACATTTGGAAAAATGGACTGAAATCACCCTGCTCCCTGAATGGGAAGAGGAATACTATCTCGTCTACACGGCGAAGAAACATGGCAAATGGGTGATGCTGAAGACCCTGAAGCCCGAATATGCCGACAATCCCGACATGCGCGCCATGATTGAAAAGGAATTTGATGTGCGCTACAATCTTGCCCATCCCCACATCGTCATGATCAACGATTTCGAGGATGTACCCGGACTCGGCAGGTGTATCATTACCGACGACGTGTATGGCGACTCGTTGCGCAAGCTTATCGACGAAGGCAAAGTGACGCCTGAAATCATCGAGAAGCTGCGTCACGACCTTGTCGACGCCATCGACTATATCCAGACCAACCATATCGTGCATCATCCCATACGCCCGGAGACCATCATCTTTACCGAAAACATAGGCAACCTCAAGCTCATTGACGTGGGTTTTGACCAGCGTCAGCACATGGAGCCTGCCGACATGTCGGAAGATATCTACAATTACGGGCTGGTGCTTTCGGAGGCACTTGAGAGTCTCGGACAGAAAGACGCGAAGCTTCACAGGGTGGCGCGCCGTTGTGCTGACCCCGATCCGAAAAAACGCTTCCGCGACCTTCAGGACCTCCACCTCGCCCTTGAAAGCCGGTCGAGCAGCCAGCTTTACCTGCTTGTCGGGATTTTTGTGCTGTTGATGTTTGTGCTTGCCGTGTGGGTCACCTCGACCTACGGAATCAGTAAATCGTAACATGTTGTAAAAAAGTATTACCGAAAGAAATATGTCAGTAGAAATAAGAGAAATAGCCCCGGTTAAGGCTGAACTTGAAAAATATGTGAAGTTTGGAATTGATCACTATAAGGGCAATTCTTACTTCGTGCCACCGTTGATACTCGACGAGATAGAGACTCTCACCCCCGAGAAAAATCCCGCATTTGACTATTGCAAGGCAAAATCGTGGATGGCTTACCGCGACGGGAAGCCTGTGGGACGTATCACCGGCATCATAAACACCGTAGTCAACGAGCGCACCGGCTCTAATGACGTGCGTTTCAGCTTTCTCGACTTTATCGACGACAATGAGGTTGTCGAGGCACTTTTCGGCGCGCTGGAGAAGTGGGCGAAAAGCGAGGGCATGACTTCGGTCGTGGGACCGATGGGTTTCACCGACATGGACCATGAAGGAATGCTTACCTACGGCTACGATGAACTTGGCACGATGGCAACCATATATAACTATCCCTATTATCCGCGTCACATGGAGCGTATGGGATTCAAGCAGGAAGCCGAATGGGTCGAATATCGCATGACAGTGCCCGATGAGGTGCCCGCGCAGTTGCAGAGAGTGGGCGACATCGTGCGCCGCAAATACGGGTTGCGCACCATCAAATACACCAGTGCCAAGAAAATCAAGGCTGACTACGGTGTGGCGCTCTTCGAGCTTATCAACGAGGCTTATGACAAGCTTTACGGCTACTCGCCGCTGTCAAAGCGCCAGATAGAGTATTATATCGACATATATTTGCCTATATTGCGCCTGGAAAATGTGTGTGTGATTGTCGACAGCGACGACAAGCTCGTGGGCATCGGCATCTCCATCCCTTCGATGTCGAGGGCTCTCCAGAAGTCGGGTGGCAAGCTGTTCCCGTTCGGATGGTATCATCTGCTTAAAGCCATGTACGGTCACAACGACATCGTCGACCTTCTCCTCGTGGCTGTCAAGCCGGAGTATATGGGCAAAGGAGTCAACGCGCTTCTGTTCACCGACCTTCTGCCGGTGTATATCAAAAACAAATACCGTTGGGCTGAGAGCAATCCGGAGCTTGCCGAAAATGAGAATGTGCAGCAGCAGTGGAAATTCTTTGACCGCCGTCAACACCGTCGCCGCGTGGCATTCCGCCGCGACATAAAATAATCTAATTCAACTTTCTCTTGCGAAAGTTGAAGGTTAAGAGGTTAAAATCTTGCCCTGCAAGCCGGTTAAGCGGTTAAATTGCCGGTCCATATCCCCCTAATGTCACTAACTTAAGGCGCATGCAACCATAAATCCCCGAAGGGGATTCCTCCTGTTAACCGCGGGTAATGCCGGAGGCATACCCGTGGCTCAAGCGTCTCCCTCATTGACTCAACCCCTGAGTGGGTTGCATAGCCCCTTGACTTAAATTCCCATCTCGAATATCGAGAAGTTGACTGAGCCGTAGACGCGGTGCTCCTTGAAATGGGGCAGCGTGGAGAAGTCGTAGGCTTTAGAGTGCTCGATGATGAATATAGAGCCGGGTTTTAGCATCTGCGATTCAAGCACCAGTCCGGGTATCTTGCCGAAGTCGGGCAGGTCGTAGGGAGGGTCGGCAAACACGATGTCAAACGTGTCCTTACACGTGGCGATGAAGCGGAACACGTCGCCTTTTATCAGATGCAGATTCTGCACATTGAGCTGCTGCGCCACCTGCTTGATGAAGCGGTACTGCGTCTGCGCCTTCTCTACCGCCGTCACCTCGCGGCATCCGCGCGACAGAAATTCAAAGGTGATGGCGCCTGTGCCGGCGAAGAGGTCGAGGGCATCCTTGCCATCGAAGTCCACGATATTTTCAAGTACGTTGAATATGTTTTCGCGCGCGAAATCGGTGGTGGGTCGCGCCGAGATATTGGTGGGCACGTCGAAGCGGCGTCGCCCGTATTTTCCTCTTATTATTCGCATTGGGGTGTGATTATTAAGTCAAACGGTGCTTTCAGCACATCTTTGGGCGCGCGTACAAGCGTTGCCGGATACACGACAGGCATCACGTAGCCGGCGTACTCGCGCAGTACTGCCGTGATTTCGTCGCGTAACGCGTCGTCGCCGGCTATCAGGAGTTCGCGGTCGTCGCCGTCGCGGTCCATGAGCATCTTTCTTACCGACATTATATAATATATTGCATCGGCACTCTCGCGAAATGCGAAGGTGTTGGCGAGTTCAAGGCGGGAGCCGGTGAATGCGAGCAGGTCGAGCGAGTCACGGCGTATGTTGACATAGATTTTGCCTGAGTGCCCTATGCGGCTGCTGTCGTAGAAGTAGCGCGACAGCGGGGCTATCGGCGGATAGATGGCGGGGTTGTTGAATGTGCGCCGCAGAAACGCGAGCAACTGCGACTGCTACCCAGCGGGCGAGCAGCGCCGCCTCCTTTTTCCCCGCCACTGTCACGCCCGCGGGCGACATGGGGGTGAAAAGTGTCTCTGCGCGCGAGTCGTCGGCTGTGTCGGGAAGCATGCGGTCGGCGAGCACCTCGGCGAAAAGCGTGTCGCCACCGGTGGCGTTGTCGGGGATTATCGCGTAGCGCGTGGTGTCGACAAGTATTGTCACCTTGTGGAAGTCGGAGAGAAGGAGGGGGTTGTTATAGACAGTCTCCTCAAGCCTTCGCTCCGGCGGCAGTCCCGGCGCGTCGAGCGGCACGGCGCGGTACACGATGGATTCCGGCTCCCCGCTCCGGTAGAGCAGCACATGAAGCGTTTCCGCTTCCAGCCTCATGGCGAGGTCATAGAGGCGCGGCTCTCCGATTAGCTCTTTGTCAATTAAGGCATTTCCCATAGGTGTGAGATTTTAGCGGAATCCTCCGCGGTTATTAAATCCGTTCATGCCGTTGCCGAAGTTGCGGGTGCCGTTGGAGTTGCCCGGTCCGAAGAAATTGCCCTCGTTGTAGGGGTCCTCTTCCTCTTCGTCAGGATTACGTTCGCCGTTTTCATCGTCGATGTACGTGCCGTCCTTGTTGCGGCGGCGTTTCTTGGCGGTCTTGGGCTTGTTCTTGACTATCTCTTTCGGCTTCTGCAGGTCGATAGGGGTGTCGTAGATGTTCCATGACTGCTCAACGTCCCAGTTCTTTTTCAGCACTATCTTCTTGGGGTAGTAATACACCTCTTCGGGCTGCACGGAATCGAGGAGCGAGCCGGTGTCCCACTTGCCGTTGCCGTTGCGGTCGATATACAGGCGCGCGTAGTATGTGCCGGGCTGCATGTAGGGAAATTCCGCGACACCGCCTTTGAGTGGCGCTTCGTCGACCGGTTTGTCGCTCTTGTCGAGCACTTCCACTACCGCTGAGTCGGTCACTCCGGTCACATTGAAATACAGGGCGGAGTAATCTTCGAGCTTACGGGTGGAAAATTCGTGGGTGAACGTGCTGTTCCACTGGTTATAGGCTCCTATGATGGTGGCGGAGTCGGCGACATATTTGTATTTGGTGCCGGGAGTCCATTTCATGTCGAGCTGATATTTGAGCAGTCCGAAGGAGTCGACCGGTACGAGCGGTGGCGCGGGAATGGTATCCCAGATGGTGTCGTTGAGTATCAGCATCCGCAGTCCGCTCTGTATTATAGTGTCGAGCGGTTGGTCGACATCGATAAACAGTGGTTTGTATATCTCCTGTGTGGCGCCACCGGGTGCCGATACTTTCACAAATGTAAGTTTTGCCGCTTCGGCAGCCTCTATTGAGTCGATATTCTCGCCTTTTTTCTCGGCTTTCTTGCGTCGTTCGGCGGCTTTTTTCTCGGCTTCCTCTTTCTGCCGCTTCTCCTCGCGCGCTCCCTTGAAAAGTACACGCAGTGTATCTGTGCCCCACGACAGCTGGTCAAGGGTGTCGGTGCGCAGGTATCGCATCTCGATCATCATCGTGTCTTGTGCTACGACGGCTGTGTCGGTAATGAAATATTCAAGTGAATCGAGTGTGGCGGTGGCGTTAAGGCGCGCCCAGCGGTCGATTGGCAGTCCGGAGTCCACGCCGTTGAGCAGGCGTATCTCGGGGAGAGTGTCGCTCGGTGCCGAAAATTTCACAAATAGTCTCCGGCGGTCGGGACGCGTGTAATCTTTCAGATATTGCGGCGTATATCCCTCATTGAACCATGTCAGCAAGATGTCGTTGGGCAGATATTTTGTGCGGCTTACACTCACAATCGAGTCACTGCCATCGGCTGCCGTGAGGGGGTCGGTAACGGTTGTGGTCTCAGCCGTGGGTGATACTGTCACGTCGTAAAATGCCACATCCTCCGAGCGGTCCCAGTGATAGTCGCGGTTGATGTCGTTGATAGCGAATATGTGGTAGTCGCCCGGCTTCAGACCTCTTACGGTGAATTGCCCGAGCTGATTGGTCTTGGCAATGCGTTCAAGCGGCAGTGTGGTGATGGTGGTGTCGGTGAGATTGGAGTAGACGCCTACAAGCACCCCCTGTGCGGGTTCCAGCGTACGCGCCTCGAATACCATGCCCGACAGCCGCAGCGAGTCTATTGAGTCGCCTGTGGAGAAGTCGATAGCGAAGCCGTCGAGCACATTTTTCTCGTTAAGGTCGCTGATGGCATCGGAAAAGTCGATGGTATAAGTTGTGCCCGGTTGCATCGTGTCGCGTAACTCCACCGACACGCGGTGACCGTTGGCGGTAATCTGCGGGATATTTTTCTGAGCAGGCGACACTACTACCTTGTTCATCACGTCTTCGACCTGCACATTCTCGTTGAAGTCGATGGTGATATGGTTGCGGTTGATGCCTGTGGCGCCTATCGCGGGGTTGCTCTTTACATAGACCGGGGGCTCGATGTCGTAGTCGCCGCCCGTAGGGCGCCCCATCGAGGCGCATGCTCCCAGAAGCGATGCCACCGCCGCCCCCGCAAGCAACTGCATATATGTGGACTCATTGCCTTTCATAGCTACAAATTTACACTTTTCCCTCCATAAAGCGGCGCAAAAAACTCACTTTTCCGCTTACCTTGAAAAAATCCTGCGAAAAAGTGATTGTTATTTTAAGAAAATGTCTTATCTTTGCGGTCGAAATTAAAGGCGCTCGGGGTGTAGCACAGTTGGCAGCGCGCCACGTTCGGGACGTGGAGGTCGGAAGTTCGAGTCTTCTCACCCCGACCAAACATGACACCCCTCCAGACCAAAAGCTCTGGAGGGGTGTCATTGTTATATACCCGCAACATCAGGCAACATGAAACCCGCATCGCTGTTGTATTTGAAGCGCGGTATAAAATCAAACGAATATCATCTCCTTCCCATCTCTAGTCCATGCACCAATGCTACACACGGCATCATCAGTCGCTGATGGCATTTCCTCTTTTCATTGTTCGTAGCATTATGTTTTACAGCATATTCGATTGCTGTCTCAAGAGAAATCGCTAACTTTGTATAGACTTTACGCCGTGAGACTTCGCAAGGAGTCGGAGCGAGGGAGGTCATTACATAATGAAAGCGTTTACTGCGCTTGATTCTTGGCTGTTTCAGAAATCTGGCAGTTTCAAAACTTCGTCAAGGATTGAGTAACGGTAGATGTCTCGGGTATGATTACATACCCCTTAGATGGATTATACCGTGTTGGTATGTCCTCTTTGGTGTATCATATATCATACGGCGTAGGCTCTGCGTTACTCGTTCTACGAAGTGACGGCTATGCCAGATGCCTTGAAACAGCGGGACGAGTAACAGTACGGATCCTGCGCTTTTTTGTTGAACTAATAAATCCGTCCGATTGGGGATCTAAGGACATTTTTTCAAAAGCGAGTGAAATAAATGTCCTTCATCGCGTTCAAAATATCCGACTATGAGCATACTGCAGAACGAGAGCAGTATAGGGTCATTTGCAACTTACTTCGTTCAAAATACGAAGCAAGTGATGAATTATGTGTATTCGTAGCGAATTATAATATATTTGATTGCGAGTTTGATGGGATATTAATCAAATCTGATGCAATTATTTCGATAGAATTTAAAAATTACGGAGGTAAATTAAGTGCTTTCGATAATGGACATTGGACACTTGCGGACGGAACAATTATAAAAGGGGGTTCTCGTAAATCTGTTTACCAGCAAGCAAAATTAAATCATATAGCAATCAAGCGAGGTCTTAAAGAAGGTGGTATTTTGCCAAATAGAATGTTGAAAGACATTCCATGTCTGATTGTATTTGCCCAGCCAATAATTTTGCAGAATAATCTGTCTGAAAAGGTCAAAAGTTGGCTACATATTTGTGATTCTGACCATTTTATAGATAAGATAGAGGATATCACAACGACAAATTTCAACCTATCTAATGAGCAGATCATTGAGCTGATAACTAAGCTTGGGCTTATTGATGAGTTTGTCGACTCTCGTTTTTCTGTGGATGTGAATATTTTGTCAAAGAAAGACATCGGACAGACTAATTCAGAGTCTTTAAGAGCTGCCCCCCTATTAGATATACTGGATGCAGAAACTGAGTTGATTAAAAATGAGTATTATCAATTTATAGATACTCAGGTACTGCCTGCCATAGGTCTATCTTCGGATTACAAGTTGATGGTAGTTTATTATAAATATTTTGAGAAGATAATGGACTTTCCACTACCTTTTGTCTCAGAATATGTGACCATTTTACAAGTAAAAAATGCTTCATCTTATATTCATACCTTAAAAAGATTATTTAATAAGGATGTAATCTCGTTATCGTCTGATGTGATTAGTTGGGGCGAGGGTGATTTTGAACCCAAGGATTCTACTAATATCCGTCAAAATAGTCAACTCACAGCACATACAATTCAAAAAGGAATTGAAGTAACTAACCAAAATAATATTGTAGAAACAATATTACCCTCATGGATAGATGAATATATTTTCAATGAGCTTAATGCCCAGTACAAACCATCTTATACGAGATTTTCATACAATCTTGATTTAAATAAAGATGAGTGTAAAATTTATCTTGGAACGTATTTCCCACGTAGTTTTGCAGAGGGATATATGAGCTTTAACGCTGTTTTACTTGACGATTCAATCAGATCAACTTTAGAATCCAAGTCGGTTATTAAGATTCTTGATTTTGGATGTGGAACAGGAGGAGAGATTTTAGGATTTCTACATGCTTTTGAAAATAGAGTTGAATCAAATAAACTAATAAAAGTAATTGGGATTGATGGAAATCAAAATTCTCTAAGATTGTTAGAAAATATAATTGGCCGTTACAATTCAAGAGGACGAAACCAAGTTGAATTATCCGTGGCTCCTTGTTTTATTGAGTCACAAGCTGATCTGGCTCTTATTTCAAATTTTATTGGGAAGGATTTTGATTTTATAGTCTCATCAAAAGCAATAGGAGAATTTGAGAGGAAAAAGCGTATTGACGAAAATGGATATGAATTTTTTGCAAGACTTTTTGCGCCCTTATTAGGAGAAACGGGGATAATGTCTATAATTGATGTCACTACTAAAGATGAGCAGAGTGGACAGTTTTTGCCTCAAAGAATGAATATAGGGATTAATGCATTTTTATCAACCCACCGAGGAATGTTCAAATCTATTGCCCCTTGTCCGGGCTTTTCTTCGGCGGGGCCTTGTATGCATCCCTGTTTCTACAAAAAGGATGCATATATATCCCATACAGCTAAGTTAAAAGACCATAGCAAGTTTACTGTGCGCTTTATTTCTAGAGCTGCCTTAGGTTTTGATGAAGCGCATATCAAAAAGATTTTTAATAATTCTCAATGTATTCTCAAATAATAAAATATTAAAACTCAACATAATGCCCGAATCTGATTTTTATATCGATTACGCGAGTCTGGATGACTTTCAACGTCTGCTTATTGACAAAAAGAACAACCGTTCAATGGTGGTCACTGGTAGTGCAGGCAGTGGAAAATCACTTATCGCACTCCATAAAGCAAAACAGTTGGCAACGACTGGCGATAGTTATGTTATTATCGTTTATACAAAAACTCTTCGTAGATATTTTGAAGACGGTATGAAGTCTCTCGGACTTCGTAATGTGTATCATTATCATAAGTGGAAATTCAACAAGAGAAAAGTTAAGTATATGATTGTAGACGAGTGTCAGGACTTTACTCGTCAACAAATAGATGAAATCCGTGAATATGGAGAAATCTGTTTCTTCTTTGGGGATACTGCTCAGTCAATCATGGGCTTCAACGAACCAACTATGCCGGTTGAAGAAACTGCTCATCTCCTTGGCGTTGCAGCCGATCCGTTGTATTTCAATTACAGACTTACAAAAGCTATTGCAAAGCTTGGAGAACCAGTTGGTCAGGTTGAAGATCTTGAGTTGAAATGCAAGCGAGATGGAGAGAAACCGAATCTTATCTCTGCAAGAAATTTCGATGAGCAACTTGATAAAATTGCAGAAATTATTAAGAATCGTTCTCTAACAAATGTTGGTATTCTTTTGCCAACAAACGACAAAGGTCCTATGTCGGTAGAGTATGTTAAAGAGTACTTGAAAGGGAAAGGAGTGACATGTGAGTTTAAATTCAATGCCAATCAGGAAACAGAAATGGACTTGGATTTTCACTCCACAAATCCCAAAATAATGACATGGTGGTGTGCGAAAGGACTTCAATTCAAGGATGTTTTCATCCCTGGTTGTGAAACTGCTTTTTCTCCGGACAAACGTGCCGCATTATATGTAGCAATGACTCGCTGTAGTGAAAGGCTATATATCGGCTATTCTGGTTCTCTTTGTGAGTTTTTCCCAAATCCATTGTCTTCAATCTACAATACATCAGACGACGATGATGTAATCTGAAAAATTATGAAGCTCTATATTCCAACTTCGTCTCTAAATGCAGACAGCATCCTCTCTTGTGAATGTGTTGCCCCAGCTCGTGAATGTTCTAAACGAGCTTTTGGATACTCACATTTTGAAATTTTGGAAGAATTACGTCAGTATGATTACTGTACATTGGCCTTCACAAAGGTACCTCAATTCAACATCTATGACCCAACCCGAGAAAACTATCCTATGGTTGTCGAAATCGAAGCAGACAACCCGGAGGGTTATGGTCTCTCTCATATAGGCATCTTTGATGGGATTGCCGTCTATGCTTCGGCTAATCCTATAATAATTTCTCCATCCAATACAAATCTTCTTTTTTGCAGGAAGCAAGATTTGGAGTATACATTTAACAGTTGTTCCGATAGTGCTAAATGTAAGTTTTTTGATTTCTTTAAAAGCCATTTTCATGGGGTGGGTTATGCTGAACAAGGACCTACTCTTTCTGAATTATTACGAGAAATATCAGTCCCTAAGTTGGAATCAACTTATTCTGAAAATGCCTACGATAAAGCGAAAGGTTTTATCTGGGGCTATGCTCTTGGGCTGGTTTATTCCCTCTCTCCAGAAATAGCCAAACTCTTAAAAATTCAAAAACGAGTCTATGACATAATATCATCGATTAAATCTGATGGTAATATTCCCGACTCCTTAAAATTGGAATTGGAAACCTTGGATAATGAATATTCAATATACGATCCAATTCCCTTAATCGCTAAAAATCGATGGAATGAGAAAATCTCTATCCTAACCACAGTATTTTCTGAGTTGCCAAATGGAATACCAACAGCAATTCTTGATAAGATACTTCGGGAGCTTGGTGTCGAAAATGAAGCAAAATCCAGATTTCTTGCGGATGAGGGCATAAGCCTTAGGAAATCACTTCGTTCATACAGTCTGACAGGAACATATGGTTACGATCAATATAATCAAGAACTGCGTTTACATACGCAGGCGTGTATAGCCCGTAATCGCAAGGAAATACTAAACGGCACGTTATTTCAAGACCAACTTGCAGTAAACACGAGTTCGTTTGAATCAGTGACATTAACAGTTGAGAGTGAGGATAATAGATTGTTTAATAACATTGCTAAGCAAATAATTTGGGATGATCTTATTCCCTCTCTTGAAGAAATACGTATCAATCGTAAAGATGTAGCTGTCACTGTTGTTAAAACTCTAAGATCTATCATTGAAGGGCTAGGGCAACAATGGCAAGATTCTGATATACAGGCATACTTTGACCGCATGCGTAAAAACATAAGTAAGTACGAACCGTTTGAACTTATGGATATTGACAATCCCGTACTACAAAGTGTAGCAGCTTTTATACTAAAAGGCGAAGATTATGACAGTCTCAAATCGTACCTTGAAACTAACGCTGTTCCGCAGTATCAGTATGCACTTGCTTTATGGGGTGGTCTCGTTGGATATGTATCAATCCCACGGACTATATTTGACGGATTAAGCCGAGATATTGTCGTTTCCATATATAGTCAGGTAGAAAAAATTCTTGATAGGATCGACTTGCCACTTTCTTTGCCAGCAGAGGGACCACAAGAAACTTATACTGAACCAATAGAGGTCACCACTTTTGAATCAAGTCAAAAAATGCATTCGCAAATCCGAAACTTTCGCCAGCAAGTTTTATAAAAGTATGCCAAAAACATAGTTTGTCAATTTTGGCGGTGTAGATAAGTGATTAT
>OGQO01002803.1_pt1 | contig 12985 bp, 8 predicted proteins | sample 1553241 | NCBI WGS metagenome assembly OGQO01 (sample SAMEA2579933, study PRJEB22360) | human gut metagenome | biome: human gut; feature: human-associated habitat; material: faeces | place: Denmark | collected 2008/2010
CCGCCGAATTGTGCGGTGGTGCCCTAATACTCCCCTGCTTCGCCGTTGAGAATCGCATCTGTCAGCGTTCCCAGCAAGCCACTATCCTCCATCGCGTCCATTGCGCCCTGCACAAGTTCCGCCGGAAGTGCCGCAAGCCACTGCGTCACCTTCCGCACCATCGGCTTTCCAATCCGCCCCATCAGCTCCGCCAATGCCGGGCCATCCACCGACAGCACATTCGTGCCCTGCACATCCTCCGGCGCATACTTCACCGTGCCCTCCGCCACCTGAATCACCTTGACCGTCAGCGTCATCATCGTGGCGCTATGGTCGGGCTGAATCCGGCGGATGATGACGGTATCGCCCTGCGCCTCGCCCTCAAAGGCAAGGTGGATGCCGTCGTCGCCCGTCATCATGCCGTCCGCGTCGATTTGCGCGTAGAACGGCAGCGTGACGGGATAGCTTACAGGCAGGGAGAACGAAACCTGCGCATTCAGCACGTCCGATTGCAGGGAGAGCGCACCTGTGAAGAGCAGCGCATCCCGGCGAAGCGTCGCGGAAAAGTCCACCAAATCAGGCAAATGCAGCGAAACAACCTGCGTGCCGTCCGCCTCCGCGTACGAAAAGACGGTTTCCTCGCCGTTTTGCCAGCTGACGCCGTTTTCAGTGTGTTCGATGCTCAAGCCATCCGGGAAGTTCGCTTCGACGTACTCCGGCAAGGTTGCCAGCGCGTCAAAAATATTCGCATCCGTGCCGCTTTCCAAGCCGAACGCTTCAATATAATAATACAGCGCCCTGTCATCTTCGGACAGGCGGGCGATTTCTTCTGCGCAGGTTATCAGCGCCGTGTTTTCCAGCCGACCATCGTTTTCCTGTGCCGCCAAATCGGCAATCGCCTGCCGGAGACCTGCCCATGCGCTGGTGTGCGCGTAGGGGGACAGCCACAGGAACACCCGCTGCAAAGGCAAGTCGAGGTGATTGTACGCCTTGGTGGCAGATCCCAGCCACGCCAGCTGATTGACCATCAGCGTTTCGCCTCCGAGGGTGGTGGACTGAATCCCCCAGTGGCTGTCCAGACCGAAGAAGCGGATGCGGGTCGCGGTTTTTTCCGGCGCATTCGTCAGGCCAAGGTCAATGCGCGCGTCAAAGCTACCATCCGACACCACCACGTCGCCTTCCACCGTCAGCAGGCGGAAGAGCGATTTCAGCCCCTGCGCCAGCTTTCGCTCCTGTGCGGGGTACTGCACGGGGTCGATGTCCGCGCTCAGGCGGAATGTGACGCGTTCGCCCAGCGCCGTGGACAGCAGGAGCACCGCCGCCAGCGCTGCCGCCGCCAGCCGCCGCATCAGCCCCATAGCAACGCCAGCGCCGGAACAATCTGTTTTTTCCGGCTGACAACTTTCGGAAGCCACACATGGTGACTGGAGGTGTCCTCATTGAGGTTAAACGCCTGCCGCACCGCGTCGTCGCCGCCAAGGAAAACCAGCTCCGTGCCGCAGCGCAAGACGTCGGTCAGCATCATGAGGAACATATCGTAGCCCTTATTGTCCTTGATTTTCTGCATTTCGGGCAGAATTTCCGGCAAACGCTCCAGCATTCGGTCAGTGTCAAGGCAAGTAATCTGGCAGATGCCAAGGTTGTGCCCCGCGATGTGGAATTCCTTGAAGTCGGTATTCAGCAGCTGTTCGACGGGTTTGTCCGCGCCGCTGCCGGCGGAGAACATCTCGCGGCCGAGCGTCTCCAAATCAATCCCTGCGATTCGCGCCAGACGGTCCGCCATGCGGCGGTCGCGCGGCGTGCACGTCGGGGACTTGAACATGACCGTATCGGACAAAATCGCCGCCGCCATCAGCCCTGCCATCTTCTCAGAGGGCTGCAGGCCGCGCTCTTGGAACATCGTCGCGACAATCGTCGTTGTCGAGCCGACGGGCTCATTGCGCATGAACACCGGCGCGCCCGTCTGAATATCCGCCAGCCGGTGATGGTCGATAATCGCGATAATATCCGCCTGTTCCAGACCGGGGATGGACTGGCTCTTCTCGTTGTGATCAACCAGCACAACGCGCTTGCGCCGCGGCCGCAGCAGGTGATAGCGGCTCAGCGTGCCGACGACTTTCTCGTTTTCGTCCAGCACGGGATAGGAGCGGTAGCGGCTTTGCAGCACCGTCTCGCGCACGTCGTCGATGAAGTCGTTGAGGTGAAACAGCACGACCCCCGTATGCTGGGCAATGCGCTGCACGGGAATTGCCTGATAAATCATGCGCGCCGCGCGGTAAGCGTCGCAGGGCGTGGCGATAATGCACGTCTTGCTGGACAGACCGAGGTACTTTTCCGACAGCGAGCCTTGGCAGATAATGACGCACGATGCGCCGATTTCCAGCGCCTTGTCCACCACGTCCTTCTGCTGCCCGCAGATGACGATGCTGCCGCTGTTGACGCCCTTCAGGCACTCGCCGGGTGTCGGCAGGGCAATCACGACTTCGCCGGAAATGGTGTCGAACGTATCCTCCTCGTTGTTGATGATATGCCCTTCGAGCGCGGACAGAAGGTTGAAAATCGGCACGTCGCGGACTTCGGGCTTCGTGATGCTCTCCATATCCTTTTCGGCAATGCCGCCCGCGGTCAGCATCCCGTAGAGCGTGCCATCCTCATTCGTGACCGGCACCGCAGACAGATTTTCATCCTCGCGCAGCACTGCCCACGCGTGACTGATCGGAACACTTGTGCCGAGCGTCGGCGGACGGTCGTAGTCAATATCGCGTACCTGTGTGCGGACATTGGTGAGCAGCGTCGGCGCCTGAAAGCCGAAGCGGTCGAGCAGGAACTGCGTCTCGTCGTTCGGCGCGCCCTGCATGGCAGCGACATAGGCATTGTCGCCCAGCGCATTATGCAGCGCCGCAAACGCCATGGCGGACACCACGGAATCGGTATCGGGATTGCGGTGTCCGCAGACATAAATCGGATCCATCTATGTATTCTCCTTTCACGGGGGAAAGCTGTCGTCAAAAGCACTTTCTGCCCTTACCAGTCCAAATCGTCATCTTCCTCGTTGTCATCCACGACCCCCGCCCAAGCATTGGGGTCGGTGTAGAGGCGCAGGCGGTACTCGTCGTTCAGCGCTTTCTGCGTGTCGATGTTCGCGATGCCCAGCGTTTTCAAGCCCTTCTTGCCCTGATACGCCTTCACGGCCTCCACCGTCGCCGCACCATAGACGCCGTCCACCTTGTCCTCCGCCAGATAGCCCAGATACGACAGCTTCTCCTGTAATTCGCGTACCTTCTGCCCACTGTTGCCGCTGCGCATCGTCCAGTCGGCGACGTCATGTACCGTGCCGTATCCCAGAATCCGGTTGTAGGTCAAGGCGTACTCCGCGCGCTTAACCGCAACGGGTGTGTTTCCCTCGATGACATGCACGGTGATGTTCCCCATTGCGTCCTGTGAGCAGTATTCCACCATGGCGACGTGGTCGGTGTCCGTGCTGCTCGTCCAAGTGAAGAACACCCAGTCGCCGGGCTGCGGGATGTACGTTCCGGTGGTGATGTAGGTGTCGTCGTCCTTCATCCACTGGTATCCCCAGTTCGCCAGATTTCCGTTGCGGGTGACATACCGCCCCTGCCGGATGAACCAGTCGCGCCCGACGTTCTGCCCGGAATACATGGGGTAGACATTGCGGAGCAGTTCCGTGCCGTGCTGCTGATCCACCTGATCGACACACCAGCACAGGAATTCGGCGCACCACTGCGCGTAGGCATCCCCCGCCCATTCGCCGTACTTGGAGTACCCATGCGGCCCTTCCTTGTATCCGATTTCGCCGCGCGCCACGTCCAGCAGCCACTGCACATAGTCCGGCACATGCCAGAGCGGTTCAAGCACCGTGTCCTCCGCCTTCGCGCAGGGCAGCAGCAGCCCTGCCGTCAGCAGCAGGGTCAGCATCAGCGACAGCAAGCGTTTCATCGGGTGATTTCTCCTTTCAAGCGGAAGAGGTAACAAGTTAATATTCGACCTTGACGAGCGAAATTCCTGCTGATTCGCCGGATTTCCCGCTTTTCCCATCCGATTTCATCAAAAAAGAGGCGATTGCTCGCCCCTTTGCGTGTATATTGCCTCATTTCTCGTCATACACCCGGTAAATCAGCATACACAGCGCGCCGTCGCCGCTGGTGTGCGCCTCGACGCGAATCGGGAAGTCGTAGTCGTTGCGCCAGCGAAGGTTCTGCGTTTTGTTGCCGACCGCCGCGTCCACGCCGTGCGGCAGGTACGGTGCGGCATTCTCGCCGTGCGCACGGCGATAGAGGATGTTAATCCCCGGCAGTTGGAGCAGCGCGTTGTACAGCGTCGAAGACACCTGACAGGTGCCGCCGCCGTAGCTGGTCGTGGTCGTGCCGTCAGAGAGCGCGCCTGCGGGCAAATAGCCCTTTCCCTTGTTGTATGGTCCCATGATCTTGTTGCCGTCAAAGACGTCGCCCGGCTGGTAAATACCCGAAATCAGTTCGCTTCCGCGGGCAATATTGAAGATGCGGTTATGGTTTTTTTCCGTGTCCACCATCTTATAATACGAGGTGTACGCCGCAATCGGGGTATCCTCGCGCAGGGGATTATCCGTCGGGGACACCGGCGTCAAGTCCGTCAGCTGATCAAGATTGATATAGCCATAGCTGCGCATATAGTTGACGACCGCCCAGCCGTCGTACATGCACCAGATGGAAATCGTCGTGCCGGGATTCAGCACCACCCAGCTTTCGTCCTGATCGCTCATGGACTTGCGGACGTAGCAGGCCGCGGCGGTCTTGGCGACATAGGCGTGCTTCTGCGTTCCGTATGGCGGCGTCGTGGAAGAATCCACCGGTGTCACACTGAAAATGCGGTGGCGCTTGACATACGCAAGCTTCCCCTGATAGCGCATGATGACCCACGTCGGGTCAATATACAGCACTTCGCCGCGCGCGGATGCGTCGCCCACGCGGAAAACGCGCTCGCTCTCAATATCACGTTCCACATAGCCGCTGGTATACGCGGTCATGCGGGCAGTATAGAGCGCCGGAGAATTGCTGTCAAAATCCGACAGCACTTTATCCGGATACACAGCTCCTACTACCGGAACAACTGCATCCTCGTTAAACTCCGAGTCGTCCACTTCCTCATACAGCTCATCTTCCGCCAGCACCATTCCGGTCAGCGCAATGCACAGCATCAGCAAAAGGGCCATCAGACGTTTCATCTGTTATCCTCCCCTGTCGAAACAGTTTCCGTTTCTCATTATACCATTCCTTTGGCAGACAGGCAAGGGGGCGGATGCAGAATTTACAAGTTTGGCGTACATTCTGACGCTTTTATGCGATTTTCGGATGTTTTCCCTTTCTCCCGTCCTTATTCACCACGCTCCTGATAAACCATCTCAAAGTAGCGGTTGCCTTCCTGCGTGAACGCCTCCACCGTCAAATTCCCCGTCGACAGGCGCTCCACCAATTTCTTTAAATCCGCCGTGAAATAATTTTCCTCCGGCACGACGATGTTCCCCGCAACCTGCTTCCACGCGGCAATGTCCTCCGCATCAATCGTGTAGCGGTACTTCTCCGCTTCCGCCTTGCTTGCGCGAAGCTCCGATAGCTGCTCTTTGACTTCCGCCGTCTGCTCCTGCGTCTCCAAGGATGCAATCTGCGCCGCCAGTTCCGCAATCCGCTGTTCCTGATAGGTGTTCGGCAGCGGGTCGGTCATGTCCGCGAAGATGCGGTACTGCGTTTCATCGTAGACGTTCTGCGCGCAGTATTCCAGATAGCGGATGGCTTCCTCCTTGTGCTGGGAATACGGGTTCACCACCAGCACATAGACCGATGCCGGAATCGCGGCGGGCGACGATTCGCCGACCTTCATCGGCATGTGGCAATCCGTCGTGATCGGCATGGAGACGTCCATCTCGTAGAGCGAATACCCGTCCTCATTCTGCGGGAAAGCGTCTTCATCCTCCGGGACGTTCGCCACGATGTAGGTCAGCAGCTCCTGCAATTCGGCGTTGTTCAGCGTGATGCGATTGCCGAGCAGCTGCTGCTCGTTCAGGTAGCGCTCGATACTCATGTTCAGCATATTCAAGCGACTGTAACCGGGGTAGCCGAGGGGTGCCATGCCTTCATCCGCGAAAACGCTCTCATCCGCCAGCTGGGTGATTTGCTGGAACATCTCCAGCAGCGTATTCGCAAAAGTCATGCCGTTCTGCTCCAGCACATCCATTGCCGCGTCAGGCAGATAGGTTTCAACCGTCTCATACCAGCCGATAATTTTGCCGTCATCGGTCGTGAGACCCTTCTGCAAGCCGGGATAGAGGCGGCTGACCTGCTTGGAGAGGATTGTACTGCTGCTCAGATCGGTGAAGTAGCCCTTGGTTTTCAGCAGCTTCAAACTCACCGTATCAAACGGCGTGATGCAGAGGATATCCACATCGCTGTTTTTCGTGTTGAGGATATCGGCGGTCGTCAGATCATAGACGCTGCGGAAGGTAACGCCGTTCTGCAGCATGTAGTCAGCCGCGTTGTGCGCTTCCGTCTGGCTCAGGACAAGCGTCACGGATGTCTCGGAGACAATACGGCTGCTCATCAGCAGCGTACCGTTGGCGAGCAGTACGTCATCATCCGTCACCAGCAGGATGCTGTCCATTGTCGTCAGCGGCGACGTGATGCACGTCATGGTTTCCAGCGTTTCGCCGCTGTACAGTCCGCGCACATTGTCGTCATACATCAGGGCGTAATAGCGCCCGTTCACATAGCGCAAATCGTCCGCCGTCCAAAGCGGCACGGTGTCCGACGTGTACGTTTCTTTGCCGACTTTGCCCGTCGCGGGGTCAAAGGTGTGCAGCGTCAGCATCTGCTTGTCATAGTCTCCTTCGGGATTGCAGAGCGTATCGCCGCGTAGGAACAGCTTCACCTCGCTCCACTCTTCATCGCTGAAACTGCCGATTTGCCGCACTTCGCTCGTTTCCAGATTCTCGTAAATCAGCTGCTGCGGCTTACCCTCCACACGCAGGGTAAGGTAGATTGCCTTGTCGGACACCAGCAAATCGCCGACACCCGCGTTTTCGTCATCCAGCGCTTCGCGCACATCCCAGCGCGACGTCAGTTCCCACGCGTTGTCCGCATTCAGTGTGTACGTCACGAGCAGTTCGTTCCAGTCGTCATCGTACCCGATGCCGGTTAGCGTCAGCTGCCCTTCCGCGTCGCGCCGCAGCACCGAGTGCATCACATTATCCGGCATATCCGCCAGCTTCTCCGCGCTGCCGTCCGTCAGCGACACACGGTAGAGTGCCTTGCCGCCCGCAAGCAGCAGCGCATCCCCTTCGCGCAGGGGCGCTGTGTCGCCCAGCCACTCCCCGTCCGGCAGCTCACAGCGGAAATTCTCCGCCAGCGCCGCGCCGCAGAGCAGCACCAGCATCGCCAAACATGCACACAAGACTTTCTTCATGATATAGACTCCTTTCGTTCTATCCTGTCTATAAACGAATTCCGCGCCTCCGGAAGCGCTTCACCCATTAGACGCGCGGCAGGCGGAATCGGTTGCGCGGAAATTGCATTTTCCGCAAAAAATCCGGAACACCGATTTGTACTGTCCGAAGGGGGATTATTCGTTGTTGTCCGGTTGCTTCATGATGATACTATTTCCAAATGAGAATGCGCCGCGGAAAATAAGTTCAGCATCAGAAGGGCAAGGAAAACGCTCGTCAGTTTCTTCATCATTCGTTGCTCCTTTCTTCTACCAGTTCATTCATGTTTTCGTGCAACAATAGCATCAAAGGTATAACAATTCCCTCCAAAAAACGTGCAAGGGCGGAAGACGTTCCCGTCCTCCGCCCCAATGGTGGTTATGATTTGGATATTATTTTATTCCGCCGCAGCAGGTTCTGCGTCCTCCGGAACAGCTTCCATCAGGAAGTCCATTGTGGTGTCGCCCTGCACAAGTTCAAACAGCAACGTGCCGTCCGTCAGCTTCGCCACGCCGAACATCTGCGTCGTGTTCTTGTCCACCGGCAGCGTCACAGTGAGGATGCCATCCACAAACGTCATCGGAATCGGAATCTCCGCCAGCGCCGTCTGACCAACCAGATTCAGCAGATACAGCTTGCTGTCCTTCACTTCAATGATGCACTCCTGACCCACCATGCTCATCGGCACGCTCATGCCGTTCATGATGACGCTCGTCGCCTGCCACTTGCCTTGCAGTTCTTCTTCCGTCGTCTCCGTGCTGATGGTCAGCTCTTCGCCCTCGGCAGGCGCTTCACGGGTGAAGTCAATCTTCATGCCATCCTGCTCGGTGCTCAGGCCCGTTTCGGTCACGGTCACAAGCCCTTCGCCTTCCGTTCCCTTGTCCATCACGAGGTTGCCGTCCTCATTTTTTTCCCAGACGCCTTCCTCCGAATCCATGCCCGCAACGTCCATCTTGTAGGTGCCGTCAGCGTTGATGGTCAGCGTCACCTGAATGCCAAGCAGCTCGCCGTACCATTCGCCGGTCACATCCGCCGTTTCCGCGAACGCGCCCACCATCATCGTCAGCGCCAGCAACAGCGCCAGAACCAAGGAAGTCAACCGTTTCATGTGCCTTTTCTCCTTGTTCGGGGGATTTGCCCCGTGTATTTGCGGCATGTTTTTTCCTCTCGAACGCCGCTCTCGATTGCGTATATTTTATCATTGTTTCCGTGATATGTCAATGGAGGGGAGGAATTTTACAACTGCTGTGATTAAAAAGGGATTGAAGGGATGTTATCCACCGCTTTTGCACATGGTTATCCACAAGGTTATGCACTTTCTGTGGATAATCCGTGCGAAAAATCCCCTCCACGTCTCCGCATGAGACATGAAGGGGGAAATGTTATGAAATTACTTGTCGAATCCCTTGACCTCGTAGTCGTTTTCTTCGACAACCGCTTTGAGCAGGGGCTTCAAGGCGTTTTCATCCGTATCGGCTTTCAGCGTCACGACCGCCGTACCCGCTTCGTGGCTTGCCGCCGCGCTCTGCACGCCATCCACCGCTTCCAGCGCCGCCTTCACGCGCGCCTCGCAGTGGGCACACATCATGCCATCAATGCGCATCGTCAGCACCTTCGCGCCGGGCTGGGCGGCTATGTTGGGCAGCGTCACCGGGTGCAGGGCGCGGTCATGGCGACCGTCGCGCAGGCGGAAGAGGTTCAGCCGCAGCGCGTTCGACACCACGCAAAAGCTGCTCAGGCTCATCGCCGCCGCGCCGAACATCGGGTTCAATTTCCAGCCCAGCAGGCTGATGAATACGCCCGCCGCCAGCGGAATGCCGATGACATTGTAGCAGAACGCCCAGAACAGGTTCTCGTGGATGTTGCGCAGCGTCGCGCGGGAGAGGCGAATCGCCGCGGGAACGTCGGAGAGGCGGCTGTTCATCAGCACCACGTCCGCCGCGTCCATGGCAATGTCCGTACCTGCGCCGATGGCAATGCCCACGTCTGCGCAGGTAAGCGCCGGCGCGTCGTTGATGCCGTCGCCGACCATCGCGACGCGCCCGACCTTCTGCAAGCGGCGCACGACGTCCGCCTTGCCGTCCGGCAGAACGCCTGCGACCACTTGGTCAACGCCTGCCGTCTGCCCGACCGCCTGTGCCGTGCGCGGATTGTCGCCCGTAATCATCACGACGCGGATGCCCATTTTGCGCAGTTCCGCGACTGCTTCGGGGCTGTCGTCTTTCACCGTGTCCGCGACCGCCATCATGCCCAGAATCGCGCCGTCGCGGCTGAACAACAGGGGCGTTTTGCCCTCGCCGGAGAGCTTTTCCGCCGCCGCAAGCAGGGTTTCCGGCACCTTGCACTGCCCCTGCATGTACTTCACGCTGCCGCCAAGGAGCAGCGCACCATCGCGTTTCGCCGTCAGACCGTTGCCGGGCAGCGCAGCGAAATCCGACACACCCTGCGCCTTTCGTCCCTTTTCAAGCGCATACTGCACAACCGCTTTCGCCAGCGGATGCTCCGAGGGCGTTTCCAACGACAGCGCCGCGTCCAAGAGGTCGTTTTCGCCGATGCCGTCCGCCGGGCGCACGTCCGTCACGCGCATCTGACCGCTCGTAATCGTGCCGGTTTTGTCCAGTGCGACAATCTGCACCTTGCCGGTCTCCTCCAGCGAAGCCGCCGTCTTAAACAGGATGCCATTCTTTGCGCCCACGCCGTTGCCGACCATAATCGCGACGGGTGTCGCCAGTCCCAGCGCGCATGGGCAGCTGATGACCAGCACCGCAATCGCGCGGGACAGCGCATCCCCGAACGGCGCGCCAAGCAGCAGCCAGACAATCATCGTCACCACGGCGATGGAAATCACAACCGGGACGAACACGCCGGACACCTTGTCCGCAACCTTGGCAATCGGTGCTTTCGTCGCCGCCGCGTCGGACACCATGCGAATAATCTGGCTCAGCGTCGTATCCTCGCCCACGCGGGTCGCCTCGCAGCGCAGGAAGCCGGACTGATTGACCGTCGCCGCCGACACATTGTCGCCCGCTGCCTTATCCACCGGGACGCTCTCGCCCGTCAGCGCCGATTCGTTGACCGCGCTCATGCCGTCCAGCACACGTCCGTCCACCGGAATGCTTTCACCCGGACGCACGACGAACACGTCGCCCTTCTGCACCTGCTCAATTGGCAGGGAGACCTCCTGCCCGCCGCGGAGGACGTTCGCTGTCTTGGGCGCGAGCTTCATCAGGGATTTCAGCGCGTCGGTCGTCTTGCCCTTGCTGCGCGCCTCAAGCATCTTCCCCACCGTGATAAGCGTCAGAATCATCGCGGCGGACTCAAAGTAAAACTCGTGCATGTAACCCATGACGGCATTCATATTCCCGTGCAGCTGCGCGTCGGTCATGGCGAAGAGCGCGTAGGTGCTGTACAGGAAGGATGCCGTTGAGCCAAGCGCGACGAGCGTGTCCATATTCGGGCTGCGGTGCCACAGCGCCTTGAAGCCGCTGATAAAGAACTTCTGGTTGATGACCATGATGATGATGGTCAGGAGCATCTGCGTCAGCCCCATGGCGACGTGGTTGCCGTCAAGCCACGCGGGCAGCGGCCAACCCCACATCATGTGACCCATGGAGAAGTACATCAGCACCATCAGGAAGCCCAGCGACCAGCACAGGCGGCGTTTGAGCTTCGGGGTTTCGTGGTCTTCGAGGGCTTCCTCTGCGGCGGATGCGCTCTGCTTGCTTTCCGTGCCCTTGACGCTCGCGCCGTAACCCGCGTCCTGCACCGCGCGGATGATTTCGCCGTCCGCCGCCGTGCCTTCGACGCCCATGCCGTTCGTCAGCAGGCTGACGGAGACGCTCGTCACGCCCGGCACGGCGCTGACCGCCTTCTCCACCCGCGCCGCACATGCCGCACAGGACATGCCGGTGACACAATATTGCTTCATTACATATATCACTCCTTTGGTTCTATCACTTCATCAGCTTTTGCAGCGTCTGCACCAGCTCGTCGATGGCTTCATCATGCCCAGCGCGAATATCCTCCGCCACGCAGGTGCGGATATGGCTGGCAAGCAGCTCCTTGGTGAACGCGTTGAGGGCGGCGGACGTTGCGGCGACCTGCGTGAGAATATCCGGGCAGTACGCGCTGTTCTCCACCATGCCGCGGATGCCGCGCCCCTGCCCCTCGATGCGGTTCAGGCGGTTGATGAGGGCTTTCATTTCCTCCGGCGTTCGCTCTTTATGCTTATGACAGGCTTCACACTGATGATTGCAGCAATCCATGGACTGATTCCTCCTGTGATAAGATACCCTCGTGGGGTATGTCGATTATATACCCCATGAGGGTATTTGTCAATATGCTTTTTCTACAAAATTGTGCTTTTGCACTGGAGTTCGCCTCTGTGTAGGCGACAAGTAGGCGATGAAAACAGACGAGGTCTGTGTTCTCTCCCTTGACATATTGGCGTAGGATTTTCCCCTTTCCGCGCAAATTGTTCGGATGAATCCGAATTTACAGTATATGCCATATTTTCGGAAACCGGATGGATTTTCCACAAGTTTTAGTTCTGTTTTCATCATTATTTGATGATTTCATAGAATTCCTGTACCGCATGATTTTTCCCGCTTTTTCGAGCTTTTCACAGACGAAGAATATCGAATTTGGAAGTACATTGAAAAAACATTGACATGACCCGATTTCTGTGCTACAATTTTGGTGGAACGAAACGAAAGGATGGAGCTTGTTACCATGAATGCTGTATTGGCACTACTGGTTCTGATTGCGCTGCTGATTAGCCTGCTGGTACGACTTATGATTACGAAGCCGTCTCTCCGCGCTGAAAGTTACGCACTGCCTTGCCAGTATTGCCAAGCCTGCTGATGGACTTTCCTGAGCCCTGCAAAGGCGCATGGGATTTCCGTATCATGGATGGACAAGTTCTTGCAAAGCCTGCTGCCAAGCTTCTCGGCGGCAGGCTTTTCTATATACCTGAATCAATCTTATGCGGCAATGAAGCCGTTCAAACAGCAAAGGAGGTTCTTTCATGCAGTGTACCGGCGCAAAGATTCTGATGGAATGCCTTGTCGAACAGGGTGTCGATACCATTTTCGGCTACCCCGGCGGCACGATTCTGAATGTATACGACGAGCTGTACAACTATGAGGGTGACGGGCGCATCAAGCATATTCTGACCGCGCACGAGCAGGGCGCGTGTCACGCGGCGGATGGCTACGCGCGTTCGACTGGGCGCGTCGGCGTATGCTTCGCCACATCCGGTCCCGGCTGCACCAACCTTGTCACCGGCATTGCCACGGCGTATATGGATTCCTCGCCGATTGTCTGCATCACCTGCAACGTCGGCACGTCCCTGTTGGGCAAGGATTCCTTCCAAGAGGTGGACATCACCGGCATCACGATGCCGATTACGAAGTGCAACTATCTGGTGCGCTCCGTGGATGAGCTGGCGGACGTGGTGCGCGAAGCCTTCGCAATTGCCCGCAGCGGCCGCCCCGGCCCGGTGCTCATTGACTTTTTGAAAAATGTCACCTTCCT
>OGQO01002808.1_pt1 | contig 12973 bp, 23 predicted proteins | sample 1553241 | NCBI WGS metagenome assembly OGQO01 (sample SAMEA2579933, study PRJEB22360) | human gut metagenome | biome: human gut; feature: human-associated habitat; material: faeces | place: Denmark | collected 2008/2010
GGCAAAGGCAAAGAAAAGATATTGATTCGCTGTGAATGAAATAAGAGGTCACGCCTCTCGCTAACCAAATAGCTTTTAGAGACATGAAAACAAAAACATTAAAAGTAAAAGATGGTGAACGACTCAGAATAGGTGAGCACCCCAACTTTCACAAGTCCGGCAGTATAGCCGGTATGAGGCGGCTTTATTACGGTGCTGACGCTTTGTTGGTACGTTGCGGGTCTTACATCTACAACGTGACATCGGCCCCCGAGATATACGCGCAAGCACACTAACCATCTCCGGCGGAAGCAACATCAAATAACCCCTAAAACGAAAGCGATGAAAGAATATAAAGTTCAGATAACTGACACACTGAAAAGGATTGTAAGTGTTGAAGCCAATAGTCAAGCTGAAGCAATCTCTAAAGTAAAAGAGATGGTTGAAAACCTTGAAATAGAGCTTATCGCCCTTGACGACTCAACCGGTAATTTAAAAATATCAATCGCGAGACGCTAACCACCCATCCCGGCGAGGGGCTATTCAACAAAAAAAACAAACATTTAATAAATATGGAGACAAAAGATCTTATTTCTGCACTCACCAAAGTAGTGGATGCGAAGAAAGCAACCGACAAAGCGTACAAGGCGCTGTCTAAAGCGTTTTTTTAATGGCACCGACGAAGAATTGCGGGATGCCATTGAAACATTACGCAAATCGCTTTCAGCTTATTCTATAGCTTCTAACAAGGCATTTGCGGCAACACTCGACAAGCAATAAATAACGAAGAATATTACACCAATAACTTAAAACATGACACTACAACAAGCACTGATACTCCAGTATGCAATAAACCGTGCTAAGACACGGAATCTGTTTCCATGCTCCTTGATGGATGTGATTGATCATTTGATTAAGGAGCAAGAGGGGTTCCTCCGGCAGCCTCTATGTGAGTTCGACAAGAAAATCGTGAACACCACCATTGCATCCCTTCAGGCAATCAAAAAAGAGCTGAAAGATGAATAAATCCTGTAATTAACCAATTAATATGCCACCATGCTAACAAAAGAAATCCTAAGCGACATTACGCTCGATGAATTAAAAGACATACGCGACGACTGGCGTAGAATCGACCATATCTGTAACACCTCTAAAGACGGCTGCAAACGGTTTGGCGTAACACAGGAAGATGCCTGGTATGTTGACCGCGACATCGACACCGACACATACCGCATGAGAATCACGACGTACAAGGATAGCGGCAAGACAATATTCAGCACAGACATCGTTCTTTACAATGATGTTTGCGAGATAGCGGAAACAAACATTGACGAACTCGAATCATTCATCAAGGAAATAGAATCTGACACCACCCCGCTTAATATTTCTGGCACATTGTAAACACTGCATATCAGTGGATTATCGTGAATGTTGCTACTCTGCGGTAGTAACAAGTGAAGACAACCAGCAATTTTATACCAATATTATGGACAAAATAAAATATTTGATATACAACAATGGCAAGCCCCTGAGATGGGAGAGCGATGATGAGGTCGTGGTATATGGTGGCTATAATAGCGCATTGGAGGACTTTCATCCAGAACAAGGAGATATTATTGTCCCGTATGTCTCTGATCACGAGACAGCCATGCGCTATATTGATCAGAGGCATGGCATTGAATTTGATGCAGGCGATGTGATATACTGCCATGACGGAAGCGTGGCTGAATATGACGAAGACGATTGCGCCTGGTATATTTATGAAGACGCGGAGGCCGAACAGTTTTTCAGAGCCATCCAGCTCCCTGTTGATGTGCCATACCTTAGTAGAATGAATACAGTGTCATATAAATCGCCTAAAAAGATTTGATGATATGAAATTTGATTTTATAGAAATCGGCGGGGTTGTCTGGAAGAGCGACAAGCGGAGCCAGACAGGCTGTGCAAAAGATTTCCATCATATTTTTTCATTAAAAGATTTGAAATTATTAAATTGCATAACTAACCAACAAAATTAAAGCATTATGAAATCATCCAACAAGAATCAAGAAGTTCCTAATAATTTCGTGAACGAAGCCATCAAAATAACCATAGACCCGGACAAACCGATTGTTGACGAGACAGACAAGTATGCCGACGACCCGTATGCCAAGGCCCTGGAGGACGTGTTACGCGACATGGAAAAGGAAGACGAAGAGAATTAGACTAAGCGCACATCATTAACCACCTATAACACAAACGTACAAACAAGATGAACAACCAACGTAGAAACGACCTCCGGGGTGTAATTGACAGCCTGGAGTCAGCAAAACAGGATTTGATAGCAGTTCGTGATGAAGAACAGGACGCTTTTGACAACCTTCCTGATTCCTTGCAGTATTCTTCAAAAGGAGACGCATTGCAAGACAACGTGAGCGCGATGGATGACATCGAGTCCGCAATAGACGACGTTATCTCTCAGATTGAAGAGCTTTGTCAATGATTCTTAAATTTATTTCAATATAACGATTTCAATATTGATAATTTGTAAAAAATAGTTACTATGGCGCGGAAATATAGAAAAACATTAAAACCGGTGTATTTTACGATGTGGCTGGTGCTCATCATGATATTCATGCTGCCGTTTATCGGCGAGAGCCTGCCTGACCGAGTCGTGTATGTGATCCAGGATCATGTAAGCTTTATGATGGATTTTTGGGAGAGGATATGCGGACCCAAACTGCTCCCCATGTTTGCGGGGGTGCTCCCGATGGTGGGCTATACATGCGCCATCATGCACACCCACAACTACATCTTCGATTCGGACGACGTATGGGAGGTCAGGAAATGGGCGATGTACAACTTTTTTGTCAGGACATTGGTGATGGCGCCGTTCTGGGTTTCACTTGGGCTCGGCTGTGAGATGGAAGGCGTGTTCCTCCCGACTCTCCTCTTTATTATCGGGATAGCGGGCATTGTGCCGACCGCCCTGTGGTGGATGCAGTCGGTGTGGCAATACGGCCACGCCAAGGAATACACCGGCGCGTTGAAGAGGGCCGGGCGGGGCGTGTACAATAATTACACGCGCCGGATTCAGGGCGGCCTCCTCGATATATGGAGAAGATGGCAGACAAACAGTTTATTTAATGAGACAGATACAGGAAACAGAGATTGAAAAACTTTCGGCGGCCACTGGCGTGGCTGCAATGGACTTGACTAAACTTCACGGCATGGGGCTGCTCCACCAGCCTCACGCCGTGGACATACTTATCCGCTGTGACTACAAGAGGCTTCTCGCTTCAAGGGCATACACCGTCAAGCAGATCGTGCAGGCGCTTTCAAACCACTACAACGTGCCTGCAAGCAGGGTCACTCAGGCGATGTACCTGAAGAAGAAAAAAGAAGACGTGTGCAAGGTGTGTGGCAGGCCGACAACCAAGGCGTCACTCAGAAAGAACCATGGCATGTGCCATCAATGCTGTGTGATGTCCATCAAGGTTTGACACGCGCCGTTATTTGATTAACCTTAAACAAAAATGATTATGGACCGCAAGAAAATTTCAGATGCGTATATGTACTACAACACACTGCACCCTTCAGACGTGGTGTTTTATAGGACAGGTGATTTCTACAAGCCTTTTACGCCGGATATAGACAGAATATCGGCACATTTGCCCGAATGGGTCATGAGAGCGCGGGAAGGCGGCTGTCTCGTGCCGGTTAAAGAAGCGCTTGATTTTGTTGCAACGGCCCATCGTCATGGCTTGAAGGTAAGATTGGTGGAATGTCTGGACGAAGACGGGAAATACGATGTGCCCGACATTCAAAATATTCTTAGAGAAGCCGCCACCGATTATTAAGAATATTTAAAGACTTTCGCTTTTTGTCACAACATTTCTTTGTATTTACTTGAATTTCAATAACATGCAAGAATACATTTAAATTTTTATAGCTCAATTCCCTATTTAACAGGTATTTAGATATTGAACAATAAGCATTTTTACCTTTTGTCAATAGGTTAAATTTAATACTTTTGCACCGTCAGAACATTGATAATCTGACGGTGCTTTTTATTTATAGATACATTTTAACACCTCAAATATGAAAGAAACAGAAACAGTCGCCTTGGACGGGTACCCCGAAAAAATGACAACAATCCTTAAATTCACTGAGTCGAAAAAGACAGGCGCCTATGTAGCGTTTGTCCAGAAAGGTGTCGGCGGATGGTGGCGCGGTGTCCGGGAAGATGCGCGAGGCAAAAAGAAAGTATGTGTTGTGCCTCCGGAGCTTCAGCCGCAAATAATCCTCGGGCAACCCTATAAGGTGGAATGTGCAACCAGCAAGAACGACCAATATTTTACTGTCTTGAATATCAGTCCACAAGTCTATACGGCGATCATGGAGACGGCCTATGTGCCGAATTGCCTGTACCGGATTGAAATTCATTTCGGGTACAAGACACTGGTGTTTGACCCGCAGTCAAGCATCAGGAACCGGAGCCAGCTGGGCAGGTTTATGGATATGCTTAAAAGCCGGACAGACATAAGGGACCACGACCAGGTGGTTGCGGAGTTTGAAATGAGGGCAAAGGACCTTTTACGCCGATACCAGAATGACGGGTTCATCTACAAGGCCGACTGAGGGGATAGCCACCGACGCAGCCCACTCCACCAAGCGCGGCATAACCGAATACCAGGGTATAGACCTGGTTACAGGCGAGCGGCTATTCTACCGTAATCTCGGCAGCCAGACAGTCAACATCGGCGAGTTCCTGGCAGTCGTGGAGGCCGTGAGATACATAATCGAGAATGACTACCGCCCCAGGGTCATATACACCGACAGCATCACGGCAATATCATGGTTTCACAACAAGCGCACGTCCTCTGCGAAAAACAACCGCGAACTAAAAAAGGCGGAGATTTTTCTGAAGGCGTTTGCCGCCGACGTGGACACCATAAAGGTTCGGCACTGGGATAACAAAGGCTGGGGCGAGACCCCGGCAGATTTTGGTAACAAATAACTGAAAACAATGAGTCCAGAGAAATTAGGAGAGATGACAGCCAAGGCGCTCGGGTGGCTTGCATTGGTGATAACCCTGCTTATATCATTCGGCCTGATACTATTGATAGCCTTCTTTGATAGCTGAGCCCGGCAAAATCTGATAAGAATTTTATGAGGGGTGTCAACCCCCGGCCTTGGGTGCTGCTATTATTTAATAAACAGCCCAAGGCTGCACATCGCGGGATAGAGCAGTGGTAGCTCGTCAGACTCATTATCTGAAGGTCGCAGGTTCGAGTCCTGCTCCCGCCACAAGTTTTTAGTGAAATTGGCTTTTGATTCTACCTAACGAATACTTCATCTAAGCTGGCTGTCCGTGAGGATCGCCAGAGGTTCCGGTAGCTCAGCCTGGTCAGAGCATCCGCCTGATACGCGGAAGACCGGTGGTTCAAATCCATCCCGGGACACGACGTGATTGATTTATTTGAGGTGAAAAATATGTTTTTGGTTTGGTGCGCCTCGTTGTGAAACGCAGCGTAGTAAGAAACTACACGGGCAGTAGCTCAGTTGATGGCATTATCCGCCACAGGAAGAGCGCCCCTCGCTAATCCGGAGGGGAGGTCGATGGTTCGAGTCCATCCTGCCCGGCATATCGTGTGGCTAATTGCACTTAGTGATTTTAGTTGGTTAGTAACCATGACCGGCAGTCCGGGAGGATAGCCGGTTTGACAAAGGACTGGTAGCTCAGCCTGGCCAGAGCAACGGATTTTTAATCCGTGGGTCGCGGGTTCAAATCCCGCCCGGTTCACGACAACTATATAACTGATTTATTATGGATATTTTAACTGACTACCCTAAATGCCTTGGTGACGATGTTGCTGCTGAGATTGTTCAGTGGAACATCGAGTACAACACCCGCGACACATCATCGTCCGAGAACGCAGAGTATGAACTGACAGTTTATTTAAAAAACGGCTATCGTCTACAAGAATATAGTGAGATCCGAGATACGGAGGACGCTGGTGAGATATTGCACGGGCTTTGGGAGCGCGTCGAAAAGCAAATCAGAGCCATCATAGGCTACCGTGATTATCGGGGCGGGGCCCTCGGTAAAAAAGGACGTGCAGACACCTCGTATGTATCATTGTTCTCGCGGGGCTTTGACGGCATTATCTGTGGCAGCGTCCGCCTTGACAAGTTTTCGGGTAAAGACGAGCCGTCTCTTCCAAAGGGCTATTTCGGTTTGGTGGAAACCGCAGAAGGCCGTATAGGCGTTTGCGATGGATGTAGCAATGTTTATTTCATCAGCGTAGGCGGATGGGCCGCAATCTCTCCGAAGCCAAATGACGCTAAGCCATATTTAAGCTCCTTGACGCTGAAAGGCTGCTCAATCGACCAAATGAAAAGAGGCTTCATTTATATGACTCGAAATTCGAGCAACAAGAAAGTGACTTATATCCAGCCGGATGGCCACGGTGGAGGCATTGTATGTGAGTGCGGTCATTCTATTATTGTAAGTGACCTCGCCTTGTATATGTGCAGCAAAGAATGGTCAGATATTTTTTGCATTGCCGCACAATAATAAGATTTCTAACATAGCGATATAAGACTTATGAAACTGAATATCAAAGACAGGATTTATTTTCCCCAGCTTTTACCGCAGAACAACAGCTACATGGATTTCAACCTGAAGAAATCCATACTCGCAAAGGTTGCGCTGACAGACAGGGACAAGGAGACATACAACATCCAGGAAAACCAGGACCAGCACAGCATAACGTGGGACAGCAAGAAAGACCACGAGGAGCCGCTGGAGGTCGAGTTTTCAAAGGAAGAACTGGCATACCTGCGGAAGGCGTGTGAGGGTCTTTCAGATACCGCCTACCCGGATGATTTCTGGTCGGTGGTTGAAAAGATATATGAGAATGGCGATTAAGACAATAATAAAATATCAATCATAACGATAACGGAAGCCGTCTTGTTGTGAAACAAGGCGGCTTTATTTGTATCATTCCCGGCTTATGCCGTGTTGGTAGCCATCTTCATAACCGTCTTCATACCCTTGTGCATAGTAGGCGGCATACCCTGCGTATTCAGGGGTGTTATCATAATTATAGCCGTACTCGAAGTCATTAAGGGCATCTGAATACCCCTCCTGGTCTCCATTGTAGTAACCTTCATTGTAAGCCTCTTCTGACGAGTTAAAACGGTCTTCCGGTATCTCTGACGACCGGGAAGCGTTGCTAACCGGTTCAATGTTTTTTACTGATGACGGCGCAGCATTGTACACAGGCTCACCTTCAATGCTCACGGCACTATCGACCTCCACATCAGGCGCGGAGATGTTGGCCTGTCTTCCCGTACACGAAACAGACAACAACAGGACTGATATTATAACGGCGTATCTCATGGTGCAAATTTATAAAAACCGCCGGACATAAAGGCGTGATTGCAATTATATTTGCCCGGATGCTACCCGCCGCCACGTCTTGACCTATTCTTTTATAAACCTTTGAAACAAATGTTTATAGAGAATATATGGGAAGCACAAAATTAGTACCGCCCAAAAATCTGGTCATCAACTTCAAGCCTTCTGAAAAGCAGTATGAACTGTGGCAGCTGTTGCAGCCTAACCGGTGCAATATCTGCGGAGGGCCGATCATCCAGAAGAAAATCGGAGAAAGCAGGGCGGGTGCCACCGAGTATAAGGCGACATGCGCCCACTGCGGCAACGTGAACCTCCCCCAGCTCATACTTGCGGGCGGCGCGGCAGGCGGAGGAAAGACATACCTGTCGAGCTGCTGGATCATAAGCAGCTGCATAAGGTTCCCCGGACTGAGGGCGGTGATTGCCAGAAAGACCCTCAAATCGCTGAAGGAATCTGTCTTGAACACAGTCAAGAAGGTGCTCGGGGAATGGGGGCTGGTCGACGGTGAGAACTACAAGATAAACAACCTGGAGGGTTTCATAGAGTTCTGGAACGGCTCGGTGATACTGATGAAGGAGCTGGTGTACAAGCCCGGCGACGATTCATACAGCCGACTCGGTTCAAGCGAGTATTCCATAGCGGCTGTGGAAGAGGCTAACGAGTGTGAGGAAAAAGGTGTGGAGACGCTGATGTCACGCCTTAGATGGATGACGGACTCGACGTTCATGGTCCCAAAGATGCTCCTTACCTCAAACCCCACGACAAACTGGGTGCGCTCCAGGTTCGTGCAGGATGATGACGGCAACCCTGCAAAGCTGGCGGAGGGCGAGTTTTACTGTCCCTTCACCGTGGATTCAAACCCAGACGAGGCTTTCAGGAGAACTTACATCGCCGCCCTCAACCGTATTTCTGATATAGCTACAAGGGAGCGATTGAGATACGGCAACTGGGATTTCGTAGACACCAACAACGCGGCCGCATACTGGAGCTTCAACGGTAACAAGCACCTCCAGTCAAACCTGAGGGAAAGCGTGTATGACCCGTTGAGACCGCTCGTGGTGTCCTGGGACTTCAATGTGGCGCCCTTCATGTCGGCCCTTGTCCTTCAGGTTGACTACGACAAGAAAAAGGTATATGTGCTTGACGAGATCCTTGGCAAGCCGGAGGACAAGGAGAACAACACCCCCGCCCTCGCCTCCAAGGTCAGCAAACGCCTGATTTCCAACAGGCACATGGGAGGCGTTATAATCACAGGCGACCCGGCCGGTCTTGCACGGTCAACCCAGACTGAGGAGGGGGTCAACAACTATTCCATAATCATGGAGAACATGCACCCGGCGTTAAGGGCGGTAAAGAAGCTGTTCCCGAAGCAGCCGCCGCAAAAGACAAGGCTGGAGTTCGTGAACAGCAGATTTGACGGGGATTCCGGCTGGCAGATATTGATTGACATGAGATGCCGCCGATTGACAGAGGACATGGTGTACCAGCGCATGAACTCGGACGGCACTAAAGAGAAAAAGAAAATCATGGACCCGAAGCTCGGAGTTAAATACGAGAAATACGGCCATCTCTCAGACGCTTTCGACTATGCGGTCTGCCTTCTCCTGTCAGACGAGTGGAAGCGCTTCCAGAAAAGCGGTGACGCGCCCCTTGTAACAACAGTGCATAACATGCCGGTCTACGGCACTTTTGAATATTAGGATGTATCAGAGATTTTTAAACAACAACGACTACCTTTCCATCATGACCAAGGAGGCTGTCTCACAGCTTATCAGGGGGAACGAGGACAGGTATGCTGACGCGGAGGAAGCGGCTGAGAGCTACATACTCGACTACCTTTCAGAAAACTATGAAATCGAGCGCGTACTCGCACAGGGGAAGAACCTTGAACAATACAGCCGCCAGGTCACATATCCGGCCGGGGCTCATTTTTATTATGACGGCAAGGTGATGGAGGCCACCCGTGTCATAAACGGGTTAAAAGCCCCCTCCGACCATCTGTACTGGATGGAGTGTGAGGATGCGCTGCCGGATGCGGAGCAGGTAAGCAGATACTCTCAGCGTGTAAGCTACGCCCCGGGCGACATCGTGGAATTTAACACGGTATTTTACCGCTGTCTTGATTACAACGGGCCTGATTACAACGACATCCGTATTCCGGGCGTGACGGCGTGGGAGGAGGTGGAGGACATAAAAGACTGGGAACCGAATCTGCCATGCGAGGAATGGACCGTGGTGAGGTTTGCCGACCGTTTCTATGCCCTCATTGACCGTCCCGAGCTGATAGAAAAGCCGGCTGACAACGACGGTGCAAATGATGAAGACGCCGACGCACCTTCAGACGAGCCGGAGCTTGTCGACCCTATGGACTGGACCAAGAACCCGGAGGAAAGCGACAACTGGGGGCTCATCGGCGATTATGACCCTGAGTATAATGAATACGGGCTGTCCGATACCGAGTATGTGGTGAAAGACGGTAAGGTGTATTATCCTGTCATGAACCCTAACCCCGACACGCTGAAGGAGGGTTTCAACATCAAGCGCAACGACCCTAGGCACCCTAACATCAAGAAGCACATGCTCCGTCTCGCCGTGTTCGAGCTGCACAAGCTGATTTCACCGAACAACGTAAGCTCTGCAAGGATCACGGATTTCGAGACTTCGATAGGATGGCTGAAGGACGCGGGGAAGATGCGCATCAACCCTAACCTGCCCCGCCGTATCGCCCCGGACAACAAGCCTGTGTCCGAGTTTGCCGTGGCGACCTTCATGAGGGACTACAACCCTTACAAGAACCCGTGGCATATCTAAGTATCATCGCGTATCATTGAGAAAGGGCGTGGAACGATTTTGCTCCACGCCCTTATTCTGTCTCATTGTCTGGATAGGCTGACGTAATGCTCTTCCAACATGGCGGTGGATGTGCCGGCCTGTAACGCGATTTTTAGATAATTGGGGTCGTTGGCGCATGCGTGGGTGAGTGACGTGCGGCGGAAAGCATATATTGTCAGAGGGAAATCCAGACCGATGACAGTTCCGACAATCTTTAGCCAACGGTTGATTTGTTCTAATGTGTGGGTTTCGTTCTTCATCCAACTATTATAGTCATCAGGATCGGTTTTATCATAGACATGCGCATTTATCGCAAATGGGAATACATAACCGTTTATAGAACTCGACCTGTATTGCGTTATTATATTTAAGGCGTTTTGCGTAAGCAGACATTCGACAAGAGCGGAGTTTTTATTTGAATTTTTCTTTTTTTCCGGAGTGTATATAAAATATGTCTTGCCATTAATACTTTTGATATTGTTATAATGTAGTTGGATAATATCAATGGGGCGGCTTTTGGATTCATATAAAAAGATACAAAAATCCTTGTAAAGCTGGGAGAGCCGCCATCTCTTGAACTCAGTCGCCTTTACATCCAGATTCACAAACCTGTCATACTCTTCTACAGTCAAAGGCGGCTTTTTGCCTTTATTCTTTTTTATAGGCGCATAATTGTTGTATTTGAATCTTAAAATATTGTCGTTAAGCCCCCGTTCATAAGCCTTGCTGTGTATTTGCTTGAATAACTTCATTAGGTTACAATAATTGCTTCTTCCTTCTTTATCAGACAAAGACAATATAAAATCGCTAAAATCAATAAAATGTGAATTTGATACCGCTTCAATCTGTACGTTTATTATTTCCCCCTCCTTTTTGAGCTTATTGAGCAAATTGACGAATTTTTTGTAATTCCAAGAAAGCTTCTTGTTGTTATTGCAATATCTCATGTCATAAATCACCTGCTCCACAAAATCTCCAAGTGTCCTAACTCGCTTTCGCCCACCGCCATTACGTATTATGTCAAAGAGTTCTTTGGGTTCTTTTACTTCATATTGTTTAAGAATGTTAAGGCACTTTTCTCGGAAATCATCTAACAAATTATTGTTGATTATAGCTGTTTCAGTGGCTTCCTCAAAGCGCTGCGTGTCCTTATTCCAGCTTGCAGGGTTGGGGGCGAGGAGGTTTTCAATAGGATAAACCGCACGTTTCGTAGTGCCTTTAAGTGTCGCGACACCACACACTTCCCCTTTTTTGCGACCCGGGGCTGAGGCTGAAAACTTAAATGTGATCATATACTCTGGCTTAAAGATTAAACATGTGCTTCAAATCAAATTTGATGTCTTGTTTGATTTGTTAGTTTATCTAACAAATAGAGAGATTGGCATGGGTAAAGTTTGAATCCAGAGTTAAAATATTATATAATAATTTAAAAATATTTTAGCCACACAATCTGTACTATTTTAATTACCAATAATTTAGCAATTCAAAAGAACACTAAAGCGTATAATAAAATTAACAAAAAGCAATCCATCTCGGGTTGCCCTATCACGTTTTTGAAGTTATAAATTGTATATGATATTTATTATTAAATCGGTTATGCCTTAGTTGGAAGTGCGCGATACCGACCTTAAAGAGTCAGGGTCGATGTCGCCGGTCATGAATATCGCCGATAATACCTCCGGTGTATCCTTGACCTTTATCAGCAGGAGACTTGAAAGCTTGTCACCGTTACGCTTGCCATATATTTCTATATTCTCGCCGCCGTCACGCAACTTTGATAGCAGCTGAAGGTCGGTTGTGCACGGTTCAAGCATTTTTCTTATGCGGTCAAACGAGTCAGCGACCTCACATGTCAGTATCTCGACACTTTTAAGATTGTCAATTGCCGATGCCATTAATTGCGTCTGATTGACCATAGAGCCCATGGATGACAACATTGACTCTGAAATATAGGCATACTGAGCCTCGGGAAGCTCTCCTATCTTTTCAAAGGTCTTGTTTTGCGCAGACCCCGTGATTGCCATTGCAATCATCAACAATCCAAACGTGATTTTTCTAAAGTTGTTCATCGTTCAGTTCATTATAAATTGAATCATCATAAACTTCATCATCATCCTCAAAGAGACTATCGTCAATGAAAGTGATTTTTGACAGCACATGATTTGCCTCGTCCATGAATGCGTCGGTCTTGTTCAGACTTTCCGACACCATTATCAGTGCGCGTTCAGTTTCATTGTATGCCGTCTGCGGATCGGTAATCTCATTGGGATTTGGTGTACTGCTGTTGACAATAAACAGTATGAACGTGACCACGATGGCAAGGCTTGCCGCCACACCGGCAAAAGCAAAAAACTTGCGCCCCACAGCATAACGGTGGTCCTGACGGTCAAGTTTGTCAATAAGACGGCTCACACTGTCTACAGCGCCATCCGGTATGTCGACACACGTTCCACGGTGAAGCGACATGACAATATCACGGTCGGCGCCAAGGTCATCCGGCAGCTCGTCTATCGAAGCAAACATCTCAATGAGCCTCATCTCGTCATCGGGCGTAGTCAATCCGCTGTAATATAGATTGAGTAATTGCTTAAGTTCGTAATGTTCAGACTTCATTTTATATTGTTGTATAAATCTTTTAAACGTCGTCGTGCCCTTGACAGCAGGGTACGCGCATTATCATGCGTCACACCCGTTATCGCGGCGATTTCTTGTAGGTCACAGCCGGCTTCCGAGCGAAGGCGAAGCACCTCCTGCTGC
>OGQO01002816.1_pt1 | contig 12944 bp, 10 predicted proteins | sample 1553241 | NCBI WGS metagenome assembly OGQO01 (sample SAMEA2579933, study PRJEB22360) | human gut metagenome | biome: human gut; feature: human-associated habitat; material: faeces | place: Denmark | collected 2008/2010
TTCCCCGGCCACCGCGCCGCCGGACTCACTCCGGAGGAGAACACCAACTGGCGCAGCCGCCGCAGGATAGTGGAATTCAACAACTATTTCTTCAAGGCGCTGAGCGGGGAGATGCACGGCGCCGACTCCGGATACATCAACCTCCGGGAGCTCTACGGCAACGTGGTGCAGCGTCCCCACCACACGGACGACCGGGGATATGTGGAGATTGACTTCGTGGAGGGTTACAGCGGAGACAACGACGAGGGCGAAAGCGTGCCGTTCCCGTATATCGGGCCGAAGATCAGGGAGATGCTGGAGCGAGGCTACCGCATGCGCGACGTGGCCGTGCTCGTGCGCACCAACGACGACGGGCAGATGGTGATCAACTCCATCAACATCTATAACCTGCACCTCCCCGAGGGGGAAAGCCCCATCGAGGTGGTGAGCGAGGAGTCGCTGCGCATCGGCGGCTCTCCGGCCGTTGTGATGATAGTCAACGCCCTGCGCACCATCAACACCGGCATGGAGACGGGAGGCACGGCAGGTCTGGCATACTACTCCATGCGTCATCCGGAGATGGACCCTGCGGAACACGTGGCCCGCTACGAGACCGACACGGAGGCCGGCGAGGCGCTCGCCTCCATGGCCTCCGACATGCAGACGGTGGCGCTTCCGGCCCTTGTCGAGGCGCTGGCCGAGAGATGCCTCTCCCCTGCCGCCGCCTCTTCCGAAGCCATCTATCTCGCCGCCTTCCAGGACCTCGTGACCGACTACTGCGAAGGGCATTCCACCGACATCGGCTCCTTCCTCGAATGGTGGGACACCCGCGGCAAGGACAAGGCGGTGTCGAGCCCGGAGACCACCGACGCGGTGCAGGTGATGACCATCCACAAGTCGAAGGGGCTGGAGTTTCCATGCGTCATCATCCCAAAGGCCGACAGCGAGCTGCTGCCCGGTAAAAACAAGGAGGAATGGGCGTGGGTGAGACCCTCTCCGGAGAGCCTCGAGAGCGGAGTTCTCCCGCCGTGGGTGCCGGTGGTGCTTGATACCAATCTCGAGGACACTCCCCACGACGCCACCCTGCGCCGGTATGTCGACGCCTACCTGATGGACTCGGTCAATACGTATTACGTGGCGTTCACCCGCGCCGTCGACGAGCTCCACGTCTATGCGAAGCGTCCCACCTCGCGCGACGAGGGGCGCATATCGCAGGAGCTGATGAAGCTCTGCGATCCCGAGGAGAACGGAGGCAAGGGCGCAGGCGAGGAATACGTGGCGGAGCCGGGAGATTTCAAGGTGACGAGGACCGACGACGGAGAGGTGGCGTCGATCTCCTACGGTCTGCCCTCGCGCCATGAAGCGCCGGCTGCCAGAGAGACACGCCATTTCATCATCGACCGCTACGACTCCAACTCCCATCTGAGCCAGCTCCACTATGTGGAGGCCGACGGAGGCGATGAATCCACCGCCGAGACCGAGCGCGGCGAGAAGCTCCACGCCATCATGCAGATGACGGAGCGGCGCGGCGACCTGCACGGCGCCGTGGAGAAGATGCGGATGCGCGGTCGCGTCACGTCGGCCGAGGCCCGGGAGATGGAGGCGCTTCTTGCCGAAGCCCTCGACAGCCCGGAGGTCGCCCCCTGGTATGACGGCGGCTGGAGGGTGATGAGCGAGCGCGACATCTACAGCCAGAGCGGCACCCACCGTCCGGACAGGGTGATGGTGAGCCCCGACGGACGCCGTGCCGTGGTGGTCGATTATAAATTCGGCAGTAGCGCGGGATGGCGCGACCACCGGAGGCAGGTGAAGGAATATATGGAGCTCATAGCCCGTGCGGGGGGCTATGAGCTCGTGGAAGGATGGGTGTGGTATGTGTCGGAGTCGGAATTGCGCCGGGTGAAGTGAGCGTCCAGCAGTGTCATTCCTCCTACTTGTCCACCTTGGCTATGCAGTGCATGAGCGAGCCGTCGGCATTGCGCAGGTGCATGCCGTTTCCCTCGCAGTAGCGCCAGTTGCTGCATGAGGCGCAGGCGCCGGTGTGCATCCAGCTGCGGTCGCGGTATTTCTGATATCGCTGCTGCCACACCTCCCAGATATCGTCGCGGTAGATGTTGCCCTGCGAATAGTTGGCGCGGATGCTGGGGCAGGCGGCGATGGAGCCGTCGAGCAGCACCGAGGCCGTGGTGACCCCTGCCGTGCATCTGTAGAAACCGTCTCTCACCAGCCCCTCGTATCCCTCGAGGAAACCCTCACAGCAGAAGGAGGGCGTGATGCGCCCCTCCTCACGTGTGCGCATGATGAACCGCATGAGGGAGTCGATCTCCCCGGCCGTGAGGTTGAATTCGGGATAGGCAGCGGCCCGTCCGGCCGGGAAGATGGTGAAGAGGCGCCAGCGCTTCACGCCGGCGGCGATCAGGAGCTCCTTTACGGCGTCGAGCTCGGCGAGCGAGCGGCGGTTGACGCATGAGACCACGTCGAAGTTAAGGCCCGGCACGGCGGCAAGCATCTTTATCGCTGCGTATGCCCTCTCGAATGAGCGGGGATTGCAGCGCATCCAGTTGTGGACGTCGCAGGTGCCGTCGAGGCTCACCGTGATGTTGTGGAGCCCGGCCTTGCGCAGCGACATGAGCCTCTCCGGAGTGAGGGCGAAGCCGTTGGTGACGATTCCCCACGGAAGCTCGCGCCGGTAAAGTTCCAGCCCTACCTCCTCGAGGTCGGGGCGCATGAGCGGCTCGCCGCCCGTGATGACGATGTTGAGCTTATGACGGTCGACGTGCGGCAGGAGCCTGTCGAGGGCGGCGAGGAAATCGGGCGCCGGCATGTCGGGGAGCGTGGACTCGGCCTTGCAGTCGGATCCGCAATGGCGGCATGCGAGATTGCAGCGGTGGGTGCATTCCCAGAAGAGCTGGCGCATGGGATGCTCCTTTCGCAGCCTGTCGGCCATAACCCGATGTAGCTCAAGGGCGAGGCGCTGCCTGATGGATATCGGTTTCACGGGAACTGATTATTTCTTCTTGAGCCTGAAGTCGACCTCGGCCTTGGCTGTGCCCCAGTCCCATGCGCCGTCACCGTCTTTGTAGTCAACATCGATATCAACGGAATCGGCCTCCAGTCCCTCCGGAGGATAGCAGCACACGCGCAGTTTACTTGCAGGAAATGTGGAGTCTCTGATGGAATAGTCGCCATCTGCATCGGTAGTGGCAGCACCGACCTCATCAAGACTGTCGGCATCCACACCCACTTCCTTAACAACAACCCTTGCGCCTACTACATCGGCGCCGTCTTCAGTCTCCACATCGCCTTTCACCTCAAAAGTGCCGGTAGGCGTGCCATACATCAATGGCTCGTCACCATTGTCGCTGTCGCATGATGCGAGCGAGAAGCCGAGAATCGCCATCCCGAAGGTACAGAGGCGCGAGATGAGCGTGGAAACACGAATCTGAATCTTTTTCATAGCGGAATGAGTTTTAAAATCATGGCGGCAAAGTTATGGCATTTAAATGACAGATGCAAATATTCGAGGCGTAATCCGCAATTCTTCACTCTCTTTCAATACACTGATTATCAGTCGCTATTTTTATGAGGAATTCTTCAGCCGGAAGAGCCGCCCGCCATCAGCGGCTCCGGGACGGTTGAAGAATCGCCTGCCCCGTGAATCAAAGCCGGATTAACAATCATTAACATCCGCCTGCCGTCCGAAGCGGGCGCAGCGGGGAGAGAAAGCTACAGTGACCACGCAGTCGTCGCTGCGGTAGGAATAGAGCCGCATAGCGACAACCTCGCCCGAGGGCATGACGATACGGGCGCGGCCATACACCGGACGCGGAGCGGAGGGAAGGGCGGGATTGTCGTGGATCTCCGGCAGGGAGTCGACGATGATCTGCGTGCGGAAATCGAGACCGGGGGTAAGTGCGGCCTTGTAGAGCGCCTCCTTGGCGGTCCAGGCCAGCACATTTGCTGCTACATCGTCGGCGGCCACAAGCTCCAGCTCATCGGGCGAGAGGAAACGCTCGCGCACACGGAGCACCTTCTCGCGGTCGAGGCGCTCGGCGTCGATGCCCATTGCGGCACGCTCGCTGAATTCACCGAGACGCACCTCGGGAGTGGGAGGAAGGGTGGCCACGCAGAGCAGACCATCCGTGTGGGTGACGGATATGCGGGCATCGGAGCCGGACACGAAGGGGGCGCCGGAGTCGAAATGGCCCACCTCCCGGTATCCGTCGCGACCGTTCTCGCAATAGATCTGCAGCGCCATCTCGCGCCACACGCGCCCCTGGCGGGAAGACCCGCCGCTCAACCCCTCCACCTTGATGCCGGGAGGGGTGGGATGGCGCCAGTAAATGAAATCATCATCCATTATCATGTGTGTTATCTTTTTCAGTGATATCCGGCACGACCTTCACCTTGACGCGGGTGATGCGGTGGCGGTCGACATTGAGCACCTCGAAGCGGCAGGGCCCCCTCTGAAGCTTCTCCTTCGGAGCCGGGAAGTCGCCCTTGATCTCCAGCAGGAGGCCTGCGAGGGTCTCGGCGTCGCCGATGTCGCCGAGCTGCTCCTCCTCGATGCCCGTGCAATGGCAGAAATCGCCGAGGGGGATCTTGGCGTCGAAGATATATGTGTCGGGGGCGATGCGGCGACACACCGTAGAGGCGGTGTCGTATTCATCGTCGATCTCTCCCACTATCTCCTCGATGATGTCCTCGAGGGTCACGATGCCGCGGGTGCCGCCATATTCGTCGATGACGATGGCAATGTGTATCTTCTTCTTTCTGAAGTCCTCGAGGAGGTCGTCGATCATCCTGGACTCGGGCACGAAATAGGCGTCGCGCAGCAGGCTCTGCCATTGGAAGGAGTCATCCTCCTTTCCGACATAGGGAAGGAGGTCCTTGCTGTAGAGGATGCCGCGGATGGAGTCCTGGGAAGTGTCGTAGACGGGGATCCTGGAGAATCCCGACTTGATGATGACATTCATGGCCTCGGTCCAGGTGGCGTGATACTCGATGTCGGTGACGTCGACGCGCGAGATCATGATGTCGCAGACCTCCTTCTCTCCAAACTGGAGAATGCCCTCGAGCATCTCCTTCTCCTGGCCCTCCTTGATGTCGGAGATCTCGAGGGCCTTCTCGAGCTCGTCGGTGGAGATGTTGTCGCGCTTGCGCGATATGGCGTGGGTCACGAGATTGGTGCCCTTCACCATCACGCGTGCCACCGGGCCGAACGCCTTGTAGAAGAAGGTGAGCGGAGAGCCGGCGAATAGCACCCACGAGAGAGTGCGTCCGCGTGCCACGAGCTTCGGGAATATCTCGCCGAAGAGCAGCAGCAGAAACGTGAGGAGCACGGTCTGGAAGAGGAAGTCGAGCACGGGGCTGTTGAAGCGCACCACCTGGTTGAGGGCCGTCGACAGGAGCACCACCATTGTGATGTTGACAAGGTTGTTGACAATGAGTATTGTCGCCAGCAGACGCTCGCTGTGACTGACGAGGAAGAAGGCGGTCCTGCTTCTCGAGTCCTCGGCCTCGCGGAGGTCGTCGATCTGTGCGGGTGTAAGGCCGAAATACGCCATCTCGCTGCCGGATATGAAAGCCGACACAAGCAGGCAGCAGAACGCTATGGCTACGATGAATGCCCATCCTGTCCAGCTGGCAGGGGGAGTGAAGGCCATGGCGTCGGCGAGGAGAGAGAGCAATAAAAAGCCGGGATCGGAAGCCGGCAAAGGGTCAGTGTCCAAAATTACGTGATATTGGTTTGGAATGCAAAGATAATCAATCGGAGGGGAATGACAAAATAATACGGCCATGAAGCGCGGTTTAAAGGGCATTTCGGGCTCCGTAAGACAGACGTGGCCGCTGCAAGGGCTTGCAGCGGCCACGTGATACGGGAATCTCAGGAGAATGATCAGAGCCTTATCCTGACTGCGGCCTCGCCGGCGCGCAGTATGTAGATTCCGCTCCGTAGGGAGCGGAGGTCGTCGCGCGAGGCGCCGCGACGCAGACACACGCCGTCGACTGAATAGACGTCGAAGCAGTCGGGGATAGCCTCGGCCACCGTCTCGACGCCGGAACCGTCGGAGAGGGAAACCTCCACCGGGCCATAGATGAGCTGTTCCCGGTCGTTGCGTACCGCCATGAGGTAAGTGCCCTCGCCTACGGTCGACGGGCGCCACTGCAGTGTCTTGCTGATGGTGGCGTTGGAGCCGACCCTGATGTTGTTGTAGGGGCGTCTCTCAAGCACGGCCCCTGATTCAGGATCGATCACCTCGAGAAGGATGCTTCCGGAGTATTCTGTCGCGGAAAGATTCTCGACCTCGCATTTCAGGCTGTTGCGCCTGTCGCTCCACATGCTCTCGGGAAGGGTCATGTTCCTTACCACGATCTCGGGATAGGAGATGGTCTCGATGAGCCCGGTAAAGGGCTCGCTGACCTGGGTGCCGTCGGGCAGGGTGAACGAGAATACATACTCTCCGCCGGGCACCCATGCGTTCCAGTCGAAACTTTCGTCAACGGTCTGGCCTACGGCGACATTCACCCCGAAGCGGCATACCGAGACGGTCTCCATGGTAGCCGGCTCCACCACATTCATGAGGATATCGCCTTCGTAGGGGAGCTCTCCTGAATTGGTTATTTTGAAGCTGTAGAGCGGCGGACAGTCCTCACAGTCGGGATAGCCCATGCCGAAATCGGTGACGGAAAGCTCGCTGCTCACGTCGGGCACACCCGGAGCAAACGAGATGTTGCCGTCGGCGTCTACCGTCATCTCCACCGAGCGGGCCTTTCCGGCGGGGATGTGGATCTTCTGCCAGTCGCCGTCATCCTCGCGCACCACCGGATAAGCCGTATAGACTCCCTGCGGGAGGTTCATGGAAGCGATATCCACATAATAGCCCCCTATGCCTTTGATGTTGGTGCCGTGTCCTGTGCCCGGCACCTCTGCGGGGCCGTCGGCGCAATAATGCCTCTCGCCGTCAGTCCCCTCTGCGCAGAGGCCGAACCAGAGGTTCATGTCGTTGACTCCGAAGAGGTAGGCCCCTTGCTCGCCGTTGTCGAAGGTTACGCCCCAGAGGCTTTCCTCCTCGTCGTAGACGGGAGTGAACGAGCCGTAGGCAAACAGTGGTATGGCTCTGGAAGAGCCCTCCTTAGCGGGCTGCAGGCCGATGATCACGTCCTGGCTTGCGTTGAATCCGTTGCCGGTGACGGAGCCTCCGGCTCCCTGCTGCTCCGGGTCGAGCACGGCGAGGAGGAAATAGCCGTCGCTCATGCCGCCCCATCCCCAGTTGATGTGGAAGAGGTTGTCGGAGCTGTAGCCGTCGCAGACGAACTCATGGCCTCCGCCGTCACTCTGGCCGGCGTAGAGCACGGGGCGCCCCTCGGCGAGCTCGTTGTAGATCATATCGTTCCATTCGGTGAAGCCGTAGAAGTCGCGCATGAGGTAGCGTGCGCCGGCGTCGAAGCCGAAATGCTCCACGAGCATCCTGGGGATACGGAAGGAGTGTGCGCCGCTGCCGTAGGGGGAATACATCATGTCGACCCCGACGCCGCAGGCGTAGGAGAGGGTGGCGAGAGCGTCGTTGATATCCGTTCTCGAGCCGGGATAATCCTCCGGGTCGAAAGGCACCTGAAGGGCCATATTGTCCCAGTCGAAGGAAGTGTACTCATAGTCGAAAGAGTATTCCGTCCCGCCGTAGGTGTAGGAATACAGGCCGTATCCATACTCGGCCGGGCAGCGGAAGTAGTTGACCACCTGGGCCACGGCGGTGGCGACGCAGCCCACATACGAGCGCTGCCCGTCGATCTTCGGGCAAAGCCGGTTGTAGGGATCGTCCTGGTTCCACTTGGTCTTGACGAGGGGCTCCACGGGCTCACGCTCCGTGAAGTCGGCCACCTGCCGGGCGTCGGTCTCGCGGAGACGGTTGATCTGGCTGGTGTACTCATCGAGCCACCAGAGGAACTCCGGGGAGGCGTCGGCGAGGGAGAAGTCGCCGGAGTCGGCATATCCGAGCAGGGGGGTCACGGCGTCGTCGGCCGCCACCACGATAAAGCCCGAGTCGCTGCCGGAGGAGTTGAAGACGAAGAGGGCCGGCGCGTCTTCCTCGCCGAAGGAGCCGCCGAGGGAGAACGCGGCGGGAGTCGCGGCGGCGAGTCGTGCTGGGCCGGAAGCGATGGCGCGGCCCAGCGCCTCCTCGGGTGTGAGGGGTGCCGCAGAAACAGTGATGGCACAGCCCGAGCCGAGCAGTGCCATCACTAAAAGGTTGGAATTGAGTTTCATGACATATTTACTTAACAGATCTGATGAATAGTGGCATTCAGACGGGAAGTGGGTCAGTCGCGGTTTCCGCCGAAGATGCGGAGCAGGAAGAGGAAGAGGTTGATGAAGTCGAGATAGAGGTTGAGGGCCCCCATAGTGGCGAGCTTGTCGGCGAGCGAGGGCTCGAGATTTGCAGCGGCAAGCTGACGGATGCTCTGGGTGTCCCAGGCGGTGAGGCCGATGAAGATCAGGACTCCGACGATGGAGATGATCCATTCCATGGTGCTGTTGGCCCAGAAGATGTTGACGATGCAGGCGATGATCAGTCCGAAGAGGGCCATCATCAGGTAGCTGCCCATCTTCGAGAGGTCGGTCTTGGTGAAATATCCGTAGACGGACATTGCGCCGAAAGTACCGGCCGCGATGAAGAATGTGTAGACGATGGTGCCTATCTTATAGACGATGAAGATCGGCGCGAGCCAGCATCCCATAAGGGCTGCGAAGAGGCAGAAGAGGAGGAAGCATGCCGTGGTCGACATGCGGGTCATCCTGGCCGGGAGCACCCATGCCATGACGAGCATTGCGATAAGCATGCCCCAGAACACGAGCTGGTTGCCGAAGAAGAACTGCATGGCCGACACGCTGCTTGCCACGCCGAGGGCGCAGAAAGCGGAGATTAGCAGGCCCACAAACATGCGGACGTAGACTCTCTTCATCACGGCGTTGGTCTGCTCGGTGACGGTCCTGACCCCGTTGAAGGGGGGAGGAGTGGTGGGTTGATATTTGTAATCCATAACTTTAAGTGTTTTGATTTGATAGATCAGATATAATAAAACAATCGGGGCGCTACATTCTCTCGGGCATCTCCATTCCGAGCAGGGAGGCCGCGGAGCGCAGCGTGCGCGCCGTGACGGAGGAGATGAGCAGGCGGAGGGCCCTGCGCGACCCGTCGGGCTCGCGGAGCACCGGGTAGTCGTGGTAGAACTGGTTGTATTCCTTCGCGAGGGCGTAGCAGTAGGTGGCGATGAGCGCCGGGGAGTAGGTGCGTCCGGCCTCTGCCACTACATCGGGGAACTCGGCGATACGGCTGATGAGGGAGCACTCCTTCTCCTCGGGGAGGGCCGGAGCGGCCTCGGGGAGGCCGGCCTCGGCGGCCTTTCTCTCTATAGAACGTATGCGGGCGTAGGTATATTGCAGGAAGGGGCCGGTATTGCCGTTGAAATCAATCGATTCCTTGGGATTGAAGAGCATGTTCTTCCTGGGGTCGACCTTCAGCAGGAAATACTTGAGGGCTCCGAGGCCCACCATACGGGCGACCCCGGCGGCCTCTTCGGGCGTCATGTCGGCGAAGCGGTCGGCGGCGGTCTCGGCGGCCGAGGCCGTCATCGTGTCGATGAGGTCGTCGGCGTCGACCACCGTACCCTCCCTCGACTTCATCTTCCCCTCCGGGAGCTCCACCATGCCGTAGGAGAAATGCACGAGGTCCTTGCCCCACTTGAAGCCGAGGCGGTCGAGGAGCAGCGAGAGCACCTGGAAGTGATAGTTCTGCTCGTTGCCCACCACGTATATCATCCTGTCGATGGGGAAATCCTGATAGCGGAGCTTGGCGGTGCCGATGTCCTGGGTCATGTAGACGCTGGTGCCGTCGGAGCGCAGCAGGAGCTTATGGTCGAGGCCGGCGTCGGTGAGGTCGGCCCAGACCGACCCGTCGTCCCTGCGATACATGATCCCCTTCTCGATGCCGGCGAGCACAAGGTCCTTCCCCTCGAGATAGGTGTCTGACTCGTAGTATATCTTGTCGAACGAGACGCCGAGGCGGCGGTATGTCTCGTCGAAACCCTCGTAGACCCATTCGTTCATCATCTTCCAGAGGGCCCTGACCTCGGGGTCGCCCTGCTCCCATCGGCGGAGCATGTCGCGGGCCTCGGCCATGAGGGGCGACTTCTCCTTTGCCTCGTCTTCGGAGAGGCCCTGCTCCATGAGGCTCTTCACCTCATCCTTGAAACGGCGGTCGAAGAGCACGTAGAAGTCGCCGATGAGGTGGTCGCCCTTCTTGCCGGAGGAAGCCGGGGTGACGCCGTCGCCCCATTTCCGCCATGCGAGCATCGACTTGCAGATGTGGATACCGCGGGCGTTCACGATATTTGTCTTCACCACCCTGTAGCCGTTGGCCTCGAGGATCCGGGAGAGGGAGTATCCGAGCAGGTTGTTGCGCACGTGCCCGAGATGGAGGGGCTTGTTGGTGTTGGGGGAGGAATACTCCACCATCACGAGGGGGGCGTCGGGAGCCGGCGAGCGGAAACCGAACGAGGGGTCGGCGGCGATGCCGGCGAGCAGGGAGCCCCAGAACTGCGGGGAGACGGAGATGTTGAGAAAGCCCTTCACCACATTGAAGCGCTCCACGGCCGGGACATTGGCGCGGAGCCATTCGCCGATTTCCGTGGCGGTAGCCTCGGGGCTTTTACGTGATAGCCTGAGCCAGGGGAACACCACGACAGTGACGTTGCCTTCGAATTCCTTCTTGGTTGCCTGGGGCACGATGGAGTCGGGGGCGACAGAGGCGCCGTAAAGGGCGGCAAGGGCGTCGGCCACACCCTGAGCGATAATAGAGTCGATCTGCATTTAGCGAAGATAATTACTGTTTCAGGCCACAAAGATAAGCAAAAAAGGGATAAAAAGCAAAAGCGCCGCCCGGAGAGGCAGCGCTCTGACGCATCGGCCCGGGAGAATGAGGGCCTGTTATCGTCGGGTCACTTGCCCAGGTCGACGGCAGGTTTGAATTTCACCACCTTGCGGGCAGGGATCTGGATTTTCTCCTTGGTCTGGGGATTGATGCCTTCGCGGGCCTCTTTTTCCACAACCGAGAAAGTGCCGAATCCGATGAGCTGCACCTTGTCGTCGTTGGCGAGGGCCTGCTCTATCGATTCGAGGCAGGCATCGAGAGCGGCCTTGGCGGCCACCTTGTTGAGGCCGGCCTTGGCGGCGATTTCGTTCACAAGATCTGTCTTGTTCATAACTTGATATGTATTAAATTAACAAATTGGGGCAAATATACGACTTTGTCTTATTATTACAAATTAAAAGCATGAATATTTCAACAGGGCAGACGATTTTTTGATAAAAAGGGTCAAAAACCCCCGTAATAGCGGGGAAATTACTAACTTTGCGGTATGTTTCAGAATATAGGCTCCCGATGGGCGCAGATTCCGCCCGTCACCAAGAATCTCATCATAATCAACTTCCTGATATGGGTGGTTGAGATTGTCTTTCCCCGGTTCTCCGCCACTATAGTCAATGTGCTGGGGCTTCATTTCGCGTGGTCAGACAGGTTCAATCCGATCCAGCTGATCACCTACATGTTTGTCCACGACCCGTCGTCGCCGCTCCATATCCTCTTCAACATGTTTACGCTGTGGATGTTCGGGCGTGTGCTGGAGCAGGTGTGGGGGCCGAAGCGCTTCTTCGTCTTCTACATGGTGTGTGGCGTTGGGGCGGCGCTGGTGCAGGAGGGGATGTGGGCCGCCACATGGCGCCACGACTACATCACCGGCATAGCGCGGATGAACGGCATGACCTACGACAGCATGCGGCAGGTGGTGGAGTCGGCCACGGCGGCGGGCGACGCCGGCTTCGCCAACGCGATGGAGATGTTCCGCTCCTCGCTGGTGACCATCGGCGCCTCGGGCGCCGTCTTCGGCCTGCTGCTGGGATTCGCCTTCGTGTTTCCCGACATGCCCCTCTACCTCTTCTTCATCCCGGTGCCCGTGAAGGCGAAATACATGGTGCTGGGCTATGCGGTGCTGGAGTTCTTCTTCGGAGTGAGCGGCAGGATGGACACGGTGGCCCATTTCGCGCATCTCGGAGGCATGATCTTCGGCCTCATCCTGCTTCTCTACTGGAAAAAGAAAGGCACACTGAATGGGCGGCGGTATTTTTAGGAGATTCGCCGGCTGGTGTGGCTCGGCCGCACTCGCGTGGCTGCTGACGGTCAACGTGGCCGTATGGCTTCTGACGGCCGTGGTGTCGCTGCTTCCCGCCGGGTGTCCGCTCACGGAGGCCACCCTCGAGAGGGCGCTCGCGCTGCCGTCGGGCTTCGGCGACTGGGCGTGGCGCCCGTGGACGCTGCTGAGCTACATGGTGACGCAGTTCTCGCTGCTCCATCTGCTCTTCAACATGCTGTGGCTCTTCTGGTTCGGACGGCTGTCGCTGACGCTTTCCGACAGCCGGGGGCTGGCGGGGGGCTATATCGGGGGGGGGGGGGGCCGGGCCCGCGCCCGCCGCAGTCGGGGCAGGTCTCCGGGCTGGAGCCCGCCGCGCAGCCGGAGCCGTGGCACTCAGTACACTCCTGCTGACGGGTGATGGTGATGTTCTTCTTGCAGCCATGCACGGCCTCATCAAAACTCAGGGTGATCCGCACACGGATATCCTGACCCTTGCGGGGGGCGTTGGGGTTTGCCTGACGGGCAGAGCCGCCAAAGCCGCCGAAACCGCCGCCAAAGATATCACCGAAGATATCGCCCAGATCGACCCCATCGCCGCCAAAGCCGCTGAAGCCGCCCGCGCCGCCGCCGTTCTGGGCCGCGTAGCTGGGGTCAACACCCGCGAAGCCGTACTGGTCGTACTTCGCGCGCTTATCGGCGTCGGAGAGCACGGCGTAAGCCTCGTTCACGTCGGTGCGGCTGGGCAGATGGCTGGGGCCGCGCGGCAGCGTCCTTCTGCC
>OGQO01002819.1_pt1 | contig 12928 bp, 15 predicted proteins | sample 1553241 | NCBI WGS metagenome assembly OGQO01 (sample SAMEA2579933, study PRJEB22360) | human gut metagenome | biome: human gut; feature: human-associated habitat; material: faeces | place: Denmark | collected 2008/2010
AAACATCATGAAAATAATGTATAACGAATATTATATTTACAATTAGTTCCGTCATAGAATATTCATAAACAAGTTTCAAATGTTTCATGCTATGTTCATATGGAGTTCATAACCGCGCGGTATAATATAGACGTACTCAGAGAGGTACAGGAAGGAATGGTTAAGATGATAAGATTGTATCAGGCAAAAATGGCAAGTTCGTTGTCGGGGGAACACCATGTGCATTACTTCGAGACATTGCGCGAAGCGCTGGAGTATGCAAGCATATGGCAGGGAATCCCTGGAATCCGCGTATACGTCAAATCCGCGTCGCTCGAGCTACCGCAATTTTTGAGCCGATAAGCAAATTCAGTTGACTGAACGAAAACAGAAAATTCAGTTGACTGAACGAAAAACAGAAATTCAGTCGACTGAACGAAAACAGAAATTTAAAGAGAGGTAAATAACAATGACAGAAAATGTGAAAATCGTAGAAGTTTCCAAAATCGACAGTTTGAAAAACACCGAGTTGAAAAACGCGGCAAAACAGATTGTAAAACTTGAAAAAACCCGCGACCGTGCAGCATACGCAATCGCGCAGGTACTGAAAACCGTAGACGATAAGCGTTTGTTTGTTGAGGATGGCTATAAAAACATCGAACAGTTTGCAAGCGCAATGTTCGGATATAAACGAGTTACGGTTAGCAATATGTTGCGTATCGCGAAAACATATATGCTGCCGGATGGCAGTACCATTTTGAAAAATGGCGAAAATGATTTCACATATACGAAACTTTCGGAATTGCTTTCGCTCGGTCCGGATACGTTGAAAAAAGCAGTTCAGAACGGCGATATCACGCCGGATATGACGCAAAAGGAATTGAGAAATTATGTTAAAAAGCAGAAAGCCGCGACGATTCCAGAGGAACACGCGACGAATGATAACGACACCGAGGACGCCGAGAATGCAGGCAACGCGCAGACCGCCAAAGCCGCCAACGCGACCGAATCCGCCGACAGCAAAAACACGGTAAAGATTTACAAAATCGCTGTTCGTATTGGGTTCGGAGAATATGAGGAGCGGCGCGAATGGAACGCGCTTGAGCCGATCGAAAAATACCTCAAAGAATGTATTTTCCGAAACGCTGATGAAAAAATCAAGACGATCTGCAAAGCGACCGACACGAAATACTATATCGAAACTGACGAGTACATCTACGGATTGCAAATGTCCTAAATTGTAAATAATGGTTGACTGAATCGGAAACTGATTCGATTCAGTCAACTGAACAGATGGTGATAAAAATGCGAATTCGATTTCAAGTGATAGAAATTCATGATGAAAACGGCGAAACAGTTTGTACAGAGCTATGCAATAACTATCCGGTTGGCGAATTTAGAGAAATTGGTGAAAAAATAGATTGCCTACTTGCTCGAATGGGTGTTATTACAATTTCGCAAAACTGTGCAAAATTAGCGGGAATTGAATGGAATTTTGTAGTAGATAATAAAGAATATTTATATCTACTATATTTTGAGGAGGGCTAATACAATGCGGGGATTTTATACAAAAACGGGTAAACTCATTGATATTGATATAATAAAATGCATGGATGTCCTAAACAAATCCGTTGTAAAATTTGGAGCGGACGAGTTGCATCAATTAATTTTGTTGTATTACTATTACAATCTTAGCTTGGATAGCTTTTTCGATTTGTGCGCATTTATTGTTGAAGATCCGATTATATTAAAACGGAAATCAAAAGCATACTCTATCACCGCGCAGAAACAGTTACTGCCATATAGGGGGCGTTATGGCGAGGGGTTCATTTTTATCGAACCGAAACATAGGGAACATATGGCAAATATTTACTACTATTGTTTCAATCGTGATTTGCAAGAATCTAGTTGGAATAAATGTCGGGGGAATAGCTATGAAACCGAGTGAATATACTGCTGCATATCGTAAAGTGAAACGGAGAATTCAAAATTTGCAAGATAAAATTGGCTATACAGGCGTGGTTGCAAATTTTCAGTTTCGATATGAAAATATCGGCGGTTTGCCCAATGAACGTGCAGCGACAGAACGAGGAATTGCAGATTCGGTTTTACGTGATATGCAACAGTTTCTGAGCAAGCCAACAACAGTAACGGCTTATAAAAAAGCACGCGCGGAGAAAATTCGGATTTTTCACGAATACGGCTATGAAAAAGTTAACGAGAAAAATCTTGAACAGGCCGTTGCTATGCTGGAAGCGTTGCGCGATTCGCTTGCATATATTCCATCGGATGAAGCGTTGGATGCACTTGACGATCCCGCGCAAATGGACGCCTACATGGCAAGAATTGCCTACATGGCGAAAGACGAGCCAACGGAAAATTACATTTCCCTGTTGGATGGATATGGTAAAGAGGTGAAATTTAATGCTGACACCATTTGAGCAATTTCGACTTTTCATCGTTGAAAGATTTAGAAAGAGAAACTGATTCTAGACATCATGCCAATTGGGGCGCGGATACCTGTGATAAACACGGGCACCGCAAAGAATATTATTCGCATACATTGGCGGCCTTTGATATTGAAACCTCTCTGATCGATACAGGAAAAGACCATCCGGAGGCCGCCATGTATATATGGATGTTTGCATTAGAAGATCGGGTTACATTATTTGGTCGAACATGGGAACAATTTCAAGATTGTTTAACACGCATAAATGACAATTTACCGTCAAAACAGGTACTTATAGTATGGGTACATAATTTAGCGTATGAATGGCAATTTATGAGATGGTTTTTTGATTGGCAAAAAGTTTTTCTTGTCGGAAAACGGAAACCAATTACAGCACGTTGGCAAAATATAGAATTTCGATGTTCTTACAAACAGACAAATATGTCATTGGATGCTTTTACACATAAAATGGGAGCGAAGCATTCTAAGTTGTCTGGCGACGATTTCGATTATAAAGCGAAGCGGTATCCGTGGACGGAATTAACGTTCAGTCAACTGAATTATTGTGAAAATGACGTTGTCGGATTAATAGAAGCAATGAGAATCCAAATGGAAAAAGATGGCGATAGCTTATATTCAATACCCTTAACGTCAACCGGGTATGTACGCCGAGATGTACGAAAGGCAGTTGCGTACTTTCAGCAGTACTTAAAACCGCTGTACCCAAATGAAGATTTATACCGCATATTAAAAGATGCCTTTCGAGGGGGTGATGTTCATGCGAATCCCGCATATTCCGGAAAAGTGTTAAAAAATGTTAAAAGTGTTGACAAATCGTCAGCTTATCCGAGCGTTCAATGTATAGAAAAATTTCCAGTTTCTTCTTTCAAATTACGTAAAAATGTTACATTTGAGCAGATGGAAAAGTTGCTATTTGTACACAAAAAGGCATTAGTTTTTCGGATTAGATTCACAAAGTTATTTTCAAAAGACCCGTTTCCGCCTGAACCTTATCTATCATTTGCAAAAGTAAAAGTTATAGGCGAACGAGTATTAGATAACGGTCGTGTAGTATGCGCTAACGTGCTAGAAACAGCGCTAACAGATATCGATTATAAAATTGTAAAAGATAACTACACTTGGGAATCAGCCGAAATTCTGGAATTGTGGGACGCTACTTATGGAATTCTTCCAAAAGGTTTAGTTAAAGTTGTGCAGGAATACTATAAAGCGAAAACCGCATTAAAGGGCGTTGAGGGTCAGGAATATTTTTACATGAAAAGTAAAAATAAACTGAATGCCATTTATGGTATGAGTGCGCAAGACCCGTATATTGATAATTGGCAATACAAGGAGAACGAATATGTTCAAGAAGATGACGGACGGTTGCAAAAAACCGTTCTACCATATCAATTTGGCGTGTGGACAACTGCGCGAACACGCGAATCACTTAGGCACGCTATTGATATTGTCGGCAAAGATTTTGTGTACTGTGACACTGATAGTGTTAAGTATATCGGCAAACATTCATTCAGTCAACTGAACAAAGAAATCGTTAAAAAATGTAAAGTCAACGAATCTTATGCCGATGATAAAAACGGCAAGCGGCATTATATGGGTGTTTTTGAAAACGAGGAACCCTATGATAATTTCATAACGCTGGGAGCTAAAAAGTATGCATATGAAAAACACGGAGTTCTCGGAATAACGTGTGCAGGAGTATCAACTAAAAAACTTCCAGTCGATCAGCAAACTGAACGCATTAAAACATATGCCGCAAAGGAATTGCAAAGTTTGGATAATTTTCAATCGGGATTTGAATTCACATTAGCAGGAAAAAATATTGTGGTTTATCACGATCATATGCCAGAATATCGCGAAATCGATGGGCATACAATTTTAGTTCCCGGCAATGCAGCAATTCTCGATGGTGAGTATACAATTTCTATTGCAAAAGCATATGCAGACTATCTAACACAAATAAATTATTTACTTGAATAGGAGATTTTACAATGTACAATTTTAAGAAAACCGCTGAAAAAATGACCGTCCTTTCCGAACTGATGACCGGACGTGAGCAGATCAAAACTAAAGATATCATTAAAAAGTATGCCGACGGTGTAACGATTACCGATTTCGATTTCGCCGTTCTGGATGACAAAGCATTCGTTGTACTGACGTTCGCCGAAGATAACACGAAATACTACAACGGCGGGCTTGTTGCAACTAAAATTTTCCAGCGCATTGTTGATGACTTTGACGGTGATATTCTGACGGCGCGCGACGAATATGCGAAAGCAGATGAAAAGCTGCATCTTGTATTTGAACTTGCCGAAACGAAACAAGGTAATACCGTTGTTCGTGTTAGTGTAAAATGACGCTATATTTACCATCCGGTTATGTGGACTTCCCGGCTATTTACAGCTGGGGGTTCACATGGAATTGGCTAACTGGAGGGCGTGCAATTGGGAAAACTTTTGGATGCTTAGAGGAGCATTTGCATAAAAATCCGCGAATTTTCCTCTATATTCGACGTACGGCGAAACAATATCAAGCAGTTAAATCCAAAGACTTTTCACCTTTGAATCCTATCGCTAAAATGTATAACGAAGAATATAAATATGAGGATGTCGCGCATGAGGACTTGACGCGAATTTATCGTGTGTTAGAAGATGATAAAAAGGAACTTGTCGGCTATATGTCTGCATTGTCAACCTTTTATAACGTGCGCGGTCTGAATGCTGACGTTGTGCAGGATATCATTTATGACGAGTTCGTTCCCGAACCGCACGCCCGTCCAATTAAAAAAGAATGCTTTGCACTACTCAATCTTTATGAAACTGTGAACAGGAACCGCGAATTACAAGGCGAACCAGCTGTTAGATTCACCGGATTATCAAATAGCGATTCTCTGGCAAACCCGTATTTTATCGATTTGGGGTTGATGAAGTATTACGGTAGAATGATCGAGACAGGCAGAGAAGTTACAGATTTGCGAGATAGAGACACTTTGTTAATCAATTTCAAAAATTCACCAATTAGCATTCAGAAAAAAGAAACTGCACTATATCGAATGGCAGGGGAAAAATCTGAGTACGCGAAGATGGCAATTGAAAACGAATTTAACAACGATGATTTCGCATATGTTCAAAGTTACAATTTGAAACCGTTCGCACCTGTATGCGCAATAGGTAATATCGGAATCTTTTGTAACAGAGACAACTCGTTATTTTATGTAACAAGCACAATTCCGAAAAGTGTGAAATGCTATCAAGCCTTTGGCGCAGAAGCGCGTCAATTTCGAGCGCGATTCGCATTTCTAAAAATGGCATATTTAAATGGTAAAGTTAGATTTGAAACATATACCGAGAAAGTAGCCTTTGAAGCATTTTTCGATTTTGTTCAACGCTGATTCAGTTGACTGAATTCAGCGCTGGAACGATAGACCGGAAGCGCTGAAACAATCAGCCCGACGGAATCGGGTGCGCAGAGGGTGAGAACCTAACGAATCCGGCCTATCATTCGAGCGCTGAAATTTGGAGATGAAAAATTATGGTTCCGATATACATAATGTTAGGACTTATTATAGTTATTCTTCTTCAAATTGCCGGTGAAATTGAGCAATCGAGGAGGTGAAAAAAGATGGAAACTTTCATGAACATTCTGCAAAATTTTGGTGTTCTTGCAGCAATTTGTTTTGCAATGGGATATTACATTTATGTGCAACATAAAACATATCGAAGTGATATCGAAAAAATTACTACGCAGCACCGCGAAGAGGTCGCGGATTTGAACACCAAACATTCGGAAATGCTTTCGCAAATGCGAGAAGCAATTGAACGAAACACGCAAGCTATGGTTGATTTGCGTGTACTGTTGGAAGGAGATAGGAAAAATGGCTAAATACAAAATTGTTTACCAAAATTGGCTTCCTTATAAGGGGAACAGCGATACGAGAGGGTATATTTCTCAGCGTTATACAAATGTTCATCGAGCAATCGACAGCGTTGGAAATTATACCAGAGGGCATTTGTACACGCCTGTACATTCGGTAATGGATGGCGTAGTAACCGAAGCATATTTCGACAGATGGTACGGAAACGTTGTAACCGTATCTAATAATTACATTTCGATTACATATTGCCATTTGGCGAAGTTGCTGACGTCCACAGGGAAGCAGGTAAAAACCGGAGATATTGTAGGTCATGAGGGAAAAACCGGAAAATATGCAAGGGGGGGCAAACATTTGCATACTAAAATGTCGATTGACGGTAAAGAAGTAGACCCCGAACTTTATCTTGCCGGGAAACGGGAACTCCCGAAAAAAGTTTCTTATATTTCCGACGATATCGATCAACTGGCATGGGATGTTATTCGCGGAAAATATGGAAACGGGGCTGCACGGAAAAATGCTTTGGGCGATAAGTATGAAGCCGTGCAGGAGCGTGTAAATGAACTTTTGAGGGAGATGCAGAAATGAGTATCAGTGTTGAGCAATTGTGCGCATTGGTAACGGCCGGATTTACCAAACAAGAAATTACAAGTTTGACTGCACAAGAAGTTGCAATCAATCAAAACACTTCGATTCAGTCAACTGAATCCGAACCCACACAAATCAATCCGACGTCCGATAACGCGCCGGACGATGTAACTGAAACGCTGCGTTCGATGCAAAATAGCATTTTGCAGCTTTCTAATACCGTGCAAGATATGCAGCGGCATAATGTCAATCGGGATATCAGTAACGGCGAGAAAGCAGAAACCGTTGATGATATTAATAAATTTTTGTTGGGCTATAAAGCGCCCGAGGGGGGTAAATAAATATGGCAGTAAACGAATTGACTGTTGAACAGGCTTCGACTGTACTTAACAGTGTTGTTTCTCAGGCTACCGGAAATTCCAATATTTCTGCTCTTAATGGTGCAGATTTTGCTACCGTTGCGCAAGTAGGTTTGAAAGCCGGGTATGACCCGATATTGAATGCAATTGGGCAGGTTTTGACGAGAACGATTTTTTCGTCTCGGCCTTACACTGCGAAGTTTAAGGGCGTGCAAATTTCGCGTGATAGATGGGGAAATATCGTTAGAAAGTTGCAGCTGTCCGATCAAGCGTTCGATGACAACCAGGCCTTTGAACTGGTTGACGGTCAATCGATCGATATGTATAAAGTTAAAAAACCTGCTGTAAAACAAACTAACTTTTACGGTTCGATCACATGGCAGAAACAGTCGCCGACGATTTATAAAGATCAGCTGGATGTTGCATTTAGCAATCCCGGAGAATTCGCGCAGTTTTATTCTATGATTGCAGAAAACGTTTCTAATCAGATCGAACAGGCGAATGAAAATATGGCTCGTGCCATTCTTTGCAACTTCATTGCGGGACGAATTGCAGAAAACAATGAAAACTGCGTGCGGCATTTGGTAACGGAATACGCAGCGTCTATGGGTATTACAGATAAAGATACTGTAATGCAGCCCGCGAATTTCGATCACTTTATGAAATGGGTATTCGCAGAAGTTGCAACAGCCGCGCAGATGATGACCGAACGTTCGTCGATTTATCATACGAATTTCACTGGTCTGCCAATTGAACGTCATACGAATCCGGGTGATATGCGAGTCTATCTGAATACGCCGACGGTTTTCCAAACTAATACACGCGTTCTTGCTGATGCATATCATGACAACTATCTGCGGTGGGCTGACCATGAAAACGTCAATTTCTGGCAGTCGATCAAATCGCCGTCTACAATCACTACAATTCCGGTATATATGAAACCGGATGGCACGTTGACGTCTCCAGAAACGGCGGTGAATAACGCTAAAGTGTTTGGCGTATTGTTCGACCGCGACGCTCTGGGTTACAATATTTGTAATGAATGGAGCGCGGCAACACCGTTTAATGCGGCTGGCGGTTATACGAATCTGTTCTATCACTTTACGCATAGATATTGGAACGACTTCACCGAAAACGGCATTGTTCTGTTGCTGGATTAAGATTTATAGAAACAGGACGTGTAATGCGTCCTGTTTTTTTGTTCAGTTGACTGAACGGAAAGGAACACGGAACACATGGCTTTCCCAATACATTTTTATTCGTTTTCAAAAAAACTTAATTCCACAAAACGTCCGGGAGTATCGTCTCGAATCTGGCAATGTGAAATTAAAAAATCATGTGGAATAATACATCCTCAAATCATTTTAAGCGGTACAAATGTAGAACCAGAACAAAATTATAACTATTGTTATATTCCTATTTGGAATAGATACTATTATATTTCTAATTGGAGATTTGAACAGGGTTTATGGACGGCGTCGCTTGATGTTGATGTTCTCGCTACATGGAAACCATATATTAAAGATACCACCGCATATGTTATTCGCAGTAATACGCGAAGTGGTAAAAGTATTCCTGACCCATATTATAATGGTATATCAGGTGTAGAATATAGTAATGTTGAATCCGTACAATTATATTCAACAGTCGGAACGTACGTCATTGGCGTTATAGGCAATAATTCGACAACGGCGGCAGGACAGGGCGGAATTAAATATTATGCATTGGATGACGCCGCTTTTCAAGCCTTAATAAATACCTTAACGAATACAGATTTTGATGGATACAAGGATTTATCTGAGCAAGAAAGGAAAACCGCCGTCCAACCTGTTCAGTTTATCACATCTTGTCGTTGGTATCCAATGTCACTATATGGAGAGACACCGCGTACAACAATTAAAATCGGATGGTACAATGTAAATATCGCCGCTGGACGTGTTCGAGATGTTCTTGCTGGATATAGTACTAATGCCACAGTTCTATTACACGCTCATCCGCAAGCGAATTCGCATGGTAATTATCTTAACGGTTCGCCTTGGACTACTATTTATTTACGGCTACCCGGTTTAGGACTTGTTAATATTCCTGGTGAAATTGCGACAAATACAGGAAATTTAGATATCAATTTTATTTTAGACCCGCCGAGCGGAAAGGCTGTATATTACATTGCACCGCGGCTATCAACAGCCGTTTCATTAAACGGGCCACAAGCGATATCGCTTCCATGCGATTTTGGCGCTAATATTCCTATTACACAGGTAACATCGCAAGCGCGTGGCGGACTCTTTTCTGGGGTTCTATCGAGCGCAATGACCGCCGCAACAAAGGGCGAAATACATGGCGGATTTCTAAAAAATAATACTTTATCAAAAATAAGCGAAACTGCCGGGGCGTCGCTTCTTGATAATACACTAAATCCAGAAAATACAGATTCTACTGTATGGGACAGTGTAACAGAACCTCTACAATTATTAGGACGAACGGTTTTTGGGAATATGGTTTCACAGCCCGCCGGATTAGCCGTGCAAGATGCCGTTTATTTCTATATATTAAGCCCAAATATATACGCCTATCAAGCCTACAAACGTGTTGAAAATCGTAATACTATTATCGGCTGGCCGTTATATGAAATGCGAAAAATTTCAACATTAAGCGGATATATAAAATGTGACGATGCAAAATGCGAATGCCCGGCAACGTCTACCGAACTTGTACAAATATCTAATTTTATGAACGGGGGCTTTTTCTATGAATAATTTCATTCCTGCAAGTTACGATATGTTGAACCTTTACGACGGTACAATAGTACCGTCCACAATTCACAACCTTGATAACGTTGCGGCGGCATATTACAGGCGCTATCTGCTTCAGCGCGCCATGAGCGTTGCAAAATGGAAGATGAATCCGGATTGGGCGGAAAACTATTTTCTATATACCCTCTATTGTTGGGGTTCGATTGTAGTTTTCAATACGCCGGAATACGGTACAATCTTTGCACGTCCGGGACTTAAAGGCTACAACATCTACTACCAGCCGACGGGATGTATTGTAACACTTCCAGATACTACAAAAACCTATGAATTGACCTTTGGCGAAGATTCTGAATTGTTGACACTGACGCCTGACTACTGCGGCATTCTCGATATGGTCAACCGCTACGCGGCAAAACTTGCATTGTGCGAACAGACTATGATGGCAAACTTGAATACGACGCAATTTGGCTATGTATTTTTCGCTGAAAATGACGCGGTCGCGAAAGCGTTCCGGAAGATGTTTGGACAAATTTCGCAAGGTGAACCATGTGTTGTTATCGACAAGAAACTTGTTGATAACACGACCGGCAATAAAAACTGGGAAATGTTTTCACAGGATTTGTCTAAAAACTATCTTGTAACTGAGATACTGGAAGATATGCGAAAAATTGAAAATCAGTTTGCAACAGAAATTGGTATTCCGAACGCCAACACGGAAAAGAAAGAACGGATGCTTGTTGACGAAGTGAATGCGAATAATGTTGAAACTATTTCCCGCATGGAAATGTGGATGCAAAATTGGAAACAAGATATCAAGAAGATCGACAAACATTTTCCGGATGCGCAGTTGAGCGTTGATTGGCGAATTCAGTTGACTGAACAGAAAAGAGGTGAAGAACAAAATGGCAACATTGACAATCGAGGGGATGTTGGAGTACAAACCGCCGACAACAAACGGAACGGAACTTGATTGGTCGAATACTATTTTTAAGTATTTTACGATTCCGGAGGGTCTGGATAAAAATCGAGCAATCAATTATATCCGAAAACGTTGCTATTCATTTGAACTAAATTTCCCTAATTTCAATATTATGCAAGAGGCCGTAAAAGTTTTATGCGATATCTATGGCGAAAAATGGGATTATTTTCTCAAAACTGCAACCGCGGAATACGACCCGTTGATCGACTTTAGCGAAACTTGGAATGAAAATAAAAATGTAAAAGATACGTATAAGCGTACGAGAAGTACTGCAACGAATCGGGAAAGTGCGAGTAATGGAACAGATTCACGACAAAATACAAAAGGCGGAACCAATTCCAATACTCAAACGTTGAGTAATACCGCATATAATAGCAGTACTCTACAAACCGCGAATAGAACACAATCTAACGGCTCTAATAGTGAAACTAATTCTGAAAACGGTTCTACAAATGTAACTGGAAACAGTAAAGAAAATTCGAGTAGCGAAAATACGCATGACGGCAATGCAGATACAAATCGTGATATCAAAATTTCAGGCGCAACCGGACGTTTGACCGCTCCTGAAATGATCGAACTGCAACGGAATATTTATCTAAATCTCTATCAACAAATTGCTGACGATTTTGCGCACGAATTGTGCGTAATGGTTTACTAAGAAAGGAATGAAATTATATGAGTGACACTATCAACCATCTTTGGCCGTATACTAATCCCCACGAACTTAATCTCGACTGGATTATTGCAACCGTAAAACAACTGGGATTGGATTTTGAAACGCTGAAAAAATGGTGCGAAGATTATCTTGATAATCTTGATATTTCAAATGATGTTAATAAAAAAATCAATCAAATGGTGACGGACGGCACACTTACACCAATAGTCGAAGAAGCAGTTAAAAATATAACAGAACCGCTTGTTGATAAAGCTATTCCCGAATTGGCGGTACCGCTTATTGAAGCCGCTATTAACGCAAAAATTGGAGATATTGACACTGCAATTACAACTGCCAATAACGCCGCAAGTGCAGCTAATAGCGCTACTGAATCCGCTAATAGCGCAACAAACGCTGCAAATAGCGCAACAAGTGCCGCCAATAACGCGACAAGTGCCGCCAATAGCGCAACAAGTGCCGCCAATAGCGCAACAAGTGCCGCCAATGATGCTGCGCAAAAAGCTATTGATGCTGCAGCATTGGTAAATAGCTATGAGTTTACATATATTAGCGATCCCGAACAGCTAACATCTAATTATGATATTGCATCGGAAATTATTCCGAAACTTAATAAAGGATTTCCGCTATCTATGTATACGCGTATCGGCACATATATATATCCAATTATCGCAATACCTCGCGCAATTAGCACCGATACCATTTTTTATATTTTATACGAACCCGGCAATGAGCGAAATTCGCGCGTTCCTCATTATTTTACTTTTGACGGTGGAACGAATCTAAACGGCGTCGGTATACCCAATATTGGAATGCGTGTATTAGATACCCAATATGAACTTCAAATATATGGCATACTACCATTTATCGGCACATCTGGAGGATTTTCTCTACTGCTAAATGTTCAACAGGGAGTTAATACGCCATTCAATGGAGAGATTGGAGAACCGCATTCATGGCGTCTGCTAAAACATTGCCAAGTTTTAAGCGCAAATATTTTTTCAACTGCACCAGCACAACGTACAACATATTTCTTTAATACAGCCACAACAGATACTACTGTAACTAATCTTACATTAGATTTCACATATAACAATTCTGTCTTACTTTGCAACGTGAGCGGCAACATAAAAGCGGCCGCGCGAGAAGCAATTGTTTACCTTACAGGTTATCAATATACTGTTTAATTCAGTCAACTGAACGCCATATCGAAAGGTATGGCGCTTCTTTATGCCTGCAATATGGCAATCCCTGGT
>OGQO01002821.1_pt1 | contig 12920 bp, 14 predicted proteins | sample 1553241 | NCBI WGS metagenome assembly OGQO01 (sample SAMEA2579933, study PRJEB22360) | human gut metagenome | biome: human gut; feature: human-associated habitat; material: faeces | place: Denmark | collected 2008/2010
ACTCTCCGATCCTGCTTTTTTCCATCTTACAGACTTCTTCATAGATACTTTCCATGTCAAATTCCGAATCCACAGCAAAATATTTGTCTGTCAGTGGCTTTAACAAAATCTCAATATCTTTGATTGAGAGCAGGTTCTTAAAATAATAGACAAAAATTAAAACCAGAAGGTGCTCTTTGGAATACTTTTTCTTGTTCGGAGGCGGAAGCAGATTGTTTTTCGCATAATTATTGATCATCGTTTTCGTCAGGATCTTATCATCCTCATAACGCTTCGTCGAACTGAGCTGTTCCTCCATAAAAGTTGTTACCTGATCCATATATAAATCTATATTCGGAATATCTACCGGATGAATATAATCAATTCTGCCGACACTTTCCAGGATACTGTTTAATAAATCTTCCGTATTTATCGTCATTCTTTTTCACCTCAATATAGATATTATATAGTATTAAAAACTAGATATCAAGTCTTTTCTCTATCTTTCATCCAGGCTTTTTTAACGTAAATGACGTATTAACAATTCACTTTTTTCTGTTTCCACATATTCCGTTTATACTGAATACATGATTTCAGAAGCTCTGCAGAAGTATTAACGATCAGTTCTTCCGGAAAATGACTCTCCTCGATCACCGGAAGCGCATAACTGTAATCTGCAAGATCTACATCCATATGTGCGTCGCTTCCCATCGTAACCGGAACTTCGTATTTCTTACAGTATTCCAGCATTTTTAAATCATTTTTCCTGGTATCCACGCGGAATCCGCCAGGTCTTAACGAACCGTTATTTACCTCCAGAACGGTTCCTGTCTCTTTTGCTTTTTTGGCCAGCTGTTCATAATCCACCGGATATCTTCCGTCATCCGGATGTCCAATAATGTGAATCAGCGGATTCTCCATTGCCGCAAGGTATGCCGCCGTGATTGCCTCTTCCGTCCGCTCGCCTTTATAACAAGGTCCATGAATACTTGCAATTGCAATATCCATCTGGCAAAGTGTGCTCTCCGGAAGGTCAACCTCTCCCTTTTCATTCATAATATTCAGTTCCACACCCATGAACAGTCTCACGCCGTACATTTCACGCGGTACGATATGCAGATTCTGGAAATAGAACTCATGACAGGTTCCCGGCATCTGCGGTGCATGTTCAGTCAATGCAAATGCCTCCAGTCCTTTCTCTTTCGCCATCTGTGCCATCTCACGTATCGTATTGTATGCATGTCCGCTGACAATGGTATGTGCATGTGTATCTAAAACTATTTTCATCGGTATTTCCTCCTGCCTGCTCTTTGTCTGTGTTCTCACAGCTCATCTTTTCTTATATTCTTATGATAAACTGATTCTTTCTTTTTTACAATCCGTTTTTCCCTACTGTTTTCATTTCTAAAATTTCTATAAAATGTGCGGTGTTTTTGTTGTCACATGGTACAATAGACTATAAGAATATTTAACGAAAGAGGTTTTTTTATGAATCTTTTAGCAGCACTTGCAAGTGTACGGATCTTTCCCAGAAAAGCTTCCCATCAGACACTGACTACCCGTTGGGGAAAAGCTCTTGATCCGCAACACATACTGGAAGAATATCCACGTCCGCAAATGATCCGCGATCAATATATCAACCTGAATGGAGAATGGAATTACACAGTTCTTTCAGAAAAAAATACCATAACCAAAGAAGGAACTCTTCTCGTTCCTTTTTCTCCGGAAGCCCCTCTTTCCGGTGCCGGTTTCCAGTTAAAGCCGCGCGAAAAAATGCTCTGTGAGCGCCTGCTGTCGGTCAAGCGCCTTCCTTCCGACGGATCCCGGTGCATCTTGCATTTTGGTGCAGTCGATCAGTATGCGAAAGTTCTGGTAAATGGAAAAGTAGTTGTCTCACATATCGGCGGATATCTTCCATTTTCTGCTGATATCACAGATGCTCTGCAGGTGGGTTGCAACACTCTGACTGTACACATTGAAGACCGTTCCGACACTTCTTATCACAGTGTTGGAAAACAGAAATTAAAGCGTGGCGGAATGTTCTACACCGCCCAGAGTGGAATCTGGCAGACAGTATGGATGGAATGGGTTCCGGCTGTCTATGTCAAAAAACTGGAACTCACCCCTTTATATGAAAAAGAGACGGTACACGTATCCCTTCTTTTAAATCATCCTATTTCCGGATGCAGCGATGCCGAAGCGGTTGTCTGTCACGTCAGAGACATGGACGGTCGCCTGATTTCCAAAGGGATCTGCACCAATCAGTCTGACTCTCTTTGCTGTTACTCCTGCTACTGTGACGTCAACAATATGCATCCCTGGAATCCTGATGATCCTTATCTTTATACAATTGAGATACAGGCAGGCGAAGATAAAGTCACCGGCTATTTTGCAATGCGTACCTTTACCATCGAACCGGATAAAAAAGGACTTCCCCGCTTCTGCCTGAACCATGAACCACTTTTTCTGAATGGAGTCCTGGATCAGGGATACTGGCCGGACGGGCTTTACACTGCGCCATCTGATGAAGCGCTGATCTATGATATCCAAACCATGAAAAATCTCGGCTTCAACATGATCCGTAAACATGTAAAAGTCGAGACTGCAAGATGGTATTATCATTGCGACCGCCTTGGAATGATCGTCTGGCAGGACATGGTAAACGGTGGCACCTACAATGCTCCGTTCATGACCTGGCTGCCTGCACTCTTTCCAAAATTCAAGCTTCACACCAGTGACCGGATTCATCCTCTCTTCGGCAGGAAAAATGTACATGGCAGAGAAGAATTCATCCGTGAATGCAAAGAAACTGTCACTGCCCTAAAAGCATTCCCATGCATCAGCACCTGGGTAATCTTCAATGAAGGCTGGGGACAGTTTGATTCAAAAAAGCTCACTGCCTTATTCCGCGAACTGGATGACACCCGGCTCATCGATTCCGCCAGCGGATGGTTTGACAGACGGCAGGGAGATTTCAAAAGTGAACATAACTACTTTGCAAAGCAGTTCGTAACTCCATCTGACCGCGCTTTCGTCATTTCCGAATACGGAGGCTACACCTGCCAGGTCAAAGGACATACCTGCTCCGGCAAGACATACGGATATAAAATCTGCTCTTCACAGGAAGAATTCCAGGCAGCCTATCATAAACTTATGTCTAAAGAAATCGACCCCCTCAAAGAACAGGGATTGTGCGGAGCAGTATATACACAACTCTCCGACATCGAAGATGAAATAAACGGGCTGATGACTTACGACAGGGAGGTTTGTAAGTTGTAGGTGGTTGACAAAGTTACGCACCCATGGATTCGGATTCACCCCCGCTCGCGCTTAGTCCGCAAACGTAGCGGATACTAAGTTCGATGATGTCTGACGACATCCTCTCACTAAGTACCGACGTTTCCGATGGGGTTCATTCCGAATGCATGGGTGCTTGCGTTTGTCGCTCCAGTACAAGTTGTGCGGAGGCGCTTCGCTGCCGCACTGGGAAAATACTATTTTAATTTCAGTGGGATAGGTTGCTCAGGAACGTAAACTTTATACCTTATCAATATACCTCCAGTACTTCTGCAAATCCATTGCCACCACTTCCCGTCAGACACCACATCCAGGCGATGCGCAGCGGATGCCGTCCCCCCTGGTATTAGTTTTTTGTGCGCTTAGTATGGTGCCGTCTTCCCCCCTTCGCCGATGCGGTTCTGGTGTCATAGCACAGCCCGGGGCAGAACGATAATTCTGCTGGCGGGCCCTCAAAAAACGCCGGCACTTAGTGAGGGGATAACGCTTGCGGTATCACCGAACTTAGTACCGCTGCGTTTTTTGCGGAGCGAAAGCGCGCCCGAAAGCAGAAATATCGTTCTGCCCCGGGCGTCCCTTTCCCATCACCTAACTCATCAGCAAAATCCCCGAAAACGGCGGCAGGTCCAGCGTCACATGCGTCCCTTTTTTTGCTTTTGCCGGCAATGTCTTTTTCTTTTTTGTATTTCCTCCATATTCGTTCCAGTCCGTATCCAGTATCACACTGAGTTTTCCTTCTTCTTCGGTATCCAGTTCGTAATCTTCCTGTTCTTCGTCTGAGAAGTTGAATATCGCGATAAAGTTCTTATTTTTTCCTTTTCTTTTGATCGCATAGATACAGCGCTCTTCCTGATGGCAGTCCAGCCATTTGAAATTCTCCGGATCATAATCATGCCAGAATGCATCATTTTCCTGACCGATGCGATTCAGTTCGATCATATAACGGTGAAATGCATCATGGAGCGGATATTTTAGGATATCCCAGTCCTGCTCGCGGCTTTCATCCCACTCGCGAAGCTGACCGAATTCATTTCCCATGAAATTCAGCTTCTTACCAGGATGCGCCATCATATACAGATACATAGCTCTTGCCTGCGGGAACTTATCCTCATATTCTCCGTTCATCTTCTGGAGAATCGTTGCCTTTCCATGTACCACTTCGTCATGACAGTATTCCAGCAAAAAACGCTCATTATAATAATACATCATCGAGAATGTCAGCTTATGATAATCTCTGCTTCTGTATTCTGGTGCACTCTGGAAATATTCCAGTGTATCGTGCATGAAGCCAAGATCCCACTTGTAATCAAAACCAAGTCCTCCCTGGTCAACCGGTTTGGTAACACCTGGAAAATTGGTGGAATCTTCTGCGATCAGCATGGCTGTCGGATGAAGGGACTTTAGTCCCTGGTTCATCACCTTCAGAAAATCCAGTGTCGTTCCGTTAACACCTCTGGCCTCGTCACCCTGCCAGTAGATCAGACGGCTGACTGCATCCATACGGATTCCGTCAAAATGGAACTCACTCAGCCAGTAATTTGCTGCCGACTGTAAGAAACATCGTACTTCCCCTCTGGAATGCATGAAATTACAGCTTCCCCATTCGCTTTCACCTACTGCCGCATTTGGATATTCATACAGACAGGTTCCGTCAAATTCTTTCAAGCCATAATAATCGACTGCAAAATGTACCGGAACAAAATCCATGATCACACCAATTCCTGCCTGGTGACACTCATCCACAAATTTTTTCAGCTCATCCGGTGTTCCATAACGTGCGGTCGGCGCAAAAAATCCGGTATTCTGATATCCCCAGGATCCGTCAAAAGGATGCTCGGAAAGCGGCATCATCTCAATATGAGTATAATGATTCTTTTTTACATAAGGAATCAGAAGCTTTGCAAGCTCAATATAAGTATACCAGTCGGTCTGCCCTTCTCCTTTTTTTCTCCAGGATCCTGCATGGATCTCATAGATATTGACCGGACTGTCAAATCCGACTGTCCGGTTCTTCATCCATTTTTCATCCTTAAATTTATAACTATAAAGATCCGTTAAGATTGAGCAATCTCCTGGTCTTAATTCCATCTGGAAGCCATATGGATCACAGTGCTCTACCCTTCCGCCATTTGCTGTGTAAATGCAGTACTTATACAGCTGACCAGTCTTCGCCGGAATCGGCTCTGACACATATACACCGCTCTGTCCCTCCTGATACATCGGGATCTCTGTCCAGTTACTGAATTCTCCAAATACGCACACTCCTTTTGCCGATGGCGCAAACACACGGAAAATAAAATTTTCACCCTCTTTATGCGCTCCAAAATAACGATATACATCAAAAAGATGCCCTGTATAAAACTCCTTCCGCATCTCTTTTCCCCCTGTTTATTTATTTTTTTGAAAAGATATGTTTGATAAAAACATACATTACAATAGCAAATGCCATCAGATATCCAAACGCACCGATTGCCGGAATCCCCCACAACCTTGGCTGCATATTGGTTGTACAGATAATGCTGGAACTGATCAGAAGTGCCATCACCCACAGCCCCATTACAATATTCCGCACCAACCTCCTGAGCAACCCGGAAAGCTCATCCGAAGTATGAAGATCCAGATTGACTCTGGTCTGTCCTTTCATGTGACCCTGCAGGATGTCTGCTGCAAGGGAAGGAATATCCATTGCCTTGTGAAGAGAACGATACAGTCTTTTTGCATCATTCTTTATCTCTTTTTTCCACTGTTCCTTCGTCAGAAAGCTCTCCTTCATCCGTGCCGCCGCAATCTCAACCATGTTGATCTGCGGACTGATCTCGGCAAGCACACCTTCCATATTGGCGAGTCCTCTTGCAAGCATAGTAAGTCCATGAGGCATGGAAATTTTATTTTCCTTCATCACTTCCATCAGATCCTGCATAACTTCCGCAATATCGATATCACCCATATCAATCGTTCCATATTTTGCCATCAGATTATTGATATCTTCATACAGCTTGCTCTGATCCGGCTTTCCACGGAACTCGCCAAGTGCCATCACCGCTTCCTGGATCAGACCGATGTCATTCTCTGCCACACCTTTGACTGCATTGCTGATCTGTTCCCGGTCACGCTCGGTAAGTCTTCCCATCATTCCCATATCGATCCAAACAATCTTTCCATCACGGATACGCACATTGCCTGGATGCGGATCAGCATGAAAAAAACCGTCCTCCATAACCTGGCGAATGTAATTATCTACAAGTTTTGTTCCAATCTCATTCAGATCATAGCCATTTGCCAGCAGATTTTCTTTATCGTTGATTGCAAATCCATCAATATATTCCATCACTAGCACATGGTTGGTCGTATATTCGCGATAGAGCCGAGGCGTTGTAACAAAAGCCACATCCTGATTGCGCTGGGCAAATTCTTCCATACTGGCTGCCTCCAGAAGGAAATTCATCTCCTGCTGGGTGACAGTCCAGAGCTCGTCCAGAACCATGTTAATATCCACCATGTCCTTGATCGTACCTGGCGGGACCAGCTTTGCCGCTTTGTGGAGCAGACTGATATCTCTGGACATTACCTTATAGATCCCCTGCCTCTGAACTTTGACGACAACATCTTCCCCAGTCTTCAGAACCGCCCGGTGGACCTGTGCGATCGATGCCGATCCCAGTGGATGCACATCAATGCTCTGGAACACTTCGTTCCACTCATAACCGTAGGACTTGCGGATCACTTCTGCTACCTGTTCAAATGGCATCGGTGTCACCTCGGAATGAAGCCGCATCAGTTCTTCACAATAGCTTTTCGGAAGAATGTCGGAATGCAGTGACATGATCTGACCAAGCTTAATATAAGTCGGCCCCAGATCCTCCAGGATCAGCCGGAGCTTTTCCGGGGTAAGTCCACCGGTAATCCCATGTTTTCTGAGGACTGCTGTCATCTCCCGCAGTCTGGAACCATATTTATTTGACTCTTTTGGCTGGTTTTTGTTACTCATTCATGTCCTCGTTGCCAGATTCGATTGCTTCAACTTCTTTTGCTGCTTCCTTTGCCGTCTCTGTTTCAACAGTTTCAGCCGTCTCTCCTGCCTGTTCTACAGCTTCTTCTACTTTTTCTGTTTCTTCTTCAGAAACTGCTGCTTCACGCTCATAAATTCTTTCTTTGAGCTGTTCAATCTGCTCCGGTGTCATCTTATCAAGCAGCTCGTCCAGTTCTTCCGGTGAAGATGTCTTAACAGAAACATTGACATTTTCTTTTACAGTCTTCTTGATATTGTGGCGAAGTTCCTGATTCAGAACTTTTCCCTGTTCTACAGCTGCTTCTCCACGTTCTGCCATCTTATCCAGAACTTCTTTTGACTTTTCTGCAGTTACTGCTGCTGTACCAATCCCTGCAAGTAATACTTTCTTAACTCCATCTCCTAAACTTCCCATAACGTCTATCTCCTTTCACAATTTCAATCTGCTTTAAAACCCAAGGAATGTAAGCCCCTTTGGCAGAAAAATAATAATCCCGGCGATCGCTGCCATAATTGCTGCGATCAGAACCGCACCTGCTGCTGTATCTTTTGCAATCTTTGCAAGTGGCTTCCGCTCTTCCGTCACCAGATCAACCACCGCTTCTACTGCGGTATTGACCAGCTCCAGCGCCATGATAAGCCCAAAAAGTATCAGGCAGATGCACCATTCCAGCGATGAGATCTTCAATATCACTCCGGCAATCACTACCAGAATCGCTGCCGCACAGTGAATCTTCATATTCCGCTCTTTTTTGATACAGGTACCAATCCCTTCAAATGCGTATCCAAAACTTTTATAGAGCGGATCTTTCTTCTGACTGTCCATATTTCATCACCTGCTTCTTATTATTGTCTTTATTTTACCAAATCAGCTCTATAATAACCAGTCTTTTCCGTATTTTCTTTCTATACAATCTGTAAAAATTGTAAATTTGTATTTTGTATCGAAAAAAGCGGAAATACCATTTCTGATATTTCCGCTTCTCTGTCTGTTTATTTTATCTCTAATTCATCCATCGTTGTTTCCGCATTCATTGCAAAAAGTACACCTCCGAGGAATCCCGGGAAAACAATCGCATATCCTGCAAATATGATCAGCCAGGATATTCCTTTTAACGCCACCAGACTGACAACTCCCCAAAGTGCTGCACCTATACCCCCACACAATAATGCATTCGTCAGCAGAAACCATCCTGTCATACTCTTTTTTCCATATTTTTTATTCTTCCAGAAATCCCACAGCTTTCTCATTTTACATCTTCCTTTCCAAATTCCTTACCTTTAACAGAATCTTAACAAAGGTATGTAAAATCCAAAGGATCTGCCATGTAAAATCTATGTAAGAATTTTAAATCACCTGATGCTTCAGCCACTTTCTGCTGTGGAATCTCCACGAAAAAATAATCCCACGGAGTGTCCAGTCTGAAAACATTCCGATCCACACGCCCATCGCTCCGACACCAACTACCCGGATCATAAATACGCTGAGGCAAAAACGGCACAGCCACATCGTCGTGCAAGATGTGAGCATTGAAAATTTCACATCCCCGGCTGCGCGCATACCATAGCCTGGGATAAATGCCATAATCCATACCAATGGCTTTACAATCGTGATCCACATCGTCATATGGATACACATATCCGCACTTTCTTTTTCCATACCACCAAGGATCGTGATCGGTTTTGTCAGTACAAATACACTCAGACAGCTGATGATCAGAATCACTTCCGCAATCATACAAAGCTTTTTGATATAGTAAACCGCTTCATCTTTTCTGCCAGCCCCAATACACTGTCCAACAATCGTCATCAACCCAACGCCAACTCCGATTGCTGCAATTCCATTCAGATTTTCCAGAATACTCGTCATTGCCTGTGCCGCGATTGCCACTGTGCCGAGCGTTGATACGGAGGACTGAATCGCAAGCTTTCCAAGCTGGAACATACTGTTCTCTACCCCTGACGGGATACCGATACTTAGAATTCTCCGGATCATCCGGAAGTCTGGACGGATTTTCAGATAATCACGCACCACGATCGGCTGCCTGTCCTGACGCAGCTGGGCCAGAACTACAACTGCACAGAAAACACGTGAAATCAGAGTTGCAAGTGCTGCCCCTGCAACACCCATATGAAATCCCCAGATCAGCATTGCATTTCCTGCAATGTTCATCACATTGGATATCATGGAAATGAGCATCGGACCTTTCGTATTATCCTGTGCCCTGAAAATCGATGCTGCCGAATCATAAGCTGCGATAAACGGAAAGGACAGTGCCGTGTAGAAGAAATAAATTTCCGACGCACGCATGACCTCCGCCTCCACTGATCCAAAGATCAGACGCAGCATCGGCTTTTGGAAAACAAGACAGATCAGGCTGATCACAACCGAAATTGCCGTAATAATAAACAGCACCTGCCTTGCGGATTCATTTGCCCGCTTCACATTCTTCTGTCCGATATACTGTGCACAGACGATCGCACCTCCTGCCGCCAGCGCAGAAAACGCCTGGATCACCAGCACATTGATCGAATCCACCAGCGATACTGCTGAAATCGCCGCAGATCCCACATTGCTTACCATCATTGTGTCCGCTGTTCCCATGATGGAGTTCAGAAGCTGTTCCAGAACGACCGGTATCAGAAGATCTGCAATCATTTTATTTGTGAACATATGCTTTTGTTCCATTTTCTTTTAACTCCTTTTTTCCTCTGCTTCTCTCTTACTTCATTCCTGATTTCAAATAATTTCCAAAAAATCCCTTTGCTATTATGGTCTTCTTAAACTCAGAATGCAAGTATTTTTTTGCCCTGATGCGTTTAATAGACTGCTTTCTTTCTATCTCACATAGTTTTCAAACCCAAATGAGGCAGAAACCGTTTTTTTCATACATACTTTCTACCTATCAGCACATACTTATCTTATCCTGCCGGCAGTTTTTAAGATTTTCACTTTTTTCTGCCTGTGCCATATCAGATAAGGAGGTCCCCATGAAAAAAGAAAAACATTCTGATATTTCATCCCGCAAAAAATCCAATCAGAAGATCATCGATTCCTACGATTATCTGTCTAATGCAGCATCTGCGCAGGACTGCACCGGTCTGATCCCTGTCGGTCCCACAAACAGAGCAGAGCTGGAATCCTACGAAGAAGTCTATCATTATCAGCCGCCGAAAATTGATCCGGAGAAATGTGAGTGACTTCTATCAACCAAATAAGGAACGGTTTCGCTCTTTTTGTCCGAAACCGTTCCTTATATTTACGCTGGTAACTACTACTATAACATGAAAAAGCATAGAATATCCTTTGTCTCATTTTCTACAAAAATCATCCCGGTAAATTTCTGGTATCCTGCCTTTTTCGCCATCTCCAAAGAAACCCGCAGGCGCTCGATTTCCCGGCTGCGCAGCTTTTCAAAATGTTCGATCGTATCTTTTCCTTCATAGCAATAGCCCTTTGTTCCAACCAGGGCATATTCGCCATAAGAATAAAAATTACTCTGGAGAAATTCCAGACGTTCGGAAAACATTTCCTTCATTTGCACCAAGATAAACGGTAATCTTCATCTTCTATTCCTCATCAAAATCTACTTCAAATACGCCTTCCGGTGTCTTCATGGTCAGGATTCCAAGATTAAAATCATCATCCTGAATCGTGATATGATATTCAAACACGACATCATCATCAAATTTGGAAAGTAAAATATATTCTCCATTTTCCTTTCCTTCAATCTGATCACAGATATCATCGTATACATCCTCTCCGGAAATCAGTCTCGGATATCCGGATGATTTGATTTTCTTTTCAATTGCTTCATATAATTCGTTCATGCTTTCTCTCTCTTTCTTTTTTTCATTTTATGTTGTTCTTTTTACGAGAATCTGATCTTACATCTTCTCCCGAAATCGCACATTTTAATTTATGCTGATTTCAGCATAACATACCCGCTCTATATTTTCTACTTTGACCAGGTCAGTTCTTCCTTCCCGGTATAATCAAATTTACCATCGTTTTTCTCTTCCAGCGCTTTGATCATATGATAGGTGTATTCATTATACGGCATCGGGATTCCGAGCTCTTTTCCCATCCGCACAAGCTCGCCGGAGAACATATCGATTTCCGTGTGGCATCCGGCATCCAGATCCTGCAAGGTGGAATATCTGGCTGACGGTGGGACCGCACTTCCACGTCCGGACGAGCTTTCGGTCTTACTCATATCGATCCCTTTTGCCTGTGCGACTGCTTCCAGCTCTCTTTTTAATCCGTCACTGATTGCTTTCATGTGCACGCTGTCACGGTAACATCCAACGCCTGCTCCCAGAATCGCCTGCGGCAAATTGCTGCACACATTCAGGCAAAACTTGCACCAGATCTCTTCCTGAATATACTCTGTAAAGCGGAAATGAATCCCGGTATCTGCAAATAACTCTTCCACTGCTTTCACCCGCTCGCTGTCGAACGGCGCGGACGGTTCTCCGAAAATGATTCCAAGTGTGGTCGGTGGATCAAAATGATAACCGTCTTCCTCTTTATGTGAAGCCACTTTAATCAGTGCCGGTAACACATGCTCCATTCCCACTGTTCTGCCAATGATCTCTTCGCTGTCAACACCGTTCATCAGACTCATGATCACCGTATGCTCGCCTGTTACTTTTTGTATACTCTCCAAAGCACCTTCCAGTGAACCGTATTTCAAAGCAATCACCATCAGATCCACATCATGTGCCTCATCCGGAGTCCACACCTCCGGATGGTAAGTCTTGCCATTGATCGCACATCCGTTCTTTTTCAGACGTTCTGCTCTTTCTCCTTCAGCGATTACTCCAAGCCGGATATCTGATTTTTCAGAAAGACCCCAGATCACATAAGAGCCTACTGCTCCCGCACCTAAAACTGCAACTGATTTTATCTTCATCTTCTCTCACCTCGTAAATTTTCTATTTTTCAACCTTTCGGAGTACCCTTGCCGGATTGCCGACGATTCCCGTCTTTTTCAATAAAATTCCAAGAACCATGACAAACGCCAGAGATGCTGCACGTAAAAGTACCGCTGCCATTTTGTTGTCCTCCTGATGTATGTTATTTTCTCTTTATCCCCGCATCGGTGTCCTGACTTCAATCAGATTGCCGTCCAGATCATAAAAACGGATCACTTTCTGTCCCCAGCTGTACGTCATCAGCCTGGTGACATATTTGGTTTCCGGATACAGTTTTTCTAATTTTTCAGTAAATGTTTCAATATTCCGCTCTTCAAAATAAAGTTCACAGGAATTATTCTCCGGGACAACTTCTTTTCCTTCCCTACATCGTATATTGTGTCCGAAAAGGGAAGAAATGCTGGTACTTGACCTTGAATCTGGTCGTTTTAACACTTTTTATAGTGCTTTTTCCGGTAATACCACAAAATTTCGACTTAGCAGTATTACCTTTGGCACTCTGTTTGCTGATACGTTCAGCAAGCAATCTGATTGTGACATCTAAAAAGAAATAATGAAAGGACTACTAACTTCCCTCATCACCGTACTGACTTTCACCGGGCTACAAGCCCAGTCACTGCCTTCCGCCCCTAAATTAGTGGTAGGGCTGACTATCGACCAATTGCGTACGGACTATCTGGAAGCTTTTTCAACTTTG
>OGQO01002850.1_pt1 | contig 12803 bp, 8 predicted proteins | sample 1553241 | NCBI WGS metagenome assembly OGQO01 (sample SAMEA2579933, study PRJEB22360) | human gut metagenome | biome: human gut; feature: human-associated habitat; material: faeces | place: Denmark | collected 2008/2010
CCGCCGGTACATAAGTAAACACTGCCTCCCGGGAATGCTCCTGTACGTGCAGCGGGAAAACTGCCTGACAAAGTGTTTGCGAGGGACTGCAGAAAAGCGTGCCGGGTGCCAGAAGCTGCTCCGGAAGAGAAACCACAAGGGTGTCTGTACGCAGTTCCAGATGAAACTCGGACGCGCCCGATAGAAAAGCGATTCGGAGATGGCGCTTTTTGTGCGTCTGGCAGAAGGCTGAATCGGAATAAATATCCTGAGCGACGATGCAGAAATCAGCACTGCGCAAAAACTCGCGAATCTTTGCACTTTGTTCGTCCGAGGGCACGATCTCCTGAATGTCAGCATCCGGGTCCTCGAAATTGGCACGGGGAAGCGGCTGTGCAGGAGAGGGGGCTTCTAAGGCAAGGCTGTCCAGAATACGAGCATTCAGTTCCGGGTCGTCTATACCTTCGGCAGAGCAGGCAAACCCGGGAGCCATGTGGAATGCTTTGACCGCTGTTTTCCAGCGCAGCGCATCGTCGCTCGCGGGGGCGGCCTGCTCGATATGTTCGATGCGGGTGTTGGGCATCAGCCACGATAACCGGGAAGCGCGGGCCGCTTCCTGCTGTTTCTGCTGCAAAAAGTGAATGATTGTCCCTTGCGGAAAGTCAGTTTCCAACACAGCATCTTCTGCGATGACCGGGATGCCGGAAAAATTATCCCGGTAAGCCGTACGGTCAGCTCTCTCAAGCAGCTGGTGCTTTATGGGGTCGTAAAAGATAGAGAAAACATCGTTGCCGGATTTAGTGGGCAACCGACCGGTTCGCTGCATCTCGGCACCGATGCGCGTCAGACGTAGGGTGCGCATGGAAACCTGGCTGAGATCTGTATCATCGCTCAAGCCATCGGCTTCGATCACCTGCATATCCTGCAGGGAGAGCAGGCGGGGCAGGATCAGGAGATTGGCGTCCGTGATGTTGAAAATACCTTCCAGAAGCGTAGCGAAAGGAACATCGGCATACATTTTGGGTTTATCGGAGGCCGTTTTGATCACTTCCAAGATCAGCCATTCCATGGCCGTTGGCTTCCGTTCGGTAAAGTGCGTAACACTTACGCTGTACTGGATAAAGGGATAGGAAAGGCTTACATCATCGATTTTCATTTTGCTGCTTCACCGCTTTCTTGAATGCACGCAAGGATGCGCTGTTCCAACTCCGGAGTAATGAGTTTTTCGCTGCCTGCCAGGCTGGCCTTCCGATTCAAATCGTCCATAATGTTTTGATAGATCCGGACAGTATGGGAACCAGGCGAGTCCATATTGGGCAGCTTGACCTGCAGCCGTTCGTATAAGTGCTTGGCACCGACGATGATCAGCAGGTTCTGCGCACGGGAAAAGGCTACATTGATGCGCTCAAACGAAATAACATGCTCGCCGGCCCGTGCCTTGGAGTTGTTGCGGACCAGACTTGTGATAATGATGCTCTTTTCTTTGCCCTGAAAACGGTCTACCGTGTTCATATCGATTTGAAGCGGACTGAAGTCAAAGCCCTGCTTCCGCTCGTCTCGCAGTGCGCGCCACAGTTCCGAGATCTGCATTTGGTAAAAACTGATCACACCTACGCTGCGGGGTACGCCCGAAGCGGCAAAATCGGCCCGGCAGGCATCGGCAAGCTTTTTCAGCAGCTCAATGATCAGGGCGACTTCCAGCAGGTTGCAGGCAGAACTGCTGCCGCGCAGATAGGTCTCATATACATTTTTACCGTTAGGCAGGTGGGAAGAATCAATCCAGTAGGCATGGCTATCGGGGCGGATGAATGCGCTGCCATCCACACCCGGGATGGTGAGGCCATGGCTACGCTGCACAGCTTCTTCTGCCGGGGAAAGCCCGTTTTGCAGGCGATTGTCGTAGAACCGGTTGATGATCTGCATAATGTCAGAATGCATCCGGTACTGGGTCAGAAGAGAATGTTTGATCCGGTCATCGGCCTTTTCAAAATACTCTTTGAACAGGGAGGCGGTGACCATCTTCTTGAAGCGGTCAAAGTTCTCTTTCGTCAGCAGGGAACGCAATTCTTCTTGACTGTTTTCCGGATCGTCAAGCAGTTCGGTATAGGTCTTTTCGTGCTCGTTGAACATGGGAGGCAGTTGGCGGTGGTCGCCGACTAGAATGGCCTTACGGGCTCTCATCAGCGGGATGAGAAGTTCCGGCGGTGTTGCCTTGCTTACCTCGTCAATGATCACAACATCAAAGGCGTCAAAATTGCTGCTAATGCTGGAAAGATTGCGCATATCGTCAGTGCAGGAAATACCCACTACGTTGCAGGACTGCAGGTAGTCGCTCTGGTAATATTTCTGGTCGTAGACGGCTGTATCAGGATCATCCAGTTTCTGCCGGAATTTCAGCAAAGTGCTTTCCCAGTCGGTGCGGAAACCAGAGACTTGTTCTTTCTGGTCAAGGTTCTTCTTCTGCAATGCGTGCAGCCCGGAGAGAACAGAGTCGATATCTGCTCCGGTCAGACCGTAACGCGCAGAAAGTTCTGCAAGAGTAGTCTTCTTGCGCTGGATCTTATCATTTAGTTCATTCAAACTGTTCTGCAGCGTTTTCAGCCGTCCCTCAGAAATGCGCAGGGCTTCCCGGATAGGTGCAGTATCCTGCGCAGTCTGTGCCGAACACCACTCTGACAGCTGCGCAACGCTGTGCTCAAGTGCGGTTTTCCAGTCGGTGTCTACGCTGCGCAGGGCACGAATCGCTTCGTCGCGGTGATCGTTGTTGAGAGCGTCCTGCAAATCTTTTGAAAGCCAGCATTGCTCACCTTGCAGCACGATGACGGAGCCACCATGTTGCTCCTGGAGCATCTTCTGGATACGCTGAAATTCACTGCGCAGGCGTGCAAGTTGATCAAAATCTTCATCGCTGCTGAGAAGGGCAACTATCTTCTCCTGAATGGATTCTTTCTGCAAGAGCAGCGCCTGAGAATCAGAACTGGCTGTCGAACCATGAGCAGATGCGGCTTCGGCCTTTTCCAGTAACTGCGGAAGAGCGGAACCACGCCGGATCGCTGTTGAGAGAAGCTCGTTTTGGACTTGTGCATTTCCAGTATCCAGTGTCTGCTCGGCAGGAATCAGGAAAATTCCTTGTGCTTTGGCTGCACAGAGAACGGGGGCCAGTATGGGCTGAAGTATTTGCAACTGAGCATCGGTCAAGGAGAACGGAATGGTATCCTTGCCATCCTGCCGAATCACGTCGATTAGTTGCTGCAGCTGTAAGCGCTCTACCTGAAGAATTTGATTTGCCTCATTAGCATTTTTCAGCGCTTCATTCTGGTCAGAATAGTTCTTTTTTTCTGCAATGATCTTTTCTGTGCAGAGGGCAAGTTCCTGATTGAATTCATCAATGTCCTGATTGAAATATTCTGCATCACGGATGGCTTTCTGGTACTCATTGGCGTTTGTGTCCAGTTTCTGCCAGGGGTCCAGCCAGTTTGTCGAGATCTGCTGGGAAAGCGCCTGATAATAATTGCCCAGCGCGGCGTCTTCGGAAAATTTTTGCACCACACCTTTGTCTGTTCTGCGTTTACGACGACCCTTCTGACCAAGGCGGACAGCACGGATCACAGGCGTATTGGCCAGACGATCCAGCGCGTTATCCACGGCGTCATTGGATTGGGAAGCTACCAGAATGCGGTTGCCCCGGAGAGCAAACTGGTAGATAGCTTCTGCAATCACCGTGGTTTTGCCGGTGCCCGGAGGCCCCTGAATCAGGCAGAGGTCCGGTGCGGCCAGCATTTTGCGCACGGCCTCCTGCTGATTCTCGTTCGCTGCAATCGCCGGGTTCAGCCAGTGTTGGATCTGCAGATCTTTGAACTCTCTCTCCGTGGGCAGACGCGCCTGCGAGACATTAAACAGCCAGACTGCCAGAGTAGGAGCCGTGCATTCATAGTTTTCAAGGCGGTGGATGGCCATCCGGAAACGTTTGATCAGCACAAGGTCGCCAATTGCCGAAAGCGCAAGGAAGCCGTTGGACTCATAATTTCCAATGACATTATCTCGGACATAATCGGCAATTTCGCTGCCCTGTAGGTTGAGTTCGTTGATCGTCTCCTGATCGGCACGGTTCAACTCAAAGGCCACCTGAACGATATAAGGGGTTTTCAGTGCATGGCGCAAGGCGGCTTCGGCGAGGGTGGGATCATTGAAATCGCTTTCTTCCGGTTCAGAATCGTCCGAAAATTCTGCGTCTGATGCCGGTGCAAGAGCATATTCCTTTACGATGCCTCGGTACCGGCCAAGTTCTATGCCCCGGTCAACCCATTTTTTCTTATTCTTATCGGCGCCTGCATCATCTGCAAACTGGAATTTCCACGGGTCGGAAGAGTAATTGTTTTTGAAAGCCTGTATATCACGGTGCAGATACTTTTTGAATTTCTGGAAATATTCCTGACTCGGACATGCCAGCCAGAATACCAGACGGTTCTTTTCAGCGTCATAGGTCAGCTTGTAATATTTACATCCTTTAACCTGTACACTGGCAAGCTGTTCTTTCCAGTCAAGATAGTTATTCCAGTCGGTAAGGTTTTCCTGTGTATATTTCACAAGCGAATCGGCGTTTGCTACAATGTGATACAGAAAGTTATCACTTACACGGCTCTGTTCAGAGTAACGGATAACAGTTGCTGGAATCTCATAGCGCAGAAGTCCCTGGTCTGCAACATCGTAGACAGCATCGACAACAAACATTTTTCCGCTGGGGTATCCCCGGAACTGTAGAGAATAACCTGGCGGCAGAAGACGGCTGAGAAAATCGCCATCTATGATCTCCGGGCGGATTCCCAGAAAGTTACCTTTGTCAGACTCAAAAGAAAGATTGGTGATGTAGACTTGTTTTTGTAGTCCGTCCGGGAATACTTCGTCTACGACCCGCTGCAGCAGGTTCTCATATTGTAATTTCTTAAAATTTGGGAACCGTTGGCACAGGTGCCTTTCGCTGAGGGGCAGACGGCTGTGAGGACTAATGTTCAGCCGGATACAGATCGGCCGCCGCTGATAGGACAAATAGCGGTTATCGATCTCCGGCTCATCATCCTCATATTCGTCCTCTTCATCGAATGCTTCATCGTCGTTGTATTCGTATGCTTCATCGTCAGGATTTTCGCCATTGGACACTTCAAACTCGATGGATTCGTTATAGGCCATATTGCCACCTTCACTTCTGTCTGCGGTATATTCAGGGGGGATATCTGCCGGAACACTGTATTTAACGGTGGCTGCGACAGCGTCCGAGGAACTTGTTTCAGAGGAAGCTGCACTCGGTACAGCGGCTGTTTTGGGGGAAGTGTCCTGCAAAGGGGCAGGTGGAGGAGCAACGAGTTCTTCTTTTACCGGCTCCGTAACTTTGTCGGGGTGCAAAGCCGATGCCATGGGAGCATCATATTGAGACTGAATCTTTGCAGCGGGAGTCGGAGAGATATTCTGTGCAGCTGCTTCAGGCGGGTCACTGCGAGGAGCATCGCCGCAGTTGTTTTCGGATGAATCAGAAGGCGATGCCTCCTTTTTATTTGCAACAGCCGAAAGTAGAACACCACCTGTGGCGGCAGTGACGATAGCACTCGCTAACCCAATAATCAATTTTATCGAACCAGGTCCTGCCATAAGCTTGCTCCTTTTTCTGGAATGTGTTATTATACAGAGTACCTTATAATCTTATGGCTAGTGTAGCGATTTCTTCAAAGTGTGTCAATGCAAATCTGCAATTTTGTGTCGAATGAATAAAAATCTGCACGGTTGATATGGAAATGGTCGGCTTTGCAGAAGGCTTTGGCAAATTGCATGAAGAATTTTTGAATACACAGACAGAATGACGGTTTTTGAACGTTTTGTTCCATTACCGGAAAATTATGCTATACTTGTTATCAAAAAAAGCATCAGCTGCACATCCGTGTGGGAAATGGAGAACAGAATGGAGATTGAAAATGCACAGACGCTGATCCGAGAAATGCGCTGCTACGCAGAACAAGCTGGTGTTTCGCTTCTGGCGGTTGGTTCGGTGGGATATAAAAGTGCACTTTTGCATCCGGAGTTTCTGTCGGACTGCGATGATCTGGACTGCATCTTTATCTATGATGACCCACAGGCTCTGAACCGGTGTCCGTACATGAGACCCGGTTATTGGAATGCTGCGCGGCAGCTGATTGAGAACGGAACTGCGGATATGGTCTCGACCAAGCTGGTGGCACACAGCATTCACATCTCGGCAGATTTTGTTTCGCGGGAGTATCTGTGGGCGCTGGCAAAGGAGCCTTTTACCGGAGAAGACCGCTTCCGGATCAAAGTGACAGATGCGGTAGAAAACAGCACAAACACTTACTGCAGCTTTGATGCAAAACAACTCGTTTACCAAAAGCCGTGCAGGGAACTGCCGGAAAACATCCGGCTTTATACCCTGCCGACGCAGCTTTACCGGGAAGGCAGCTTTTACCCCGGAGTGCTGTTGAACAAGTTTCTGTATAATCCGGCAGAAATAAGAATGCAACCGGAAGACAGGGAACTTGTGCGGATGCTGCAGAGTGCGGTTGCAGACTTCTGCAGACGGCAAAGTGCCCACACTGGAGTGCCGGGCTCTGTGATGAATACCGCTTACCGGAAAGAAGATTTCTCCGCAGAGACGCAGCGATTTTTAAGCAGGTGAGAAAAGTGAAAAAGACGGTTCTGGTGACAGGGTGCAATGGCTTTATCGGCAGCGCGTTTGTCAGATTTATAAAAGAAAAGTATCATATCATCGGTATTGATAAGACACCGGGTGCTTTCCCGAAAACAGGAAATGGGCTTTTTTATCAGGGGGATATCTGCGATACAGAATTGCTGCAGCGTGTTTTTGCAGAGCACACAATCGATGCAGTTCTTCATACTGCGGCAGAAAAATCACTGCTCCAGTGTCAAAACGACCCAGAAAGAGCGTACCGTACCAACTATCTGGCAACAGAATACCTTTATGCACTGGCCCGGCGGGCCGGGGCCCAAATGGTCTTTTTGTCTAGTGATCAGGTGTTTCCCGGCACAACGGCCAATTCTGCAGAGGATGCGCCGGTGCAGGCAATCAACTACTACGGGGAACTTAAAATAAAAGCAGAGAAGCTGCTGCGGGCGAATCCTAATGCGGCAATCTGCCGCACAGCTCTGGTATTTGGCCGGATCCCTGAAGAACAGCTTGCTTATTTTGATTCAATCAAAGCGCAGCGGGAACTGGCGGTACAGGGCTATATCATCCAGCAGACTCGCTACTGTCTTGCACATAGAAAGGAAATCGTTCTGCCCCGAGATGAATTTGTCAGCCCGACAGATGTGGAACTTCTGGCCCGTCAGCTGGATGCGGTATTGGAAAAGCAGGCCTGCGGCATCCTGCACTGCTGCGGCAAGGGCCGTATCAGCCGGTATGAGATGGGTCAGCTTATTGCACAGCATTATGGGCTTGATCCCGGTACCATCTGCCCAGAAGGCCCGGAAAATAAACTCCGTCCCAAGGATGTTTCGCTGAACTGCACGCGGACCGAGCGGCTACTTGGCTTTGACTTTCCGACCTTTGAGGAGAGTCTGAGGGCATACTGACAAGGAGAAATCTATGGAAAAATACAGATGGCCGCCTTATATCCCGGAAATGGGCGATCTCGTAAAGGATTATATCGATCAGGGAAAGCCGCTTTCGATCCCGGACGAAAGCGGGATCATCCACGAGTTGGAGTGCGACTTTGCGAAACTGCACCACCGGAAATATGCGTTAGCCGTATCTTCCGGTACGATGGCGCTGTATTCGGCCTTTTTTGCCCTTGGACTTTCAGAAGAGGACGAAGTTATCTGCACGGCATTCAGCTATCATGCAACAGCTGCACCACTGCTGCATTTTGGCGTAAAGATCGTGTTTTGTGATGTGGAACCGGATACGGGCAACATTGATACTGCACAGATCGAACAGCTGATCACGCCAAAGACCCGGGCCATTGTGACGAACGACCAGTGGGGACACCCTTGTGATAAGGAACGGGTGCTGGAATTGTGCCGACGACACGGCCTGCGTTATGTGGAAGATTGTTCTCATGCTCATTTCGCGCAGTACGGGGGTCGGTATGTCGGCACTTTTGGAGACGTTGCCTGCTGGAGCCTGCAGGGGCGGAAGCTTCTTTCCGGCGGCGAGGGCGGTATCCTTTTAACAGATGATCAGGATCTTTACGAGCGGGCGGTTCTTCTGGGGCATAATCTGAAGCGCCCTGCCCAGAGCGTCAAAAATGAGATCTATCGGCCGCTTGACCGGACGGGCTATGGCCTGAAACTCCGAATGCATCCGCTGGCTGCACTGATGATCGATCACGAACTGAAAAACTATTGCTTTTCTTGGATTGAATCCCGTGCCAGAACACTGGAATATTTTCAGTCTCAGCTGCAGGGTACCTTTCTGCGGCCCATGGCCCGCCGCGACTATGTTACGTCAATGGGCGCGTGGTATGGCTTTATGCCACGGTTGGACCCTGCATATAAAGTTGATCGGGAACATTTTATCCGCTGGATGAATGACCAGCAGTTGCAGATAAGTATCCCGAAATCTCGTCCAATCCCGGATTATGCACTGTTTGCGCCGGATCGGTTCCCCATTGGGCACTTTACCAAGCATCCGGTCGGAACATATCTGAATGCGCAGTCGTACTATGCGCAGATCGTCAATATCCCAACCTTTACATTTGAAGAATATGACCAGATCGATCGATACATCGAAAGGATTCATGAATATGAGAGGCTGTTTCTGTGATTGAGTTTCGAGAAGATGTTTCCGTAGAAAAGCTGGTGAAACTGCACCCGCTGATCTATGATGAACCGTTTCCGCTGGAAAACTATCAGCGCAAAAGGGAGAACGGCAAGCGTTTGGCAAACATTGGTTTCTTTCAGGGAAAAACAATTTTGGGATACTGTGTTGTTATTGATCTTCCAGAGGAAAAACGCTATCATGCTTGGGTAGGCGGGACACTGCCGGAATATCAGGCCAAGGGTGTTTTTTCACAATTCTACGATTGGCTGATCCAGCAGGCAGCCGGGAGGGGATACCAGTTCGTAACAGGCAACACGGATAACTACAAACCCAATATGCTGCGGCTCATGATTCGGAAAGGGTTTGATATCATTGGTGCGGACAAGACACGGCACGGAGACGGCATAAAAGTACTGCTCCGTTACACAGTGCACAAACCAATCCGGCTACGCTTGAGTATCACGAATGCCTGCAATTTCAACTGCTTCTTCTGCCATCATGACGGAGTTGTCATCCCACAGACTGTAAGCCTGACGCTCCCGCAGTTGGAGCGTATCCTCATACAGGCAAAAAAATCCTGCCTAGAAGAACTTACCATCACGGGTGGAGAACCTGCGGTGTACTTCCCGGCGGTTGAGTACATTCTGCGGTATTGCGGTAGCTGGGATCATCCGCCCAGGATCAAAATTGCGACGAATGGCGTGCTGTGGTCAGAAGAACGCATTAAGGTACTGAAGCACTATCCGGGAAAGATAAAACTGAATATTTCGTTTCATAGCGTCAGAGAAGCGCAGTTCGGGCAGATCTACGGATACAGCATTCCGCGGGAGACCTATGATCTGCTGTTTCGGAACCTCCGTGCGCAGGGGATAGAATGCCGTCTCAATGTCACTGTGCTGCGCGGTATCAACAGTTCACCGCAGGCAATGCGTGAGTTGCTTTGCTACGCGGATGAAAACGGGATCACGGCAGTTAACCTTATGGAGTTGCTTCTGACCCGAAAACAGACGGAACTTTTTGCGTATTACTGTCCACAGAACGAGATCGTTCAGAATCTGCTGACAGGAGCCGATGGAACGTACCAGTGTAGGCTGGTAGAACAGACCAAGAAGAAAACAATATACGAAGTGACTGGATTGTATGGCGTGATCCGGGCTGCAGTCTACCGTCTTTCCTGCCGGGCTGGATGTGAAAACTGTCTGAAGGAAAATGATATTACTATCGGGGCTGACGGAAGAGGGCATCCATGCTACATCGATTCCGCAGTGTGCTGCGGGTCGGCGTTGGACTCGTTGGACGAAATGATTGCCCAGTGTGAGGCATATGTGCGGAATCAGCCGGAGGGATACAGTATGCATCAGTTGTATTGGGGAAACCAGCATGAAGCTTCTGTTTGAACCGGATGCTCCGGTACAAATCTTGCCGGAAATGCTGCAGGAGACGGAACTGCTCGCTTCCGATGCGGTCAGTGCAAAGCTGAACTTCCGGCTCATGTCCGCACTGCCGAACCGGGACTGCTGGTGCCTTTGCAGCGGGAAAGAGACATTTTCTATCCGGCCGGACAGCCGGGAGATCGTATTCCCGGCAGACCTTGGACCTGAGGCTTTCTGCTATGCGCTGCGGGTGGCATCGGATGGTATTTTACTGGACAGGGGCAGTATTCCGCTGCACTGTGCTGCCGTAATTGCTGCGGGACGACAGGTGTTTTTGTTTGCTGAACCCGGCGGCGGGAAATCTTATTTTGCAGATATGCTCTGTGAAATTTTCCCGGGAGCCGTTCTGATCGGAGACGATCACGTTGTGGTAGGGGGCTGCATCACCGGCAACCAGATACGCCGCCTGCGCGGAGCAAAACGGGAGATGCTGGGTTATGCCCGCAATGAGGGAAGTGTGATGCAGCAGATACCCGCTAAAAAGATCGGCATTGTGCTTGGCTGTACAGGTGTGCGGTGTGCGCCTGTATCGTCGGTACAGCGGCGGGAACTTATCTGCCATGCGTCCGGCGGAAAGTATCTTTTGCAAGATCCGATGTTTCAGGGAAAACAATATCAGATCGATGAGATATTCGGTTGTGCCAAAAAAGAACAGTATCAGATAAAGCTGCTTGACCTTGCGGCGGGATTCGATTCTTTTTTCAGCGTATCTGGTTCGTTTGAAGAAATTGGACAGTATCTGAAAGAGATCATTGATCCAGAAAGAAGATGATTTGATATGCTGGGATTTGTGGGGCTGATCGTTTCGGTAGTCCTTTTTATTTTGCTGACTTTCCGCGGATGGAACATGGCAGTAGCCAGTGTGCTTTCCAGTGTGCTGATCCTGCTGTTTAACCGGATGAATCTGTTCAAAGGCTTTGCGGAAAGCTATACGCAGGGATTTTCAGAGTTTGCTGGCAGCTGGTGGCTTTTGTTTCTTCTTGGAACAACCTTTGGCAGGTGTATGCAGGACATGGGGCTGTCGGATGCGATGGCTCGTGTGATCTACGCCCGATTCCGGGGTCGGGTGATTTTGGCGGTTCTGGCAGTCTCTTTTGTACTTTCCTATGGGGGAATCGGTACCTTTGTGATTGCATTTACCGTGTATCCGATTGCTTCCAGACTGTTTCAAGAAGCGAGTATTTCAAGAAATCTGCTGCCAGCTGTAATGCTGTTCTGTCCAACCACAATGTGTATGACGATGCTGCCCGGAACACCTTCGATCCAGAATATGATCCCCACCAGCTTTCTGGGCACCAGCATCTATGCAGCACCACTGTTTGGTACGGCAGCAGCGGCGCTGACCGGTGTTGTGGGGTATTTGTACTTTTGGCAGGCCACCGCGGCAGAACAGCCAGTCGACGCAGGATCGTCAGTTGCAGGAAAAACGAAAAGTGCCCCGGCAGATTATCTTTCCTTCTTGCCATGTATCTGTCTGTGGGGCATTGCGTTTTTTATGAATCGGGTCGGGATCGAAAGCCGGACCGCAGTGGCCGTTGCCATGGCGGCCGCGATCGGTGTTTGCATCGTGCTGAAGCACCCCAGCGTTTCTGTTCAGAAAAGCATCAACGAAGGCTCGATGCAGGGCTTGAGGACACTGGCGGCTACATCCTGCATCATGGGTTATGGAGCACTGGTGCAGTCTACCGAGGGCTTTCAGCTTTGTATGCAACTGCTGCTTCGGATATCAGCATCACCGCTGCTGACATGTGTTATTGCCATCAATGTGATCGCAGCAGGGACCGGCTCTTCCGCAGCGAGTTTACAGCTCTATTATAAGCTGTTTTCAGAGCAGATCGCGCAGATCACGCTTCCCAAAGCATTGATCCACCGGGTCACAGCAATCGCATCCGGCGGATTGGACTCCATGCCCTATGCGACCGGCGTCGCGATTGCGAACGAATTGGCAAAAACCAGCCTGAGGGATACATATCGGTATGTTTTTATTACATGTGCGATGATTCCGCTCGCAGTGCTTGGAGTCCTGCTGCTTCTGTTGAATGTATGGGTCTGAATACGGAGCCTGTAAAGCAGAAACTGGACATTTAGTTGTGACTTATAATTGTTGAGATTAGCCGTCCAAAAGGTACTCGCGCTAACTGCATAGGCGTTGAAAATGAAAGCATTGAAGTGCGGACACTCGAACCAATGCCGTCAAGCCGGTGAGGGACCAACGGGGCTGTGCAGAATTGATTTTAAACGGTGCCCCGGAGGAACATTTGAAGAACGTAGCTGGGAACCATGGGCTAGAAGATTAAAAAGGTAAATTCTATAAGAGGCGAGTTAAGCCGGATGTCAATGCCGCATTCCGAAATCAAAATTGGAGTGCGGCACTTATCGTTTATCGGAATAGTTGCAGATCTGGATGGCCGCACCATGTTCCATGCGCTGTATCGCAGCGTTTCTTTGGCGGCCAGCACACAGATGATGCGGGATTTCCACTTGCCGCCGAATACGCTCAAACCGTATTCCAAAGGACAGCGGATGTCTTTTTCCAGTTTTTTCTGATACATGGTATTCCCTCTCTTGACTCTTATAGCAATTTTCAGAAATAAGGCGAATAGCCG